>Ga0209166_10000226_pt1 | contig 72958 bp, 51 predicted proteins | sample Coa_R1_3_FD_187151 | JGI IMG/M metagenome (GOLD analysis project Ga0209166, IMG submission 187151) | Surface soil microbial communities from Centralia Pennsylvania, which are recovering from an underground coalmine fire - Coalmine... | ecosystem: Environmental > Terrestrial > Soil >...
CCCGCTTCGAGCTGTTTCAACGCACCAATCATCTCCACTTCGCTATACTTCCTCTTCGCCATGCCACACCTCCCCGCAATTTGCGTTCTTCATATACACCTCTGCGCGGATTTTGGGGAGCAGGTCACCGAAAGCTGATTCACCGTGAGAGTTTCAGAGCTTCGGTCCTCCACCTTCGCTGACACGCAAGCGGTGGGAAATCACTGCAAGGGAGATTTGTGTCTTGACAACGCCTTCGCTCTTATCGAGGGGCACCCCAATCGTCTCGTCTTCGGGCTTATGTCCGGGCCACGCGTCCCACCCAGCCTAACGGTTAGCCTTCTTCGGTAAACCGCAGTACGCACACTTGCGAAAGAACCACACATTGCCGTACCACCATCGCCCGATGTACCTTCTCCTGCATCTCGGACAACGCCAAGCGCAAACGCTAACCCAGGTGAACACCCATGCTAGCAACCACACAATTGTTATTGCCAGGCCGAGCTTTTCCGAATGCAGAGCTCTTTCCGAAATAACAAATGCGATGTGGCTCGCAGGTACGAATCCTAGAAGCAGCAGTAGTGAGCCCATCCAAAGACGGCGATAGACTCGCCATTGATGCGTGTAGTCTTCCATGGCACCTTTCCATGCCCCTGGGTCGTGAAGTTGCCAGAGGCCTCACCAGCCGTGACACTCGCATTTATTGCCTGCGTGATCAGGCCCAGACTGGTACGAAGACGAATTGGCAGGTTTGGTCCACGTATTCGAACAGTACTGAGAGAAGCCCACGCCTCCTCCGACACCGCCAGTAAACGTGAGGACGAACTTTCCGTTCGAACCCCGTCCTATGTCGATTGTCAGCGAGCCAAGCGCAATCTGCGTATTGCGGAACGGTCCTGCGAGGTCCCCTGCCGAGTCTCCATTAGTGATCACCACTCCGCCACTGGGAAAAGAAAAGTTAAACCCTGCGGTAAGGTTCCCGTTGTAGCTTCCGGTGGCTCCCCCTACTCCGGAAGCGTAACCAGCGCCACTCCCATAACCCGCCAGGGAACCGTTGGTGAACCAGACACCGCCTACTGAAAACTGGCCTCCATTGCCACCTCCGATGCCTATGCCGCCGAAGAACCCAACACCTAGTGTGCCGCCAATCCCCCAGAGGCCGAATGGGTCTACTTTGTCCAAGGGTGAATTTCTGACATAGGAATAAAAACTGATCTGACCACTGAGATACCTAAGCGGATCCTCGTTAGACAAGCGCCCGGAGACAGGGTCGTAGTATCTGGCGCGGTAGTACGATGCTGACGGTTCTGACGGCATCATGAGAGAGGCGCTGAGGCAGTCGCGTGGTGCGGTTTGTTGCATGAAGTTGACCGCAAACCCGCAGCCTTAGAAACCGAAGGGTCCAGCACCCACTCCGTGCCCACTGGCTGAGGGCTTGCCAGCCGCCTTGCGAAAAAGATGCATCGACTCAAAGTGTTACTTACTTTGGGTTTTATACCAGACCGCCCCGAGCATAGCGCCAAGAACTGCGGGAAGGCCACCGAGCCACCCGCCCTCGCCATGCGTTAGGAGCCGAAAAGCCACTGCTCCAATTACGGCGACGACTGCGCAGATTCCAGTGCTCCCATAAAAAGCCCTGTTTGAGACCTTCCCGTGAAACAGCCCATAAGCGAGCAATGGTCCCAAAATTAAACCGACCATCGCGCCACCGATTGCTACCGACGGAATCATAACCACAAATTCGATACGGGGGAAATATCCTACGAATCCCACGAGTGCACCGATGAAGGCAGCTGCAACAACGCAGCCGATCAAGATAGTCAAAAGGTTTGATCTCGCCGTTCGCGCAGATTCGAAATTCACAGGGAATTTCATGGCACACCGTTGAGGCAGGTAAACGGTCGATTGCCATGATTCTTGAAGTACTGAATCGTTTGGAATACCCCACTCACAATCGCCGTTCCCACCGCCTGACCAAAACCCCAGCCATCCAGGACATAACTGGAACCCGGTTCGGGGCTCCCAGGCGTTCCAGGGTTCTCACTGGCTATGCCGTAACAAAGCACGTGAGCGGCTCCGGGAGATGTTCCATACTTGTAAGCGCACAGCAAGCAACTTCTAACCGTCATGCCCCACGGACTGTCACCAGCATATCTGTACATGAAACCAGCATTGACGTAGGAAAAATTATCGCAGGGTCCGTAAGGATTGGGGCTGACAGAGCTTGGCAGCCAACCCGGGTCTTTGCAGCATTTCCTCGCTACCCTCCAGCCTCCAGTATTCCCTGCGCAATCGCACTTTTTCTCTGGTGAGAGGCCACGCGGATCTATCAAGAGCGTCGGATTGTTTCGAACGTAGGAGTAGAAGCTTCGGCCACCGTCGAATCCGTTCGGGTCCTCGGAGGGAAATCGACCAGCGGCTGAGTCGTAGTACCTGGCGCGATAGTAATACAGGCCGGTTTCGGGGTCCGATTCGCGAGCAGTGTATTGAAATGGGTTCGTGAGCGAACCTGAAGAGGCGGTTTGCTTCCCGAACGAGTCGAACGTGTACGTTTGCGCCAGCGCTCCTGCTGCGTTGCTCAGCGAAGTGATTGAGCCGAGGTCATCAGCTTGGTAATAGCTGGTCGTCGAAGAACGCAGCATTGCTAACGGTTCGTCGAAGTCTTCGGTCTGCGTGTAGCGAGCGACGGCAGTGCCGCTAGCGTTGGTTTCTTCGACAAGGTTGTCGCCGTCGTAGGCGTACACGCTCGTCCCGCTCGACGAGGATTTGTAGATGCGTCGTCCGAAGGGATCGTATTTGAAGCTAACCGTGCCGCCGCTGCCCGGCAGCGTCACGCTGGTCAGCCGATTCTCGAAGTCCCATGTGTAACTTGTCGTGCCTGTTGAGTCGGTCTTGCTCTGGGTGTTGCCGTTGGAGTCGAAGGCGTAGCAGGAGGTCTCACCCAGGTTTGCACGACAAGCCTCAGACAGCACCATAGACACATTGAGCCGCATCGTAGACGAAGGTCACCGCGCCGTACCACTCAGCACCTAGTCCCCGGTCGCAATCTCGTCGATTTTCTTGAGTTTCTCGTTCCAATACAGCACAACTTCGCCTTTTCCAAAATACGTCACTCGAATTCCACTGAATTTCAGATTTACAGGGGCGGTGTCCGTGTCTGCAGATTCGGTCTGAGATACTTTTGAACCTCTCGACACGGGGCGGAGGTAAGCCGAGCCATAATAAGCTGAAACGTCTAATTCGTAGACGTTCCGGCAATGCCCGTCTTCAGCGCACAGAAGAACTGCGAGTTTTGTCACCTGTGACTTGTCGTTTCTGAGCAGGAGCGCGTAATCCATCTGGCCATCTCCGTCGAAGTCAGCATGCACAACGCTGGGAGTGGCCTTCGGGAAGTGCTGGAGGAAGAACGTTTTCGCATCGGAGTCGAGTTCCTTCAATGTCAGCAAATGATAGCCGGGAAAACTGCTCACGATGTTATCGATACTGCTCTTCCGTTGTTGTCCGGTGGAGATAGGAGTAAAGCAGAGAAGTCCAACAATGAGACTTACAAGTATCGGACGAGAGTGTGTCATACGCATGAACTCCCTCATTTGCATTCGCAATCGGGGGGCAGAGAGCCGACGTTCCCATTTTTGTGTGGGACCGTCTCGAAGTGCCAGTGATTGCCTTCATCATTGATGAACTTGGTTCCGCATTGCTTAGCGGCACAGAACACTTTTTTCATATCCATACCGGAGGGCCACATATCAAACGCCTGGTTTGTACAGTGCTTGCTGTTCGGCACGCCCCCTGGGACATGTCGACCATCTGGCGTACACTCACTGCCTCCGGTAACTACGAAACCCGACCCCAAGCGGTAGGAGATGCAGTTAGCAAGACCGAGAGCGTCACCAGCTAGCGGCCCCGTCCTAGGTGGTGGGTTGTTGTACTTGAAGAGCTGCGGCGGACCCGGCGGGCGTGGCGATGGCGGAGGCGGAGGCAGAGGTGGCGGACACCAAGGGAGGAAAGACGGACACTGTGGACTTGTACCCATTGGGTCTACCCAATCGGTCGGGTCATTGAGGGTGTAGGCATAGAAATTGTAACCATCACTTGCGAACCCGATCCGATCCTCACTCAAGAACCTGCCGGGCGTTGAGTCGTAGTATCTGGCGCGGTAGTAGTACAGGCCAGTTTCGGGGTCGGATTCGCGCGCCGTGTACTGGAACGGGTTGGTGAGCGAACCGGAGGAGGCCGTCTGCTTACCGAATGAATCGAACGTGTAGGTCTGCGCAAGCGACCCGGCGGTGTTCGCAAGTGAAGTGATTGTGCCGAGGCCATCAGCGTTGTAATAGCTGGTCGTGGCGCTGCTCAGCATCGCCAAAGGCTCATCGATGTTCAGCCCTTGCTCATATCGAGCGACGGCAGTCCCGGAGGTATTGCTTTGCTCAATCTGGTTGTCGCCATCGTAAGCGTAGATGCTCGTGCCCGACGAGGACGATTTGTAGATCCGCCTGCCAAAGGGGTCGTATTTGAAGCTGACCGTTCCGCCGCTTCCGGGCAGCGTAACGCTCGACAGGCGATTCTCGAAGTCCCACGCGTAGCTCGTAGTGTTCGAGCCCGTGGTGCTCGTCAACGTGTTCCCGTTGTAGTCGAACGTATAGCTGGTGTTCGGATTGGAAGTCAGCTCGTTCGAGGAGTTGTAGCTATAGGGCGACAGATTCAGCGAGGACAGCCGGTTCCCCACCGCGTCGTAGCTGTAGCTCTCCGTGGTGTTCGTCCCCTGGGTCACTTGCGTCAACTCGTAAATCGCATCGTAGGAGTAGTTCGACGTCACTCCCGCGCGTTCATCGGTCTTTGCCGTGCGATTTCCCGCATTATCCAGCGTGTACGCAGCCCCGTCGATAGTACTCCCGGACAGCTGGTGTAGCACCGAGGTCAGGTGTGAAAGATTGTCGTAGGCGTACAGCGTGCTGACCGCGTTGGGCCGCGTCATCTGCGTGCGCCGCGACAGCGCGTCGTAACTGAAACCGAAATTGCCGCTGGTAAACGCCGAAGGCGGCGTCAACGTCTGCAGCCGATTCAGCGTGTCATAAGCGTAGCTCGTCGAGCCGCTTTCCGGATCGGTGAAGCCCGTGCGATTCGAGGCTTTGTCGTACGAATAGCTGGTTGTGAAACTTCGTGTGGTCAAGAAACTGTAGTTTGTCGTCGTGCCCGTCAGCCGCCCCATGTTGTCGAACGTGAAGGCGTACGTGCCCGTGGGATCGGTAACTTGGGTCAGACGGCTATCCAGGTCGTAGGTGTAATTCACCGTGGTGGCGTCCGGATAGGTCTTCTGCGTCAGCCGGTTCAACTGGTCATAGCTGTAGGTGATGTACTGGTTGTTGCGGTCCGTTTTGCTCGTCAAATTGTTGTCCGCATCGTAGCCGTACGTTTCGATGTAACCGGACGGGAACGTAGTTTTGGTGACCCGCCCGTACGCATCATAGGTGAACGAAGTCGTGTGGCTGTTGGCGTCTTCAATGCTCGTCAGGTTGTTTTCTGTATCGTACCCGTAAGTAGTGACGTTATTGGCCGCATCCGTGACCGTAATCAGCCGGTCGGCGTCGTCATACGCATAGCTGGTCACTTTGCTGTTCTGGTCCGTCACGGAGGTGCGCCGGCCGCGATAGTCGTAGCCGAACTGGGTAGTGGTCGAGTCGGGGTACGTGATTTTCGTCAAGCGGTCCATCGAATCAAACGTGAATGTGGTTTGATGGTTCAGCGCGTCGGTCACGGACGTGCGGTTTCCATGCGCGTCGTAGCCGTAGGTCGTCACATTGTTCTGTGCATCCGTGATCGTGGAAATCAGCCCAACCGAGTTGTAGGCGATGGTCGTTACGTTGTTCAGCGGATCGGTAATTGTCGTCAGCTCGCCCAACGAGTTGTAGGCGAACTGCGTTTTGCTGGCCGTTGTGTTGTTGTTGGGAGCGGGCGTGGTCACGGAAGTCAAGTTGCCGTGCGAATCGTAGGTGTTCGTGGTTGTGTTGCCGAGCGGGTCCTGCACAGTTAGCGGTTCGCCAAAGCTGTTGTAGGTGTAGGTGTTCGTAGCTACGGAGTTCGCGCTGGCCTGTGCGGTTTGCGTGACCATTTCGTTTGACGAATTGAACTGAAAACTCGTCGTATTTCCCAGAGCATCCGTGGTCCACGCCGGGTTTCCGTTGCCGTCGTACTGCGATTGGATGGTTCCGCGAGTGGTGCAACTTGAGCACCCGGAACCTTGCGCGTTCGTCAGCGCCCACGCTCCGCCGAACAACGAGGAGCTGTAAGTGGTTTGGTTGCCAAGTGAGTCTGTCAGCGTGACGTTGAAAACGACAGTGTACGTCGGTCCCTGACCCGTGATACTGCCTACCGTCACGGCGACCGGCCCTGAAGTTGCGCCGTCGGGAACGTTCACGACGATCTGCGAGTCACTCCAACTGCTTATAGAAGTGGCGGCCGTGCCGTTGAAGGTCACGCTGCTGCCGCCCTGCGAGCTACCAAATCCGGACCCGGAAATAGTGACCGATGTCTCTGGAGCGCCACTGCTCGGCGAAATCCCTGTTATCGTCGGATTTGGCAGCGAACTGCCAAGGCTTACCGACACGTTGTCGAAGGTCGCAGTGTCTAGCGTCGATGGATTACCGCTGCTCACGCCGAAGCCGACATAGACGGTTTGCGCAGTCGTGAACGTCTGCGCGCTTCCCACCTGAACCCAGGTCACGTCATCCGCCGACACATAGCCAGTGAAGCTGTTCGCGGAACGCACGACTTTCAGCCAGTACGGATATGTGACGCTGACGCTGCTCGATTGGGCCGTCGATGCGCCGGTCAGCGTCCGGTAATAAAGGTAGCCGTAATAGGGTGACGAATACGAGAAAATCCCAGCGGATACTTCTGTAGAACTAGGCGCAAGCGTTTCGCGCATCATCACCGTAACTTGCTCGCCGTACGAACTTCCGCTGGCCACGCGCGCCACAATTGTTCCGCTTGCTGTCAAGGGTTGATAGACAAAGTGGAATGAATCTCCGGTGCCCGACACCGCAGTGCCGGCTCCCTTCACCGTGAACACGCCGCTCGCGTACGTCGCGCTTCCCGCAGTCCCCACCTGTCCAACGTCCTGGTCGAACCAACCATTCGGCAGTGGCAGCGACGTGACGGCAAAGAACACGGGATTGCTGCTGTTCATGCTCGGAGCCACATCGACCACCAGATAGCCGGATGTCGCGCCTGAAGGGATCGTCACGCTGATTGACGTACTGCTCCAGGAGTTGACGGTCAGTGCGGCATCGTTGAGCAACGCCACGCTGCTTCCTTGCGTCGAACCAAATCCCGTGCCAGTGACCGTCACTTGTGTGCCGACCGACCCGGTGGTCGCGGAAAGCGAGGTGATGGTCGGGGCGGAGGTCGACGAAGTACTCACGGAAACGTTGTCAAATGTCGCCGTATCGGCCGTGCTGTTTCCGCTGCTCAGTCCCAATCCCACGTAGACATTTTGTTGCATGCTGACCGGCTGCGACCCAGCAAAGACGGTCCAATTGTTTCCGTCAGCCGACGTGTACGCAGTGAAGTCATTCCCGTTCCGCACCAGTTTTATCCAGTACGGTACGGTCGCCGTAACTCCAGAATTGATGTACGTGGCGCTGCCTGCCGTGACGGTCCGGCTCACGCTGTAAACGCGCCCCGTATAATCCATGACGGCCATGCTCTTCGCGTCTTGGTCCAATGTCTCCCGGACGACCACTTCCGCTTGCGCGTAGCTGGTACTTACGGTCGCCACGCGCGCAATGATCGTACCGTCCCCGGAGAGTGATTGATAAACGAAGTGAAACGCGTCCGGGGTTGACGAAAACGCGCTCCCTGCCGACTGCACCGTGAACGTCCCGTTAGCAAAAGTTGCGCTTCCAACAACACTAACTTCACCTACATCCTGATCTAGCCACCCGCTTGGCAGCGGACTCGATGTAATTGTGAACCTTACGGGGTTGCTGTCGTCCATGCCCGGAGCCACCGAGACCACGAGGTAACCCGAAGTCGCTCCGGATGGGATCGTAGTGATAATTGACGTCGCACTCCAGGAGTTAACCGTTACCGCTGCGTCGTTCAGGAGAACCACGCTGCTCCCTTGCGATGAGCCGAACCCCGTACCTGTGATCGTTACCTGGCTCCCCACCGACCCGGTTGTTGCAGACACGGTGGAAATGACCGGGGCGGGATTCGACGAGGTGCTGAGAGATACGTTGTCGAAAGTGGCTGCGTATACCGTGGTGGTGCTTCCGCTGCTTAAACCGAGTCCAACGTAAACGCTTTGCGCCATGCTAATGCTTTGCGTTGCGCCGACTTGCACCCAGTTTTCTCCATCTGCCGAAGTGTAGCCAGTAAAGCTGCTTCCGCTCCGCACCAACTTTATCCAGTAAGGCACGGTCGCGGTCACTCCGGCGTTCGTGTACGAGGCGCTTCCTCCGGTCGTGGTTCGATGCACGCTATACACACTTCCCGCATAGTCCGTCACTGCCATGCTTTTTGCGTTCTGAGCCAGCGTCTCGCGGATCATCACCTCCGTTTGCGCGTAGCTATTACTCACGCTTGCCACGCGCGCGACGATGGTGCCGTCACCCGACAACGGCTGATACACAAAATGAAGTTCGTCCGGCGTGGATGCGAACGAGCTTCCAGAGCCGTTAATCGTGAACTTCCCGTTCGCAAAAGTCGCCGTCCCTAAGGTCGTGAACGCCCCCATGTCCTGATCAACCCAGCCCGAGGGCAACGCATTTGTTGTGACGGTGAACTGCACGGGATTGCTAGCGTCCATGCTTGGAGCGATTGCCACAACCAGCGGCCCCGTCGTCACTCCGCTCGGAAGGGTGACGGCGATGGATGTTGCCGTCCAAGAATTCACCGGCACAAACACACTGTTCAGGAATACTTCGCTGCTTCCTTCAACGCTCCCAAATCCCGAGCCTGAGATGGATAGCTGCGTCCCGGCGCTTCCGGTCGTAGCGGAAACGCTGGAGATGACTGGAGCACTCGTGGCAGCAGAATTAACAGAAACGTTGTCAAACGTCGCGGTTGTGAGCGATGACGTGCTCCCGCTGCCCACCGCTAGCCCGATGTAAACGTTTTGCGCCATGCTTATCGTCTGATTCGAAGCTAACTGCGTCCAATTCACCCCGTCCAGCGAGGTGTATCCGCTGAAGGTGCTTCCGCTTCGCACAACTTTCACCCAATAAGGCGGCGTAGCCTGTAGACTCCCTGGTTCGGACGTGCTGCCCCCAGTCGACGATCGCAGGTCGAAATAAATGCTATGGTAGGCCGGCCAGTCCGAAATCTTGGCGTTTGTTGAACCCGCGGTTAGGGTCTCGCGAATCATCACTCCGGCAGTTGCGTAGCTCGCACCGCCTTGAACGCTGACAATTCGTGCGACGATGGACCCGTCGCCTGACAGCGATTGATAGGCGAAGTGAAATGCGTCTGCCGTGCCATAAATCTCGGAACCTGCCCCCTTCACGGTAAAGACTCCATTCGCGTATGTGGCGCTCCCTGACGTTCCCACAGAACCGATATCCTCATCCGCCCAATTGGATGGTAAGGTTGTCACCGTGTACGTCGAGCTTGTCGCCTGCTGACCTCCCGCAGTTACGGTGAAAGTTCCTGATGACGCTCCCGACGGCACCAAGACCGTAATGCTGGTTGCGGCCCAAGCCGTTACTGTTGTGCTCGTCGAATTAAGCGTTACGGTTCCCTGCGTCGTGCCGAAGCCGCTCCCGGTAATCGTGACCAGTGTGCCGACAGGTCCCGAAGTGGGAGAAATTGCCGTGATCGCCGGAGACTGGCCGTAAACAACCCCAGGGCATGCGAAGGCCACGAAGATTCCAACTAGGATGGCCAGAGTCAGTTTGTGCGAGCGCTGCATTGAAGACCCCCGAATTCCACAGAAAGAGAGCGACGACGAATGGTTCTGAAACGATGGGACGCCGATCGTCAATTAGGGTAGGCCACGGTCACGGTCTCAACACCGTTTGCCCGAGAAGACGTCAGGCCGCGCCCCTTGCTGTCGTAGGTGTGTGACTCCAGGGTCTTGCCGTTCGAATCCGTCACGGCTGTGATCAAAGACTGCGTGTTATAGGTAAACGAAACGGTTGTAAGGTCGGGTTTCGTGACTTGGTTCAAACGACACTGAGAATCGTAGGAATACGACAGCGAAATCCCGGGGCTTGAGCTGACGCCCGTAACCAGCGCAGGACTGCAGCTCGTTCCATAGGTGAAAGTCAGCGTTCGCGAGGCCGCATCTGTTACGGTCGTGAGCTGATTGGAACCGTTGTAGGTGACCTGCGTCGTATTACCGTTTCTGTCGATGATGGCGATCAGCGAGCCGCTCGTGTTGGCGAAGCGTCTTTGTTCGCCGTTTTGGAACGTCAAAGTCCAGTACGACGATCCGCTCGTAAGCGTTGCGGTGACGTTTGCCGGCGAAGCCAGCGTCAACGTCGAGCCCGTGCCGCCGAAGTACCAAAGGCCGCCGTCGCTTCGGGAATACACTTCGTAACCGGACGCATTGCCGGTGCCCGCGGAGATTCGCTCCTCATAAGTGGATCGCCAATTCGGCCCGAACATCCCAACCGCTGACGTTGGTTCGCTCACTGGCCAAATGCTGTTCCAATTTCTTGCTAGGCTAAGTCCACCGCCAAGACCCGGAATTGCGATGTCCTTTTGCGTGACATAGGTGTTTCCATTGGTTAGGTTGATGGGCGCTCCGCCGGCTGGCACGAATTTGCCGCATTGCGGGCACCAAACTAGAGGTGGGCAATTACCATCAGGCACATAGCACAACATGCTGAAGGGACCCTGACCCGGCACCGTGCATATCCATCCGTTCGGTACGGGGTCGGGCCAATACCAGATGGCAAGCTCCTGGCAAACGGGGCTCCCCGTCTGCGCCCACACACCCGCGCACACGAGCGTTGGCAGGACCACAAGACTGAACAATCCACGAATGATTCTCTTAATCATGCCGTTCCTCCACGCCCCGCTGGTTTTGCCCATCACGCCAGATGCGCTACCTCAAAGATCGTCATCGCCGACCCTTCGCGCACACAACGGCGCGATGCTCGTGAACATTCTTGGCGAGCACAAGACTTCACTTGCTCCGTTCGGTGGGGCGAAACGAAGGCTAATAACTCTGACGAGTATTGTCTATTAAGGTTATTACAGGCTGCTGTCAATAGTACGGGGTAATAATCCTGAGGAAAAACTGTGAAAAAGAATGTGAACGAATGTTTTCGTTGGCGGATCCGTTGAATCGCTGGGCGACGCTTCACTACCTCAAAAGAATCTGGATAGCCAGCCCCTAAGCGGGGCCACGCCCTTCCCTTCCGATGATCTTAGTGGAATAATCCCGCCACAATGGTTATAGGCGAACGACTCCGCGAACAAAAGAAACTTAGCCAGGGCGACATAGAACATCGCACCGGCCTACTCCGTTGCTACATTTCCCGCGTCGAAAATGGACATACGGTTCCCGCCGTCCAGACCTTGGAAAAGCTGGCGCGTGCTTTCGAAGTTCCAGTGTACAAACTTTTCTACGACGGCCAGAAGCCGCTGAATGTGCCAACCATCGCTACTCGAAAACCCTCCAGGGAAGATTCGTGGGGCAGTTCAGGCAAGGACGCGCAGTATTTCCGCAAGCTCCGGCGCTCGTTGAGTAAGTCCAGCGAGGACGACCACAAGCTCATTCTGTGCACGCTGCAGAAGATGGCGAGACAATAGCGACACTCACCTCCGCAATCCTCTGGCTGGGATAATGCTGTGCCAATTTCGCGCCAGCGACAGACCTCCTCCGAGCCCGGGAATCCGCATGTCCTGCTCATCGATGTAGGTATTGCCTGTTGCAGGCCCTATTGGTTTTGTGGCGTGGGCTTGAGACCACGGGCAATGCGGGCAACAGTGCGCCACTGTTGGTCGGAGGTAAACAACCGTGCCTGGATATGGCTGGATGCAAAACCACCCGAACGCGACCGGATCAATAGACCACCAGGACATCGTCACGTGGCGTGCGGGCGCAAGAGACGATTGAGATACAGCCGGTCGACTCAGGGCACACTCGGAAAGCAAAAGAGGAACAACACGTAGCGCATTCTTCTAATGACGGTCACGTTCTTGCCTACTCCAAGAGCGAACACACGCGGAGCCAGAGTTCGATCGGAACCGCAGGAACCATCGAAATTGGGAACAAACGACCCGAGAAGGCTCGGGTCCTCAGAAAGGTCCCTTGGGTTTGGCTATCGACCCCACACTCCTTGAAACAAAAAGGCGCGAAATCGCGGCTTGTCGGAAACGTTGTACGTTCGGCTCTCCCACGTCTTGAACACCGCCATGTGAGCGGCTGAGTGAAAACATTGTCGTTTTGGGCGATCATCCGCTCGCGAGAGAAAATCAGCCACCCGAAGTTGCGACAACCCTCCTGGACTGTCGTACTGGACTATTTGTAGTTTATACTTTACATTTAGAATTTCACTTGTTACACTACGTTGCTCGGAGGCTCTATGCCAGGAATCTCTGTGACCGGTCCCTTCGCTCGTAAGCAACGCACTGTGCTGGCCGCCTTTTATGCTTGCTGCGTCCTATTTGCAGTCACCGCTGCATTGATCGGGCATTTCTCAGGGGTTCTTCGGCTGGCAGCCGGAACGGCGGCGATTGCTGCAGCGGCGTACGGTTTGTTCAGCTTGTACCAATTCTTCAAAACCACCGATGAAGTTCGGCAGGCGATTAATCATCGAGCCATCGAATTTGCTTTCATCGGCAGCCTGTTTGCGTCGCTCGCAATCGCTCTGCTGCGCAGCTTTGGAGTGCACGAACTTTCCCCGTATCTCATCCCTGCTGTCATGGTCGCGCTTTGGAGCGTGGGGCTAGTTTTCTCGGCGAGGCGCTTCGAATGAAAACGAAACTTCGCGTTTGGCGCGCAGAAAAGGAATGGTCACAGGCCGAACTGGCCGAAGCCGTGGGCGTTTCCCGCCAGTGCATCAACGCCATCGAAACCGGCAAGTACGATCCTAGCCTGCCCCTGGCCTACAAGATTGTCCGAGTCTTCGGCAAAACCATCGAGGAAACATTTCTCTATCCCGATGAGGATGCAACTTCTCCGAGGCAGCAAAAAAGGTGACGTAAATCAGTCTACCTTTCTGTGGGCAGCTTCCCTTCGTTTCCATTCACATTCCTGGAGGTCCAGCATGTCCCGAGGCGGTTTTGACCTTGATGATTTTCGCGACTCCGATTGGGAGCCCAGAAGTGAAAGCGAGTCGTACACGCGTGAATCATTCGGTTTTGGCAGAGAGACACCCGGTGGAAGAGGCGGAGGGCCTCAGTCCAAAAGGAAACTGGCAGAGCTCCGCGAAGCCGAATCTAATTCCGACCGGCTCGTTAGCCGCGGGCATGAGCAGCAACAACTCAACCATTCGCCGCGGCCTGCAGCCTCTCCAGAAATTTCCACAAACCGTGAACCCGAACGGGCCCAATACCACGATCGCGATAGAACATATTTGCTCCGCCCATCTGAAATTCACACGCTTGCCGAGGTCGGCAAGTTCCGCGTGGTAGCCATCGAGGATCTTGCGAAGCAGGCCTACGCCGGTGATCGCTCGCGGACGGAAAGCGACCTTCGCATTCTCATCCAACAGCGGCTCCTCGAACGACGGGAAACCAGCGTGTTCAAAAGAGAATCACGGCACGTCCTGACCCTGACCAAGCGTGGCGAGCGACTGATTCGTCGCTACCATTTCGTGCCGGAAGAGCAGGCCATCTATTCCGGATTGGTCAAGCCCAAGGAGGTGGAGCACGATTCCGATCTCTACCGCCTCTACCACAAAGCCGCCCGGGAAATTGAACGCAAGGGCGGGAAGGTGTTGCAAATTCAGCTCGACTATGAGCTCAAAGAAAAGCTCTATCGCAAACTCGGTGAAGCTCAAGCCAAGGGCGAGCGAGAAACCCAGCGACTCAAGGAAACGTTCGCACGCGAAATGCACCTTCCCGTGGTCCACGGCAAGGTTAGTCTGCCGGATCTACGCATCGAGTATGCCAACCAGGACATGGAGATCGCTCGCGTGGACCTCGAACTCGCCACCGGTCACTACCACGCCGGCCATCTCGCGGAAAAGGCTCGCGCTGGCTTTCAAATCTACGCTCGTGCGGAAGACGCAGCCGGCCTTCGCCGCATTCGCGATGAACGCGAGATCATGACCTCCATTCTGAGTCTCTGAACCATGCGATGGTCTGAGTCCAGCATCGAGAACCTCCGCGGCCTTGGCTACACCGAGGACGAAGCCCGTTTCCTCCACCTCGTGGCGACGCACTCCGGTTACTTTTCCACTCGCCAGTTTCTCAACTTCACGCAAGCCAAAAGCGGCGAAAAGAGCATGGCGTTCACTCAGAAAGTGCTTGGAAAAGGGCACGCCAGCGCCCGTTTGCTGCTGCGGAACGGTCGCGTGTACCACCTCTATTCTCGCCTCATTTATCGCGCTATTGGCCGGGAGAACCTGCGCAACCGCCGCGAGCATTCCGTCGAGCACATCCGCACCAAGCTCGCCATTCTCGATTTCGTACTGGCGCATCTCGACTGCCGCTATCTGGAGACCGAATTCGAAAAGGTCCAATACTTTTCGAAGGAGCTGGGCATCAAGCAGTCCGCGTTGCCCGCCAAGCGCTATGCCGGAGCGATCCGCGAAAAGACCACCGACCGCTATTTCGTGGATAAATTCCCCATGTTTTTCGCTCCCGAATCTTCTTCTTCACCTGTGGTCACGTTCAGTTTTGTCGATCCAGGCCTTCTGAGTTTGGCCAGTTTTGAAACGCATCTCCTCGCGTACGGCGAACTCTTCTCAGTTGTGCCGCAAGTGAATTTTGTTTACATCGCTGCGCGGCCCACGCACTTCGAAGCCGCGCGGAAGCTGTTTCTGGCCATGGCACCGCGCTCCATGAACCCGGATCCGGGCGTCAACGGTTTGCGCTATTTCCACTATCGCCATCTCTGGGAGAGCCAGCAATACAGCAAGCTCACCACGGATCAAATCGAGTTTCTGAACGAAGCGCAGAAGCGATTCACGGACGCGCGGACCGAGGCTCTGTACCGCCCGTGGCGCGAGGGCCAGATCACGGTCAACGTAGTCACCGAGGCATTTCGGCGGCTCGCGCCGAAACGCGAAGTGGCGTTCCGGACGGAACTTGTGGATGGCCAAGCCGCCCTGTTCGAAGCCAATCTTCCTCGCCGGAGCGACGACAAAAAAGAGACAGAGGTGACGGGGAGCTCAAAATCGACTTTCGGTCCTGCTTTCAGGCCTGTTTTCGGAGAAGAATCACGACAACCGCACGAGAACTAAGAAGATGCGCGGAAGGAGGACAACAGGAATGCACGCGGCCAAAACCTCGGAACGGGCGGGAGCGACCCCGGAATGGACGGCTTTCCGCCGCCCAAAGTTCTTCGGGGTCGCTCCCGCCCGTCACGCAGAAAGCGTGACCGTGTTTTGCCCGCGTGCATACGGAAATGAAATCAACCTGCATACACCCATGAAGCAATTCCGAATACAGAAAGGAGAAAATCGCAATGCCAGTCTTGAAAGCACCACCCAAACAGCCCAAAACCACAGTCGTGCAACTGCGACTCGACGAAGAGGCGCGATGCACGCTTACAAAATACGCTGCGTATCTCGAGTGTTCGCCATCGCACGTCGTCATCGAAGCGCTGAAGCTCGTCTACCGCAAAGACAAAGACTTCCAGTCCTGGCTTTCAGGCCAACACACGAAAAGTTCCGCAGCAAGCTCGAAAGGAGAATGCTTCCAACTGGAATTGAAATAGAAACCCATGCATCGCCACCTCCAATTCGGTAAGCGTGAGAACCCAGCGTCTGACCGACGACATGGCTCACCCACGTCAACAGAGATTTCCGTCGCAGGTATTTCCCCACTTGCCGAAGCGAAATCGCACGTGCATGACTCCATCGCTGCTGCCCCGTCAGCTACTTCAAACGCCGCTGCAAAGCAACCGGCCACAGGGGAAAAATCGAGACAGCCCACGCCGTGGGACGCGTTCAAACTGCCACTATCGCAGCCGGACGGGCAATTTGAGCAATTGTTGCGAAGTGACGAAGCCGCAAGGCTACTCGGCAATATCCATGTTAAGACTCTGCAACGGTATGCACGCGCGGGAGTATTACCGGGATACAGGCTCGGAGGCCACTGGTATTTTCGTGCATCGGAACTGGACTCGTGGCTCCGATCTCAGATAAATTCGTCTTGCCATCCGTGCCGCTTACAGGAGAAATCGGATGGAACATAAGCGGCAACGGGTTCAGTTTGGTTGGGTTTGTTTGAAAGCAAGAAAGAAGGGTCCAGACGTGTGGGTTCTGCGGTATCGAGAAAATCTCCCGGACGGGAGCAAGAAAAGGCTAAGCGTAGCCATCGGAACGGTTGATGCCTTCCCAACTGAGTCCCAAGCCCGCAAGGCCGCCCTGTCATTGTTATTCTCTATGAACGCAGAAGCGTCAAATGGTGCGACTGTTTCATTCGGCGCGGTCATTCAGCGATACCTAGCGGAAGAGATTCCTGAGAGGTTCTCGACTGCTTCACGATATCGATGTTGGCTGAAAAACTATGTTGAGCCGAAATGGCGAGACTATCCTATCGAGCAGATCAAACCGCTGCTTGTTGAAGATTGGCTCAAGAAGCTCAATTTGGCGCCGAAAAGCAAGTCCCATCTCAAAAACCTAATGCGCGTGTTGTTCAACGCGGCGATGCGCTGGGAGCTGATTCCCTATGAGCACAATCCCATGAGCCTCGTTCGCGTGAAAGACAGTTCGAAAAGACAGAGGGAACCGAAGGCCCTTTCAGTAGACGAGTTTAGGAAAGTGCTTGAGAGCATTCCCGAACCCTTCCGAACAATGTGCATTGTGGCGATGTGTTTGGGGCTACGGGTGAGCGAAATCCTCGGTCTGAGATGGCGTGACATCGATTGGGACGGGCTGCGTTTGGCGGTGCGGCAAGCATACGTCTACGGTAAGCAGGGAGACGTGAAAACGCAGGCTTCGCATCGATGGATGCCTCTTGACCGTTCGCTTGCGGAAAACCTACGTCAACACAAAGCGAGGCTCGCTCCGCAGGCGAAATCAGATGATTGGGTATTCGCAAACCTCGAAACTGGAAAACCATATTGGCCAGGCCGGATTCAGGAGAACTGGCTTGTTCCTGCTGCAGAGAAGGCAGGGATAGGCCGGATCGGCTGGCACACGTTCAGACACAGCCATTCGACGTTGCTTCATGCGCTTGGAGTCGATCTCAAGGTGCAACAGGAACTGCTGCGACATGCGGATATTCGAACGACGATGAACATCTACACGCAGGCCGTTCCGACTGCATTGCGAGAGGCGAACAGCAAAGTGGTCCGTTTGGTGTTGCCAGCGCAAGTCGCGTGACGTTAATGGCCCCCTGTGGCCCCTCGAAAAGCTACAAACCATTGTCTAGGAAGGAGATGTTGGTAGGGGCGGTGGGGATCGAACCCACGACCTTCGGCTTAAAAGGCCGCTGCTCTACCACTGAGCTACGCCCCTAAATTCGTGACTGCGCAATACCTTGCGACGGGGTGCCTCTGAGCAGTCTTCGCTGGTGTTTGGTGTGGTGGCAGTTGATCCCAGCAGAAACACCAAGGCGCGCAGCTTGGTCGGACCCACATGTGCGTCTCGCCTCGTCATCGTCAAACTATTGTGGCCCAAAACGTCGGCAATGCCATCCAGCGGAGCGCTTGGTTTGCGCAGCCGGCTTGCAAACGCGCGACGCAAGTTGGGCCAACGAAATTCCCAATCCCGCCCCCAGCACACCCTCGCTGAATCAATGCCAACCGACTTCGAGAAAGTCCCCGTCTTGGCCGATTGAAGCACACGGCCTCTCGCATCGCCCGGGCTGTGCACAACCCTGAGGGCCGCAACCGCAGTAACATGAAACGGGACGTGTATGGGATCTTCGCCCGCGGGATGTTCAACGTCCGACGCCTAAAGTCTACCATGTCCCACGGCAAATCGTGCTTACTGCTGTTCCCCAATCCGGTGTTGACCCCGAGATCCAATTCGGCACGTGGTAGGACCGATCGGCTTCGAGACGGTCTGCTCCCCCCAAGGCGACACTTACGACTTACGGGCGATGGGCGCGGTTTGCGAAACGTAACTGCGAGCCTCGATGAACAAACAATGCGCTAATCTCGGCGGTCGAGAGCGTGGCGGATGGAGCGCGCGAGCGAGTCGCGCGTAAATGGCTTTTGTACGAAGGTCTGATTCGCCGCTAGCGGGGGTCCTTGCAGCGTTTTGAAGTCGGAGTATCCGGACATGAACGCGACCTTGATGCCCGGGCGGAGTGCGCTAACCTGCGCCGCCAACTCAGGGCCGCTGATTCCCGGCATGACCATATCTGTAAGCAGCAAATCCACATGATTCGGATAGGTCTTCGCAATTTCCAGCGCTTCTGCCCCGTTGCCGGACTCCAAAACGTTGTAGCCAAGACCGTGCAGGAACGTTCGAGCGACGGCACGGACGGCGGGTTCATCTTCCGCAAGAAGCACGGTCTCGTTTCCGATGCTGGGATTGCCGGCCGGCTTGCCGGTCGTGACATCATCCTTCGCATCCGCGACGATGGGCAAGTACATCCGGAACGTCGTGCCGTGCCCGAGGACGCTATCTACGAAAATGAACCCACCACTTTGCTTCACGATGCCGTACACGCTGGCGAGGCCGAGGCCGGTGCCTTTTCCCTTCGGCTTCGTAGTAAAAAACGGTTCAAAAATGCGCTTCTGGGTTTCTGCGTCCATGCCAATTCCGCTGTCGCTCACTCTCAGCAAGACGTAGCGGCCCGCCGTCATGGGCGGATGCAAGCGGGCGTGTTCGGCGTCCAGCTCGATGTTCACCGTTTCCAGCGAAAGGCTCCCGCCTTCGGGCATTGCATCGCGCGCGTTGACGACAAGATTCAGGATGACCTGTTCGATTTGCGCGGGATCGGCTTTCACGGCGCCGAGCGCCGAGTCCAGCTTGTTCTTGATTTGGATGTCCGACCCAATCATTGGTGCGATCAGTTTGTTCATCTCGCTTACGATGGTGCTTAAATTGACGATCTGCGGCTGCATCGCCTGCATCCGGCTGAACGCCAGCAGTTGACGCGTGAGCGCGGCGGCACGCTCGGCGGCTTTCTGTGCCTGCTCGATTTTGCGAATGTGGTCGGGCTGCTGCGCTAACTGTTCGCGGAGCAATTCCAATTGTCCGCTGACGACCATCAACATGTTGTTGAAATCGTGCGCGATGCCGCCGGCGAGACGGCCGACGGCTTCCATCTTTTGCATGGTTTGCATGCGAAGTTCAGTTTTGCGCAAGGCTTCCTCGGCGCGCTTATCGTCGGTAACATCGCGGACGATCGTGAGGACGCAGGTTTGGCCGCCTACTTCAATCAAAGAAGCGGAACCTCTTCCGAGGCGCAAATCGCCGGACTTGGTTCTGTACCCGAATTCGAAGTCGCGCACATTCCCATTTCGGCGCAACCCTTCTTCGACTTGCTTGCGCCAATCACCGTCCACTGTGAAATCCAATTCCGTCGCGAGAGTGCCGATTACTTCTTCACGCGAGTAGCCGCTCATGCGAGTGAAGGTGTCGTTGACGTCAATGAGGCGACCTTCAGGGACAGTTCGCAGCGAGACGGCATCGGGGCTGAACTGAATCATGCGGGCATATTTTTCTTCGGACTGTCGCAGCGCATCAGCGGCTCGAATCTGGAGTGTAATGTCGCTGAATGCCACGACGACTTTTTCGAGCTTTCCGTCTTTATCAAACAGCGGCACCAAATCGCCGATGGTCCAGAGCAACTCGTTCGAACCTGGACGTCGCCAGCCGAACACCTCGTTGCGCACCGGTTTTCCACTTGCTAAAACGCGAGGAGCAGGCCGCAATTCCAGCGGCAACTCATTCCCGTTGGCATCCACCGGGTTCCAACCGAGCTCAATGGACGTTTTTCCGACGATCTCATCCGATGTGTGGCCGAAAAGTTCAAGCGCGGCGCGATTTGCGAATTGGATTTCTCCGCGAGGTCCCAGGATTAAGACGGTTGCGTGCAAGCTCTCAACCAGGGTGCGAAATCGCTCCTCGCTAACCCGCAGCGCGTCTTCAGCCATCTTACTGTCGGTGATGTCACGCGTTACAGAGAGGACGCAGTCTTTCCCGCCTACGTTTACGCGCGTCGCCGAGACTTTGCCGATGCGGACTTCGCCGACCCTGGTCCGGTAGCGGAATACGTCATCCTGGGTGTCGCCAGCCTGCTGGACCTTGTTCACGAGCTGGGCGTGCTTTCGGCTGTCGATAAGGATGTTAAGGTCTTCAATCGACTTGCCGAGGACTTCCTCGCGGCTATAGCCCGTAAGTTGAGTAAAACTCTCGTTGACGTCGATGTAACGGCAGTCCGGGAGAGTTCGCAGCGTGATGGCATCTGGGCTGGCCTTGATCATGCTGGCGTATTTTTCTTCCGACTGACGGAGCGCATCTTCGGCAGTCTTGCGCTTGGTGATGTCGAGATTGGTTCCGATGGCGCGAACGGCGCGGCCGCTTTCGTCGCGAGCGACGACTCTTCCGATGCTCTCAACCCAGATCCAATCGCCACTGGCATTTCGGACGCGATGTTCCTCGCGATACTTCTGCGCGTCGCTCTTCAGGACCTCCAGGGCTGCTGTGAGAATTCGGTCGCGGTCTTCGGGATGAGTGAGTGCGAACAATTCGCGAACGTTCGTGTGGGTCTCCCGCGGCTCGTCGCCCAACATTACGGACCACCCCTCGCTGAGGTATACATCTCCAGTGGTTACGTCAAGGTCCCACATGCACATTCCCGAAGCCTCGAGAGCCAGGCGAAGGCGCTCTTTGGTCGCGTGCAAGACGGCTTCAGCGTGTCTGCGACGCGAGATATCAGTGGCGACGCCGGTCACGCCGACGACCCTGCCGCTTGCGTCTTTCTGAGGAGTCCACTTGGTTTCGTACGCGCGTTGGAGGTCGGGTAATTCTGCGATCGAGCCAACTTCCTCGCCGGAAAGGGCGCGCCGTGCACTTTCGAGAATCGACGGATAATCGCGGTAGATATCGAACACGCTGCGCCCGACGACTTCTCCCGGTGCCAACCTGAGGGAGCGCAGACCCATGCCTTCGGAGAGCGTGAAAATGCCGTCGCTATCGAGCGCGAAAACGACTACCGGGGCGTTGTTGACGACGGCACTCAGACGCTCTTCAATTTTCGATAGCTCGATTTGTACCGTCTTGCTGACGGTGATATCGAGCAGCACGCCTTGCATCAATGGCGGCTTTCCCGGCTCCGTGTCCAGGACTGTTGCCTCATCGCGTACCCAAACAACTCTTCCGTTCTTTGTCAATAAGCGGTATTCGGAGACGAATCCGCGCCCGTTTTCGGTGCTCATCCGGTCTTGCGCGAGAACTCTCTCCTTGTCTTCCGGATGCAGTTGCGTTGACCAGGCTGCAGGATTGGCTATCCACTCTTCGGGAGAGAATCCCAGAAGAGATTCGATGCGCGGGCTGACGTAGGACCAGCGGCCCTGCGCTCCGCCCTCGGCGATGTAGACGACTGCGGGCAACAGTTCCAGCAGTGAACGCGAGCGCACGTCTTCGGCTGCCGCTCCGTTTTCTAACGGGCGCGCGACCTCAACGTCTACCGGATTCCGGAATGAATCTTGCACTTTAAGGACGACCCCGGCTTAGATGACTCTCGTATAAAGCTAATTGTAACGCACGGATTCAAGTGGAAAGCGGAAGCGTTGGGAGTGCGTGCCGAAGCGGTTCAGGCCCTGTGGTCGCGCCAATCGAGGAATTCACTCTCGGAACTCTCCGAAGAACGGCCGGGAAGCCCGAAATTGCGAAGTGGCCCGCTGACGGAACAGGTTGAGCCTCGTGCAGTGCTTAGAGGAACCAATCTCTCGCATTGTTGCGAGCACGTCGAACGATTTCCTCAGGCGGAGGATTTCGGCGTGCCATCAGACTGCATTCCCGGTAGAATCGCCGCGTAGGGAATAGTCTAGACGCGGCGGTCGCACACCGCATGAAGAAGATTACCGTTGCCGTGGGAAGCACGCGGAAGCCAAAGCTCCGAGCCGTATCGGAAGCGTTGCGCGAGTTCGCCTCGAAACTTGTCCCGGACGCTGATTTCGAAGTCGTTGGCGAAGAAGTGGAGAGTGGGGTAGGTTCGACGCCGACGTCGTGCGAGGAGTTGATGCGTGGAGCGCGCCAGCGCGCGGAGGCGTTGGTGCGAATCGCGCGAGAGAAACGGAAACCGTGGAACTACTTTGTTGGGGTAGAGGGCGGACTGGAAGTGCTTCAGGAGGACCGGGCGCGCCGCGTTTTTCTCGAGAGTTGGGCGTATGTCAGCGACGGAACTCGCGGTTTCTACGGGCGGTCCGGCGGGATTGAAGTGCCGGAAGAGTTGGCGCACGAAGTCTTGGAGCGTGGATTTGAGCTGTCGGATGCCATCGACCGCTACGCTGGCGCCACCGGGATTCGCGACGGGTTGGGTGCGTGGGGAGTACTGTCCGCAGAATTGATCCCGCGTCACGAGTCTTTCCGCCTGGCGGTCGTCACGGCGTTCGCGCCGTTCTACAATGCCAGAATGTACGGCCGTGCGACGCGCACGGCGCGATGAACTTTCAACAGTTGGTTTAGGAGAAGCCGAGCGTGGACATCGTCAAAGGCAACATGGGCTGGATCGAAGTGGTGGTCGGCCCGATGTTTTCCGGCAAGAGCGAGGAACTCATTCGCCGGTTGCGGCGCGCGGAGATTGCGCGGCAACGCGTACAAATTTTCAAGCCGGCGATTGATGAGCGGTACGCCGCGAACGAAATTATTTCGCATTCTGGTCTGGGCATACCCTCCGACAATGTAACGAAAGCTGCGGACATAATCGACAAGTTGGCGCCGCGGACGGAAGTTGTGGGAATCGATGAAGCGCAATTCCTCGGTGATGAGATCGTGGACGTGTGCACCAAGCTTGCGAATCTCGGCAAGCGCGTGATCGTGGCGGGGTTGGACACGGACTATCGGGGACGGCCGTTTGAGCCGATGCCGCGGCTCCTTGCGGTGGCGGAAGAGATTACAAAGCTGCTGGCCATTTGCGTTCGTTGCGGAAATCCAGCCGTGCATACGCAACGGCTAGTGGAGAGCGAGGAGTTAATCGTAGTGGGCGCGGGCGGGATGTACGAAGCGCGCTGCCGTCGTTGCTTCGAGCCGAATCCGGTGCTTGCGCAGGAGAAAAGAGATGTGGGCCCGCAGCTTTTGGCGCGAAATCGCGCCGCGGGCAGTTCCGGGGGATGAGGCGATCCAGCGTGCGTGGCGGTGTCTAAATGTCCTCGCGCCGCGAGCATGGCGCTTGAGCTTGTCCCGCTAATCCCGCAAACTGGCTCCGCTAACGACAGCTTCGTGCCATACAAAAATCAATCATGATCATTGAGTCCAAAGCGCCGACGCGCGTTGACTTTGCCGGAAGCACGCTCGACATCTGGCCGTTGTATTTGTTTCATCCGGGGTCGGTGACGTTGAATGCGGCGATTTCGCGCTATGCGTCGTGCGTGATGCAGGCGCACGCGCCGTGGGATGAACGCATCAAGCTGGTTTCGCGCGACATCAAGATTGAAGAGAGTTTCGCGTCGTTTTCCGCCCTGGTGAAGGCCAAGCGGTACAAACTTCCGCTGCTCGCCGAGATCGTGAAGTTCTTTCAACCGCAGGGCGGGTTTACGCTCTCGACAGATTCCGAAGCTCCGAACGGCGCGGGGATTGGCGGTTCCAGCGCGATGGCCGTGGCGATCTGCGCGGCGCTCGACCGGTATACCGGCACGGGGAAGAGCAAGGTGGATTGGATCCACATCAGCCGCGACGCAGAGGCCATTGTCATCAATGTGCCTACCGGCACGCAGGACCACTATCCGCCGGCGTTCGGCGGCGCTGCCGCTATCGAATTGCCGCCGGGAGGTGAGCATCGCGTCGAGCTGCGCGTGAACCTCGACGAATTGGAGCGGCGCATCGCGGTGTGCTACACCGGAAAGCCGCGGCAGCACGGCATCAACAACTGGGAAGTGTTCAAAGCGCAGATTGGCGGAGTGCGTTCGGTGCAGAACAGCCTCGAGCGAATCTCGGACGTAGCGCAAAAGATGCGCTTCGCCATGGAAAAGGCGGACTGGCAGGAAGCGGGGCGGCTGATGCGTGAGGAGTGGAGTTTCCGCAAGCGCAACCTGCCGACGATCTCCACAAAAAAGATTGATCGCGTAATCGAAGGCGCCCGCAAGAATGGTGCGCTGGCAGGGAAAGTCTGCGGCGCCGGCGGCGGCGGGTGCGTCGTCCTGCTCATCGAGCCCGACGCGCGGCGCCGAGTGGAAGACGCCGTCGTGGAAGCTGGCGCTGAAGTACTCCCGGTCACGATTGACCGCCAGGGCGTGCAAGTTATTTCACGTTAGTTCCTGCCCAGAGGTCGCGGCTTTCGCTGTGCATCTTCAATAACGCCGGGTAGCTGTCCGCCCCGATTTTTGCATCATAGAATCCGGGAGAGTTTTTTGTAATAGAATAGGGTGCAGGCCTCCAGGGTGGCTGTTCGGGATTTATGCCGATTCGACTGATCTTGGCTTTGAGTTTCTTCCTTTGGGCCGATGCGGATGTGCCGCGCATCAATAGCCTTCGTCCGCCCGGGAAGTCCGTCCTCCAGTTTCCGTCCGGCGAAGAACTGTCGCTCTTCCCGGATATTTCCACGAACGGGGCAGATGACCAGGGGGAAGGGCAATCCCCGGCGAAGCCGCGCAGCGCAACCCTTCAGGAGTCGTCGAAGCTGGAGCTAATTCGCTTCGTTTCGGGCGAATTCGCGAAAGCCACGAAGTCCCTGCCGGCGGGCAAAGAGGGATTTATCGTTTACGTAGGCAAGCCGATTGCTTCCGAGCAGTTGGACCGCGCGCTGGCGACCCACGGCGCCGCCGTGAACAGCGGCGACAAAGTGCAAATCACCAAGCTGGATTTCCGGGATCATGAAATCATCGTCGACCTGAATGGCGGGGGGCGCGGAAAGAAGCGTCTCCGCGACCGTTTTCATATTGAAATGGGCGGCCTTCCGACGATGACGACAACCAGCGACCAGCAGGAGACTGGCCCGCCGGGACTGCAGCCGGGTATGGGGAGCACGCTGTACATCGATTTCGGCAAGCCGGTTCCAGATTTGACGCCGAACGAACTGAAACAGCTGCTGACGCCGCTCCTCGATTTCTCGAAAGAGCGGTCTGCCTCGGTGCAATGGGTAGATACCCTCCCGCCGGAAATGAAGAAAGCCATCCAGGAGCGGCGGCCGGTTTTGGGGATGGACCGCGAAGAAGTCGTTGCGGCGATTGGCAAACCGGATCACAAAGTCCGCGAACGCGACAACGAAGGCAACGACATCGAGGACTGGATTTACGGCCAGCCGCCCTCGAAGACGGTGTTCGTGCGGTTTAACGGCGACCACGTCACGAATATCCGCCAGTACCCACAGTAGTCTGAATACGGAATTGGTACTTCCGAACGAAATTATTTCGTTCGGCGTGCGTTGACTTTTCTTCACGCTGCCCCTAGCATTTTCTGTTCTGCATTGCGGCCGTTTCTCCTCTGAGAGTCCGCCGCGTTGAAATAATCCCAACGGAGGAAGTAATGCCCATCAAGGTTGGCATCAACGGCTTCGGCCGGATCGGACGAAACATCGTACGCACGGCGCTCGGCGACAAGGACATTCAGTTCGTGGCCGTTAACGACATTACAGACTCGAAGACGCTTGCGCACCTGTTGAAGTACGATTCCATCCTTGGGAACCTGCCGCAGCACATCACGCACACGGACGACTCGATTGCCGTAGAGGGTAAGGCATTCAAAGTATTCAAGGTAAAGGACCCTGCGGAGATCGATTGGGCCAGTGTCGGCGCGGAAATTGTCTTGGAGTCCACCGGCATATTCACGAAGGGTCCCGACGCAAAGAAGCACCTGCGCGGGTCTGTGAAAAAAGTGATTATTTCGGCTCCGTCCGAAGGCCCCGACGCCACGTTTGTTCTAGGCGTGAACGACAAGACATACGATCCGGCGAAGCATCATGTTGTGTCTAACGCTTCGTGCACGACAAACTGCCTCGCGCCTGTCGCGAGAGTCCTGCAGGACACCTTCGGAATCCACAGCGGCACGATGACAACGATTCACTCTTACACGAATGACCAGCGCCTGCTCGACCTCCCGCACAAGGATTTGCGCCGCGCCCGCGCCGCCGCGATAAACATGATTCCGAGTTCGACTGGTGCCGCCAAAGCGCTGCATCTGGTCATCCCGGAACTGAAGGGCAAGCTCGATGGCTACGCCATGCGCGTTCCGACGCCGAACGTCAGCGTCGTGGACTTGACCGTTTTCGTCGACAAACCGGCTACGAAAGAGTCTGTGAATGCGGCGCTGAAAGCGGCGGCCAACGGGCCAATGAAAGGCATTCTCGGTTACACCGAGGAAGAACTAGTCTCGTCCGACTTCAAAGCCAATTCGAATTCTTCGATCGTGGACTCCGGTTACACCAAGGTTGTTGGCGATCGTTGCATCAAAGTCCTCGCGTGGTACGACAATGAGTGGGGCTACTCGTGCCGCTGCCGCGACCTCATCAAACTGATGGCGTCAAAGTTCTAATTCTTGGGGCCGCCGGCATTTCTTCGGCTTCCGAATTGCCATAACGAGCCGCGACTTCTATGAACAAACTCACTATCAAAGACCTCGAACTTCTTGGCAAGCGTGTATTCATTCGTGTGGATTTCAACGTTCCGTTGAAAGATGGGGTCGTCACGGACGACACGCGCATCCGCGAAACGCTACCTACTCTGAATTTAGCGATTCAAAAAGGCGCGCGGCTGATTCTGGCGTCGCATCTTGGCCGGCCCAAAGGTGGACCCGATCCAAAGTACTCGCTACTCCCCGTCGCCAAGAAACTCGAAACGCTTATTGGCAAAACCGTACGCTTTGCCTCGGATTGCGCGGGACCGGTTCCGGAATCGAAAAGCAAGACGCTGGCGGATGGCGACATTTTGCTGCTGGAAAACGTGCGCTTTCATCCGGAAGAGGAAAAGAACGACGAGGCTTTTTCGAAGCAGCTCGCCTCGCTGTGCGACGGAATCTTCATTTGCGATGCGTTCGGCTCGGCGCATCGCGCCCACGCTTCGGTCGTTGGCATCACGCGTTTCGTCGAGCAGTCCGCTGCCGGATTGCTCATGGAAAAAGAGCTGAACTATCTCGGCAACGCTCTGCACAATCCTACGCGGCCATTCGTCGCGATTCTCGGCGGCGCAAAAGTCAGCGACAAGATCGAAGTCGTCGAGAACCTCATGAACGTCGCCGATGCGATGCTTATCGGCGGCGGCATGGCCTACACGTTTTTCAAGGCGCAGGGTTTGCCGATCGGAAAGTCGCTCGTCGAAAACGACAAGCTCGACCTGGCGCGCAAAATTCTCGCTGAGGCGAGGCAGCGCAATTTCCGCCTACTACTTCCTGTGGACCACATCGTGGCGCCCGAGTTCAAAGCCGATGCGCCGGCCACCACCCTCGACATCTCCGCCACTCCCGCGGACCAGATGGGCCTCGACATCGGGCCGAAAACTGCGGCTTCGTTTGCGGCGGAAGTCTCCCGCGCGAAGACCGTCGTGTGGAATGGCCCGATGGGCGTTTTCGAAATGCCGGCGTTCGCCAAAGGCACCCTGGAGGTCGCCCGCGCCGTCGCAGGCGCCACCAGCGCAGGCGCCATTTCGATCGTTGGCGGAGGTGATTCCGTGGCGGCCGTCCACCAGGCCGGTGTCGCCGAACGGATTTCGCACATTTCCACAGGAGGCGGCGCATCGTTGGAATTCCTCGCCGGAGCCAAACTTCCCGGTGTGGAAGCACTGACGGATAACCCAGCCATCGCGAAAACAGGGGCCACTGGCGGCGAACGCCGTCGTGTGATTGCCGGCAACTGGAAGATGTTCAAGACGCAACTGGAGACCGAAGTTTTCTTCACCGAGTTTTCAGCGCAAGTCGCGGGCATCGACCAGTGCGATATCGTGGTCATCCCTCCGTTCACGGCGATTCATGCAGCTGTTGATTGCGCTAAGGGTTCAAACATTGCCGTCGGCGCGCAGAATGTATTTTGGGAAAAAGAGGGCGCGTTCACCGGCGAAGTTTCCGCGAAAATGCTCGTGGACGCCGGCTGCCAATACGTAGTCATCGGCCATTCCGAGCGGCGCCAATTCTTTGGCGAAACGGATGAAACCGTCGCCAAAAAAGCCAAAGCTGCGCTGGCCGCCGGTCTCACGCCGATTATTTGTATCGGAGAGAAGCTTGACCATCGCGACGCGGGCGCTCAGGAACACATCTGCCGAAGCCAATTTCTTGCCGGCCCCGGTACGTTGACCGCCGAAGAGTTCTCCCGTATTCTGATAGCTTACGAGCCAGTGTGGGCCATCGGCACGGGCCGGACCGCTACTCCGGAAGTTGCCGCGGAAATGCACCGGTTCGTCCGGAAGTGCGTCGCAGCGAAGTACTCGGAAGCCCAAGCCTCGCAGTTGCGGATTCTCTACGGCGGCAGCGTGAAGCCTGAAAATATTCAGGGGCTGTTGGACCAGGAGGAATTGGACGGCGCTCTGGTTGGTGGAGCGAGCCTTGACCCGAAGTCGTTCGCCAGCATCGTAAGGGATTGCGCGGGGAGATAGAAATGCCGGCTTGGATGAAGTGGGTAATTGCACTGCTGATCGGAGTCGGAATCATCATTGTCGGATTCCGGTGGTATTACCCGGTGCTAGTCACGTTTTACGTGATGAATTGCATCGTGCTGATGATTGTTGTGCTGCTGCAAAGTGGGAAAGCGGCGGACCTTGCGGGCGCGTTCGGCGGAGCGGGAAGCCAGACGGCATTCGGCCCGCGCGGCGCGGCAACGATACTCTCGCAGGCTACCACGTGGTGCGCCATCATGTTCATGATCTGCGCATTCGCGCTGGTTCTGCGCGTAGATAAGGCCGTTGAATCGGGTGGCTCCGTGCTTCAGCAAGTCTCGAAGCCCGCGCCGCAGAAGGCCCCGGCAACAACTCCTGTGACTCCCGCGCAGGCGCCACAGACTACGCCGTCGCAGACGCCTCAGTCTCAAGCGCCGGCTTCGCAGGGCAATCCGCCGGCCACTTCACAGCCAGCGACGCAGCCCGCTCCGGCTATGCCGAAGAAGCCATAGCGCCAGCAAACGGACAAGAATTGCGCGGCGTTTCCGCGAGTATTTCCGGATTGCGCCGCGTACCACTCTGGCTTGCGTCGTGCACCTTGCGGGGTGAGGCCGTCGCAGCTAAAATGATTTCTTCACGTACGTGCGGTCGTGGCGGAACTGGCAGACGCACCAGCTTGAGGGGCTGGCGGTAGCAATACCGTGGTGGTTCGAATCCACTCGACCGCACCAAGATTTTTTCCGGCTTGCGCATTCGCCGGATTCGTTTTCGCCCACTGGCCCTCTCTCACTTTTTGCAAACTGGCATTCATTTTTCCAAATCGTTGGGTGCTTTCGAAGCATCTGACGCACAGGAGGTCGTACATGCTGAAAACTGCGATGGGGTTCCTGGTGATTGCCGGGCTCGTGACGCTCCCAGTACGGGCCGACGAAGACGTCATCACCGCCGTTCGCGGAACGGTCACGAAAGTAGACTCTGCGGCAAAGACCATTGCCGTCAAGACCGCCGATGGCACGGAGCACACGTTTCATTTCGTGGCGCAGACGAGCGTGCACGGAGCGCACGCCACGGCTGCGGGTTCCAAGGATGCGTTTCACGGACTAAGCGAGGGCTCAGAAGTCGTGGCTCATTACACGGCAAAAGGTTCCGAGGAAACGGCCGTCGAAGTGGACAAAGTGGGCAAGGACGGCATGCATGCCGTGGACGGAACCGTTTCCAGAGTGAGCGACGACGGCAAAACTGTAGTGGTCAAGGCCGCGGACGGCACCGAGCACACGTTTCAAGTCGCCGGTCACGATACGGTCGACGCCGCCAAAGCCATCGGCAAAAGTGCGGACAAATCCGGGAAAGTCACGGTCTATTACACCGAGCGCGCCGGCAAAAAAGTTGCGCACTTTTTTCAGAAACTCTGAGCGAAGCGGCGCTTCGTACCTCAATCACAGCCAGCGTTGACGACGAATCCGTTGTTGGGTTGGGTTCGCCGTGTTTGTTTTTTGCGTTGGCGTGATGCCGCCTAGTCGCGAAGCGCGTGGCCCTCAATGGTCGCGTGTGTCTCGCGATTCGCCGCGGTGGTATCATCGCGGGCGCCATGAAAATGAAACTCATCATTTTTGCGGTCGTCGCATGGGCCGCGCAGTCGTTTGGTGTTGGATTACAACTATCCGCGCAGGGCGTCCCCGCTGCAACAAAACACCCCATAGTGCTCCACGCGGCCCGCCTCCTCGATATCGAAGCGGGCAAAATTATTTCTCCCGGCGAAGTCCTCGTGCAGGACGACCGCATCGTCGAAGTCGGTTCTGCCGTCAAGCATCCCGCGGGCGCGGAGGTCATCGAGCTCGGCGACACCACGCTCATGCCCGGATTGATTGACGTCCACGTTCATCTCTTCCTCCATCCTGGCGCAGAAGATTTGCAGACCGTCGAAGAATCCGTTCCGCAACGTACTATAACCGCGACGCTTGCCGCTCGCGACGATTTGCTCGCGGGCTTTACGGCAGAGCGCGATATGGGCACGGAAGGCGCGGGTTCGGCCGATACGGCCGTGCGCAATGCCATCAATCACGGCGCGATTCCCGGCCCACGCTTGCGCATCAGCGGGAATGCCGTGGACATTCTCGGCGGGCATGAAGACGCCAATCACTACAATCCCGAGCAGCACGTCCTGTCGAACGCCACCTACGCCAACAACATCTCGGAAATCGTTACCGTCATCCGCCAGCAATTCAAAGAAGGCGCCGACTTCATCAAGATGTACGAAACCGGCGCCGACTCCTATCGCGACGGACATTTCTCGACGCCCTATCAGTACTCGGAAGCCGAGTTGCGCGCTGCCGTCGAGGAAGCCGCTCGCGTTGGCAAGCGGGTTGCAGTTCATGCCACTGGGGAACCCGGCACGCTCTATGCCGCTCGCGCCGGTGTCGTTTCCGTTGACCATGCCGATCAACTGAGCGACGAAACCATGCGCATTATGAAAGACAAGCAGATCTTCGCGGTTCCCACCTTCGCCATCGCCGAGTATTTCGCCGACCATGCCGCCTCGCCCGCGCAGTCGCAGCGCCAACACCAGATGCTCGATCTTCACGCCCAGGAATTTCGCAAACAGCTTGCCGCAGGCGTTCCCATGGCCGTTGGGTCGGACGTTGGCCCGTTTCCGCATGGCACGCAAGCCCGTGAACTCGTTCTCATGGTCCAGTACGGGATGTCGCCGCTCGCAACACTCCAGGCGGACCTGCTGAATGGCGCAAGGCTACTCGGCTGGCAGGATCAAATCGGCGTTCTCAAAGCCGGCTACTCCGCGGACGTGATCGCCGTACCCGGCAATCCCTTGAATGACATCAGCGTTACGCAAAAGGTTAGCTTCGTAATGAAAGGTGGAGTCATCTACCGCTCCCCCGCGGCTAAGTGATTTGTCCCGGAGGTTGGCTGGCTTCCAATTATTGAAATTAATGCGTCAGCGAGTGAACAGCTTTTCGAGTGCGAAGCTACCGCCGGACGTGGTCGCGATGATGAAGTTCATCAGGATCATGGTCACGTCGTAACTCCAGCCGTCAGTCCCGTGTCTGCCCCAGAACCCGGTCTTCCACTTGAAAATTTTCTTCTGGATCGCCCCGAGCATGATGAAAATCAGCCCGATCGCCGCGAATTGTGTGAGCACACCAAACACGACGCCGGCCGCTCCGGCGCATTCCGCCACTCCGAGGATTAACGTGAACCCTTTGCTCATTTCGATGTCTTTACTCCGAGCCTCGGGGTTGGAGGCGTGTTTCCAACCACTCGTAAAAAACACCAGCCCGATCATCAACCGCAGGAGCAGCAGAGCGAGGTCCGTGAATTTGGCTAGCGCGGGTAGATTCATTCTCAAATGATAGGCCCGGGAGAATCCGAAACCGAAATCCGGGAACCTTGAGAAGTCGCTTGCGCGTGCGTCGCGCCCACTGGCATTCGCGTGGAACTCGTGGGAAACTTTTCGCATGTCGGCGGCTCCACAAGTTCATGCACCAGATTCGCCCGTTGGAATGAGCCAGATGATTTCCGTGCAGGACGCGACGGGCTCATTTGTCACTCCGTCTCCAGACGCCGCCGAGCGCGGCCGCTGCCTCTGCTCGCAGCTCGAAGCGGGAAACATTCTTTTTTTCCCGCGCACGCCGTTCGCATTTCCGCAATCCGCTCGCGAACTCCTTTTAGGCCAACGGCAAACCAGCTCCGCGTTCCACAAAAATGTTGCCTTTCGCCCGTCCGAAGATCGCATCACCGGGCTGGACAGCACCGACACTCCGGACGCCGAGCGCCTTCGCGCTATCCTCCGCAACTACTCGCAGTCCGTCGTGCAATTTCTAAGCGGGCTTCTCACTCCTTACGCGGGCAAGTGGAAACTTGATTTCGCCAGCTTCCGTCCGCTCGAGCAAAAGGGCCGTCCCGCGCGCCTGCACGCCCGCAACGATTTGCCGCATTTCGATTCGTTTCCGACGCGGCCTACCAACGGCGATCGCATCCTGCGATACTTTACGAACATTAACCCCACGCAGAGCAGAGTGTGGGTTACTTCGCAAACGTTTGAAGCTCTCGGGCCACATTTCGCAAAAACTATCGGCCTGCCCACTGGCGGAGCTAGCCCGTTGCGTGCGCTCGCCCGCGCCCTGCATCTTCCGGGTTCCAGCCGCTCCCCGTACGACAACTTCATGCACCGCTGCCACAACGCCATGAAGGAAGACTCCGCCTTTCAGCGGGACTGCCCCAAACAACGCTGGGAATTTCCTCCGGATGCAAACTGGATTGTCTTCACTGATAGTGTGAGTCACGCCGTGTTGGAAGGGCAGTATGCGCTGGAACAAACTTTCATCATTTCGCGCGCCGCGATGGTTGCTCCCGAAAGGGCTCCCATTTCTATCCTGGAACGCATCGCCGGCTATCCGCTATCGAACTAACTTGCGTTTGGCGCGTGGCTAGTCCACGTCCGGTGGGCGCATGCTCGGCAAGCCCACTTCCCACTGTCAAAACTTGCTGATCTCGCCGAGATTCATGCGGACGACCGCTGCAATTACCGCTGCATCGTCCATCAATCCAAACACGGGAACGGAATCCGGCACCAAATCGAACGGATCCACGAAGTAAATGAGCGCCGCGACGCCTGCGAGAATCGTCGGCAGTGGCACAGAGTACCGGCCCGTGACCCATGCGCGAATCATGCGCATCAGTATCTGTAGGCTTTCCCACGATGCGACCAAAAACTCATAGTTTCGCTTCGCCTTGTCGCGTGCTTCCGAGATGAGCCCCGACACTTTCTCGTTGGACTGCACCAGCTCTTCTGCTTTTTTCTTTGCTTCTTCCAGAGTCTTTACGCCCGTGGTTGCGATCATCGGTTGGGGAAGTCCTGACTAAATTGCGTAGCGGGAACTGTGGCTGGTTTCCAGTCTAACGGGCCCGCCCCATTCCGCTCAAGCGTGAACAGCGCCCGCCATAATAGAAGGCTTGCACTTTTCTCCTCTTTTTGTGATTAGCGTCACACGCCCGCATGACCCTCATCACAGCCATCGCCTCGCTTGCACTGTAACCTTCGTCCAGCGCAATCGGCCTGCCGTCCCAGGTCACGGCGGGCTGGCGGCGCTGGAAATTCCCGGGGCTAGAGTAGAGCCCCGCCCCGCCCCGCGGGTTGGTGGCGCTGCTTCGCTGTATCGGTCGCATTCCTCGGCACGCGCGCCTGAAAGGATCCGCCATGAACTTTGTGTTGCTCGCCACGACGGCAATCAGCATGATTGCCCTATTTTTTGTGGCCTTTTCCGTCCGCCGCGCAGGCCGCGCCTACATGACGTTTCACGGCCAGCGCATCGTGTCCTGTCCGGAAACCCACAAGCCCGCGGGCGTTCGCGTGGCCGTCGGCAAAGCTGCCTTTAACGCTGCGATCGGGAAGGACACGCTCGCCCTGTGCGAGTGCTCCCGCTGGCCGGAGCGCTCCGATTGTCCGCAAAACTGCCTGGAACAAATCAAGGACGCGCCCGGCGCGTGCCTCGTTTGGAACATCATGAACCGCTGGTACCACGGCCAGGAGTGCGCCTATTGCCACAAGGAGTTCAGCGATATCCACTGGCATGATCATCCGCCCGCACTGGTGGACGCGGAGCGCCATTCCATCCTCTGGAACGAAGTCCCCGCCGAGCGGCTGCAGGAAACCATGCGCACGCACGTTCCGGTTTGCTGGAATTGCTACATTGCTGAAACGTTTCGCCAGAAATTCCCCAACCTTGTCGTGGATCGCCCGGCTCACTAAACCCGTACTCGTTGTAGAATGACCCGGATGCGCCTGCTTGTGAAGCCTCTTCGCGTCGCAAGCAGGCCGCGGGAGCGATTCGGGTTTTCCTTACATGCTGATTACAAAACTTCGCACCAAGGAATGCCGCGAGTTGCTCGCGCGCCTCGGCTTCGGCCGCTTGGCATGTTCCTCCAACAACCGGCCGTACATTGTTCCCATCTATTTCGTCTACGATCGCGAACGGCTCTATTGCTTTTCGACGATCGGCCAGAAGATTCAATGGATGCGCGAAAATCCGCTGGTGTGCGTCGAAGTGGACGAAATTCGCGCGCATGACGATTGGTCCAGTGTCGTGGTGTTGGGAAAGTACGTCGAAATCCCGAACAACGAGGACAATCAAAAAGGGTGGGAGTACGCCCGCGCGCTCTTCCAGAAGCGGCCGCGCTGGTGGCAAAGCGGCTACACCGCGGCGCAGGTCCGCCGCAATCCCAAGCCTCCCGAGCCGGTTTTTTATTGCATCCTTATCGAGCAATTGACCGGACTACAAGGTTCGCCGGATTTTTCCGAATCCGCAAAGCGCAAGCGCGCTTCAGGAAAATCCTGAATTTCCGTTGTGTGCTGACAATCTGCGCTACCGCGTCGGCGCGGCAGCGCCTTGTCCGCGAAATTCAATCGTAATCAATGCCGCGGTCTCCACCGGCTTGCCGTCGAGCAAGGTCGGCTGAAAACGCCAATCGCGCACCGCCCGCATCACGCACGGCACCAGCTCCGCTGACCCGTTCACGGGCATCAGCCGCTCCACCCTGCCGTCTCTTCCGACCATCGCGCGCACGCTCACCCGCGTGCCTGCGTCTTCGGCCGTCCGCGGCACCCGCGGGTCCACGCGCGAGAGCAAGTCGCCCAGCACCACTTTCTTTTTTCTCTCCGCGCTCCATGACGCGTGTCCCACGGGCGCCACAATCGCGCGCTGAATTCGCAGCGTTAGCGCGCTTGATTGAAAAATCCGTTCGCCGGGAACGTTCACCACGGCGGGCCGCGGGATATTCGGCAGCATCACGTCCACCACGCGACTGGTCGGTTCCGGCGTCTGGACAATCTCCGGTTCGGCCGGAGCGCCGCCAGAAGTCGCGGTCGCTGGCGCGGCCCGATGAGGCGGTCGAAAGTCAGAGCGCATCCCCCTCGCTAGTGGCACCGCGTCGGACATGTCGTTGGACCGTGCCGCATTGGCACGAGACAATCCCGTCTGCGGTTTATGTTCGATTTTTTCTTCGCCGCTCTTCGTGTTTATGTCGCCGTCCGGTTTGGCTCCTGGTCGCGTTGGCGCTTCGCCAATCGATTTAAACTCGCCTTCGGACGACGCCGTCGCAGTACGAGGGATCGCATTCGCTTCCGCAATCGGTTTCGTTTGCGTCGAATACTTCTTTCCCGCGGGAGACTTCACCGCGTCCGTCAGTGTCGTGCCTTTCTGGCCAGCAATTTCATTCGCCGCCGACAAATCCGGTGTCTTTACGACGGCCCTCGGCATCGCCTCGTTTTTCGCCGTACGCGCGTCGCTAGCAACCGCGTTCCCCTCTACGTTTGTCGGCGGGGGCGGCGTAGCAGCGGCCGCATTTCCAGCATTGCTGGCCTTGGCCATCGCGAAGACGCTTTTCGTTCCAGCTGCCAACGACTTTGTAATCCAGCTTGCCAACGGGCTCGCCCAGAGCGCGAGCCCTGTCGCCGTCAACACTACGATGCACGCCGCCCCCACTGCTATTGCTATGCCAAATCGGTTTTTCCGCTTTTCCAGTCCCGCCACAACCGGTGTCGCCTGGATTCGCGCCTGTTCCGGCTCCGGTGCCGGCTCCTCTTGCGTTCCGGCGTCATTCAGAATTTCCGTGCTCGCGGCGGCTCCCACCGCCTTTTCTTGCAGCTCCGCCCACTTGCGAATCTGGACGCGGTCCTCGTCGCTGAGTTCCATGAACTGGATTCCCGCCTGGTTCGCTTCGCCAGTCCAGACCACGCGCACGCAGACTTCGATTGGTCGCTCCAGTCCGCTCAGTGGGAGCGTCGCGCGGCACACAAAATTGCTCGACAACTCGAACGGTGCAGCAAGCCGGAACCCGTTCTCACCCAGGTCGATGATCTCGCCGGAAATCTCCGGACCGAATATGACGTGCGTCAACGACGAGGGCTCAGTTCGCGGATAAAATCGCCGGTCGAAAACCGGCTCGGGGGCTACAAGGCTGTCTGCGGGGCTCGACACAGTGGACTCTCCCTTGCTATTGCTCCGCTTGGCGCGGCGCAAGGTGACTGTCGCTGCTCAGTCGTCGGCTCGTTCCAGGGGGCGCGGTTTGCAGCGTCGGAAGTCTCCGCGCACTTGTAGGGACTCAACCCGTCGGCTGCCAGGAAGTTTCGCTCCGCTCTGAATTTCTTGATTTTAGCCGTGGCTTTCTTCAGGCGTCGGCGTGTGCCAATCCTGCGGCCCTCAGCACCGCGTCAGTTCCCCGCTCCCGTCGGCGCAGCCGGGGCCGCGTAAGCGCTTTGGAATTCGTACTTTCCAGAACCCACATCAACCAGAACCGCGTCGCCGGCCTGCTTCGCTTTTGAAAACTCCGCCCGCCCGCTCAGCGGCTTGCCTCCCTCGCTCACGCCTTGCACACTCGCGCCCGGCAACCGCACTGTCGCCGTAGTATTCGGTGGCACATCCACGCTCAGCGTCAACTTCCCTTCCGCAATCTTCCATCCGGACTCCACGTGTCCGTACACGCTGTCCACGTCCGCCTTCGCGTAGCTCAATCCGCCTCCCGGTCGCGGCTCGATTAAGATGTGCTTATACCCCGGTTGCTTCTCATCAATTGCGATCCCCGCCACCACGCTGTACATCCAGTCTCCGATCGCCCCGTACGCATAATGATTGAAAGAATTCATCCCCACGTCCTGAAAGCTGCCGTCCGGCTTTTCGCCGTCCCAGCGCTCCCAGATCGTCGTCGCGCCTTTCGTCACCGGATACAGCCACGACGGATACTCTTTGCGGTTCAGCAGCATGTACGCCTCATCCAGATAGCCGTAATCGCTTAGCGCTTTACACAAAACCGGCGTGCCCAGGAATCCCGTCGTCAAATGTTTAAATCGCCGCACGTCCCCCGCCAGCCGCGCCGCCGCTTCGGCTCGCATCGACTCCGGCAGCAGATCAAACTCCAGCGCCAGCGCATACGCGGTCTGTGTATCCGAAGAAAGCCGCCCGTTCGGCGTGACAAATTCCTTCAGGAACGCCGCGCGAATCTTTTTCTCCAGCTCCGCGTACTCCGCTGCGTCTTCGCGTTTTCCCAGCGCCTCCGCCGTTTCCGCAAGAATTTCCGTGGACCGCGCGAAATATGCGGTCTGAATAAAATCCTTCGCCGTCGTAGCTCCCGGATAATCCGATTGCGTTGTCGCAAAAGCCAGCCAGTCTCCGAATGTGAATCCCGTATTCCAGATGTAATTGTCGCCCGCCGCGCGCCGCATGTATTCGACCCACGCTTTCATGCTCGCGTATTGCTCCTCCAGGATTCGCTTGTCGCCGAACGCCTGGTACACCGTCCACGGCACCACTGTCGCCACATCCGCCCAACCCGCCGACGCCGCGGCCCCCTTTCGCGTGCTGTGCGATAAAACATTCGGAATCACAAACGGCACCGCTCCGTCGTCCTCCTGATCCAGCGCCACGTCCTTCAACCACTTCGTGTAGAACGACGCCGTGTCAAAGTTAAACGACGCCGTCGGCGCGAACACCTGCGCATCTCCCGTCCAGCCCAGCCGTTCGTCGCGTTGCGGACAGTCGGTCGGCACGTCCACAAAATTTCCTTTTTGGCCCCAAATGATGTTGTGTTCCAACTGATTCAGCATCTCGTTCGAAGTTTCGAACGACCCCGTCCTCCGCATCGCCGAATGCACCACGACGCCGGTGAAATCATCCGCCTTTACTTCTTTTGGCCAGCCGCTCACCGCCACGTATCGGAATCCCTGAAATGTAAAATGCGGCTCGTACACTTCCTCGCCGCCGCCTCGCGTCGTGTAGCGAACCGTCTCTTTCGCTGTGCGCAAGTTCGCCGTATAAAAATTTCCTTTGCTGTCGAGCACCTCCGCGTGCCGCAGTGAAATCGTCGTTCCCGCCGGAGCCTTCACGCGAAATCGCACCCAGCCCACCATGTTCTGCCCCATGTCCAGCACCGTGTCGCCCGCCGGCGTCGTAAACACTTTCACTGGTTTCAGCTCATCGATTTTTTCCACGGGCGGTCCCGCCGGCGCTACGATTTTCGCCTTCGGCCTTTCCATCACACGTACGCCTTCCCACTCCTTGTCGTCGTACCCCGCCGCGCTCCATCCCGGCTTTTCCAGCCGCGCGTCGTAAACTTCGCCGTCATATATGTCCGAAACAAAAATCGGCCCCGTGGACGCTTTCCATTTTTCGTCGCTCGTGACAATTTCTTCCGTTCCGTCTGTGTACCAGATCACTAGTTGAGCCAGCAGCCCTAGTTTCTTTCCATACAAATCTCTTCGCCCCTCCCAACCGCTTCTTCCGCGAAACCATCCATCGCCCAACATCGCTCCCAAACAATTACTCCCGCTCTTCAATTCCGCCGTCACGTCGTACGTCTGGTATTGATAGCGGAAATCGTAAGCCGTCCATCCCGGTGTGAAGTATTGATCTCCCGCGCGCTTTCCGTTCAGCTCCATCTCGTACAGTCCCATCGCCGACGCATACAGCCGCGCACGTTCCACTTTCTTCTTTGCGTTCACTACGAATTCCCGCCGCAGCATCGGCGATGGATTGGACTTCGTCTCGTCCTCCGCGACCTCCGGCGTAATCCACTTCGCTTTCCAGTCCGCCTCCGCAAGCAATCCCATTTCCCATCGCGCCGTTTTGCTCCACTCGGACTCGTGCCCGTGGTTGTCCGCCACCTGCACTTGCCAAAAATAAATCTTGCCGCTCTCCAGCGCCGGCCCCGCGTACTCCACTTGGTTCGAGGCTTCCGATGCGACCTTCCCGCTCGACCAGATCGTCTTCCCTTTCGCCAAATCCGCCAGCGAGCCCGCCACGCGCACTTCATATCTGGTCTGCATTACGCCGCGGTCCTCGCTCACCAACTCCCAGCTCAGCCGCGGCTTCACCACGTCCATCCCCAGCGGGTCGACTTTGTACTCGCATCGCAGATTCTTCACGCTCAGTGCCGTCGCGGCTGTTTTGTTCTGCCCCGCAGCTGCAATCCACGCACTGCTCCCCGCCACGCACAGCATCGCCGCGACCGCCGCCCGCGCCACCACTCTCATCCGCATTGTCCTCGCCCTCCTCGACCTGCGCCATCTTACCCAACGGCGAGTTCCTGTCCATCGAATTCCTGCGGTCCTCGCCTCTCTGCGGGCGGCCATCAACTCGTGTCCAGCGTCGGGTCTGCATTTAGACGATGCTTCTTGACTTCTCCCGGTATTTCTGCAAATATCGAAATATGGCCATCGCTTCCGCAACTGCCACGTCCTCCGCGCAAGTGCTCAAGTATGCGGACATGTTTTCCGCCATCGGCACCGAAGCCCGCCTGCGCATCATGCAGTTGCTTCTCACCGCCCATCCTGATGGTCTCTTCGCCGGTGAAATCCAGCAGGAACTGGACATTCCCGCGTCCACCCTTTCTCACCACCTCGATAAGCTCAAAGCCGAAGATCTCGTCTGCGTCCGCCGCGAAAGCACTTATCTCCGCTACACCGCCAACACTGACGCGCTCCGCGATCTTCTCCAATTTCTGTACGCCGAATGCTGCACCCGCAATAAAGCTGTGCAGCCTAAGTCCATCGTCCGAATCTGCAAATAACAACGGAAGGAAACCACTATGAACAACGCCAATCAGCAAAGCATGAAGGAAGTTGTGAAGGAGAAATACGCCGAAGCTGCGTTGCGCGCCACCGCAGGCGGAAGCTCCTGCTGCGGCACGGCTCCAGCTTCAGCGAGCGGCTGTTGCGATCCCATCACCTCCAATCTTTACGACGCCACGCAAGTCGGCCAAATCCCGGAAGAAGCTCTGCTCGCCTCTCTCGGCTGCGGCAACCCCACCGCGCTCGCCAAACTCAATCCCGGCGAAGTCGTTCTCGACCTCGGCTCCGGCGGCGGCATTGACGTATTGCTCTCCGCTCGTCGCGTCGGCCCCACCGGCAAAGCCTACGGCCTGGATATGACCGATGAAATGCTCGCTCTCGCCAACGAAAACAAACGCAAGTCCGGCATTGCCAACGCCGAATTCCTTAAAGGCGAAATCGAGCACATTCCTTTGCCCGACAATTCCGTTGACGTCGTCATCTCCAACTGCGTCATCAACCTGTCGTCCGACAAGCCCGCCGTCCTCCGTGAAGCTTTCCGCGTGCTTAAGCCCGGCGGCCGGTTCGCTGTCTCTGACGTCGTCACGCACGGCGAAATCCCCGCCGAAGTTCGCAAAAACGTCTTGCTCTGGGTCGGCTGTATAGCCGGCGCTCTCGAAGAGAGCGAATACCACCGCGCCCTCGCCTCCGCCGGCTTCGACCAAATCTCGTTCGAACCCACGCGCGTCTATCGCATCGCAGACGCCCGCGAATTTCTCTCCGGCCACGGCATTGATGTTGACGCCATCGCTCCGCAAGTGGACGGAAAGTTCATGAGCGCCTTCGTCCTCGCCGTCAAGCCCGCGCAGCAGGCGGCTTGCTGCGGACCATCCTGCTGCGACTGACGTTGTGGGCCGGTGCGCGCACTTGCGCTCGATTTGTGGCGGCTGGCTTTAGCCCGTCCCCGATGGAACACGGACTACTCCTCTCGCGTACTATGGTGGAACACGGTGATGCTGAGGTGCTCTATGAAAATTCCAGCTTTCCGGCCGGCGATCGTTCTTTTACTCATCGCGTCGGCATTCGCACCGGCCTGTCTTGGCCAAGCCGCTCGCGAAGCCGACGTCCGCGAGCTCCGGCATCTTGAGACCGTTTGGAACGAAGCCCACGAGCGCGGGGACTCCGGCGCTCTGGAAGCATTGTGGGCCGACGATCTGGAAATCGCCGTCCCGAAAATGTCGGTTCTGACTAGGTCTGATGCCGTGGCATTTGCGCGCTCCGGCCGTATGAAGTTCGTGCACTATCAGACCTCAGACTTGCGCATTCGCGTCTATGGCGACGCCGCAGTCGTTACTGGCCGCCTGCAGCGGACACGCGTTCTGAACGGTCAGGAAGTCTCTGACGATTGGCGTTTTACGAAAGTGTATGTGCGCCAAGCCCAGCGGTGGCTTGTGGTTGCATTTCACGCCTCCGAAGCTGCTCCGCCCGGCGACTAATCCGCGGCCAAATCCGATGTCCACCCATTACAACGTTTTGTTTCTTGGCACCAGTACCTCCGCCCGCTCCATTATGGCCGAAGCCATTCTCAACCAAAACAGGCAAGCCCACCTTCACCGCCGGCAGCCATCCACCCGGGTTCATTCACCCGCCACCCTTTCGTCAGCTCGCATTCGCTCCGGACCTTGCGCTTTAGTTCCGCGAGGATCGTGGGAACGCTTGCCTCGTGAATCGCGCCATCTACTCCTCCGCCTCTCCGCAATACCCGATTGTCGGCGTTCCCAATGGCATTCACCTCCTGTAACGTAATGTCGCCCTTTACCAGTTCAATGACTGCCGTGCCTACTAGGATCCTCATCGCGGCCCTGCCCCACGCTTCCGGTCTATCGCCCACTTATCTTGTCGCGACAGTGCGGCCCACCCGTTCTCTTCTGAGTAAGTCTTTTGTTTCCAATAGTATAAAGATTTATATATATTTTTCTTGACAATATACGCGTCTTGTGCTACACTCTCTCATGGTTTCCTCGACCTGTATCCTCCTACGCCGCTCCCGCCCGCACTTTTCGTGGCGCTTTCTGAAGCAAGTCCTTTGCTTTGATACTCTTGCGCACTCTTGTGCACGTCCCAAATCGCTAACTCCTTTGTTTTCATTTCATTCCACACTCTTTGCGCGAAAACACCGGGGGTGGGTATCCCTGACTGCCCTTCACCGCCGCCGGACGCCTCTCTCCGGCTCCTCGCGATTCCGTATTTCTTCCGCTTCCTTTGCCTCCTTCTCCGCTCCGTCGTATATTGGCTGCCTCCATGGTGACCTTCGATAGCGGCGGCGCCGCCTCTTCCTCCGACTTGCCCGTGCCTGGCTTCTTCGTCCGCACGCTCCTCAACACCAGCCATAAGGTCATCGGTCTGCGCTACCTGTGGCTGGCCCTCGCCAGCGTTCTATTCGGGATGCTTCTTTCGCTGCTCATGCGCATTCATCTCGTCTGGCCGTCGGCGAACATTCCATTTTTATCGAACATCGCCGCCACTCCTGCAAGCTACGCCGCGCTCACACTCCTCCACGGCTCGCTGATGGTCTTCCTCGTCCTTACTACCGCTCCTCAAGCCGGTTTCGGCAACTATTTTCTGCCCTTGCAAATCGGCGCTCGCGAAGTCGCCTTCCCCGTGCTCAATCTCATTTCATTCTGGACTACCGCCTTCTCGTTTCTGGGCATCACTGCGTCCTTTTTCCTTTCACCCGGCGCCGGCCTCACTCTTTGGACCGCCAGCGTCTCCCTTTTCTGCCTCGCCGCGCTTCTCACCTCGGTCAACTTCGCGGTCACCGTCCTCGATCTCCGTGCCAAGGGCATGACCCTTCCTCGCATGCCGCTTACCGTCTGGGCCTGGTTCATCAACGCCATCCTCAGCATGTTGATTTTCAGCATTCTGCTTGGCGCGTGCGCGTTCCTTCTTTCCGATCGCCTGCTCGGCTCGCAATTTTTTCCGCCGCTTGTTTTTCTCTCGCATCAACCCGCCGCATTGGCCCAGACCACGCTCCTCTCTCTTTGGCAGCGGCTGTTCTGGTTTTTCGCGCAGGCTGAAGTCTATGTCGCCATGCTTCCGTGTTTCGGTATCGTTTCGCACTTGCTCGCGACATTTTCCCGCAAGCCGGTTTGGGCCGAACGCGCCGCGGTTCTTGCTCTGTGTGGCGTCGGCCTGTTTGGCTTCTGCGTTTGGGGCCAGCACATGTTTTCGAGCGGCCTGAATCCCTGGTCGCCCCTCGTTTTCGCCGTTCTTGCCTCTTCGCTCGGCATCCCTTCCTTCATTCTGCTGCTCAGTTGGATTGGCACGTTGTGGCGCGCGCGGCCTCAGTTGAACACCGCGATGCTTTTCGCGCTCGGCTTCGTTTCGCTGTTTATATCCGGCGGCATCTCCGGGCTTTTTCTTGCGCGTGGCGACTTCGCACCGTCGGCCACAAACGCCGACGTGGTTACCGGCCATTTCCATCTCGTCATGGGCGTTGCGGCTACGTTCGCCATTCTCGCCGCGCTTTTTTTCTGGTTCCCGAAGCTCTTCGGGCGGCGGCTCAACGAACCGCTTGGCAAGCTGCACTTCTGGCTCACGATTGTCGGAGTCTACTGCGTCTTCATGCCCATGCACTGGCTTGGGCTTATGACCAATACAACTCCCGTCGGCGCTCTCGCGGCCTCAGCTTCGCTGGCCTCCTCGCTCAAGAATGTGATCACCTTCGCTACCATCGTTACCGTCGTCGCGCAGGTGATTTTCGTCTGCAACTTTGTGTGGACTCTCTCGCGAAGCGAAAACGTTGCGCCAGAAAATCCCTGGCGCGCGACGACTCTCGAGTGGGCTTCCGCCTCGGTGGCGGCAGTGGCCAGTTTCGCTGCTAACGAGCCGGTTGTGTATCGAAGCGCTTACGAATTTTTTCCGCCCGTACAAGGCGAAGACTTCACCCCGCAATGGGTCGCGGACGTTCACGCGGAACTTGCACTGCGCACCGATGGCGCAACTTCGCCGCGCTCCAATGAGCCGCAGCCGCATCTAAACCGGCAGAAAGCGAAATAGCGCAACGAACCAATGCCAGGCACATCCATAGTCGAAGATATTGAGCTCATCATCGAAGACATCGGTGGCAGAGGCGGGAAAAATCCGCCACCCGGCGGCGATGACGGCGACGACAACAACGATCGTGGCAGGCGCGGCGGTCCGCAGTCGCCCGCTTCGCGGCGTTACGCCACGGCCATCATTCTCGCCATGGTTTCCATCGTCATGTTTTTCATGGGCATGGTCGCCGCGTTCATTTTTCTGCGCTCCACGAACCGCGGTTGGGTGCCGGTGCGCATTCCCATGATCGTCTATTTCAATACGCTCGTTCTTCTCTGCAGCAGCGGCGTCATGGAACTGGCGCGGCGCCGCCTGGCGTCCGCGGATGTGCCGCGCTTTCGCAAGCTTTGGCTTTTTGCCACCGGGCTCGGCTTCGCGTTTTTGATCGGCCAGCTCATCGCCTGGCGCGAACTCGTCGTTGCGGGCTTCTACGTCGCCACGAATCAAGCCAGCAGCTTTTTCTATATCTTCACCGGCTTGCACGGCCTGCACCTTTTCGGTGGAATTTGCGCGTTGCTGTACGTCTCGTTCCGCAAATTCGAGCGCGCCCGCGTCTCGCGTTCCATCGCCGCGGAGATCGCCTCCTACTATTGGCATTTCATGGATGGTCTCTGGATTTTCCTGCTGGCTCTGCTATATCTGGGAAAATGATCACACGCAGAAGCACCGAAGAGCATCCGGCTTCATGAGTGCGCACACACAAACGACCTCCTCTCTTGACGCCGTGCCGCAGTTCGATCTGGCCGTTCAATACTCGGCTATCGGCGCCGAAATTCGCGAGGCCATCGATCGTGTCCTCTCGTCGCATCAATTCATTCTCGGAAAAGAAGGCGCGGCGCTCGAAGCGGAAATCGCGCAGCTCTGCGGCGGCGCGCACGGAGTCGCTGTCGCTTCGGGCACCGACGCGCTGATTCTCGCTCTTCGCGCCTGCGGCGTGCATGCGGGCGATGAAGTCATCATCCCTCCGTTCACGTTCGTCGCCACCGGCAGTGCGGTCAGTGCCGTTGGAGCACGGCCGGTGTTCGCGGACATTCGCCCGGATACCTACAACATCGATCCGTCAGACTTGGCGCGTCGCGTCACTCCCAAAACGAAAGCCATTATCGCCGTGCATCTTTACGGTCTCTCCGCCGACATGGATCCCATTGCGAGCTTTGCGCGCGAGAACAATCTGCGCCTCATCGAGGACAACGCGCAGTCCGTCGGCGCGCGCTACAAAGGCCGCCCTACCGGCTCGCTCGGCGATGTTGCTTGCTTGAGTTTTTATCCCACAAAAAATCTTGGCGCCTGCGGCGATGCCGGCATGGCAGTCACAAACTCCGCCGAGATGGCTGCGCGTCTGCGAACGCTCCGCAATCACGGCCAGGCTTCGAAGTACGTCAGCAGTGAGCCGGGATGGAATAGCCGCCTCGACGAAGTCCAAGCCGCAATTCTTCGCGTCAAGCTGCGCCATTTGCCAGGGTGGCAGCGTGCGCGCCAGTCGCACGCGGCGGCGTACTCCGAATTGCTGCTGGGAATTCCAGGCATCGCGCCGCCGCTCGTGCCGGAGAACTACGAACACGTTTTTCACCAATACACGATTCGCGTCGAGCAGCGCGATGTGCTCCAGCAGGCGCTCGCCTCGCGCAACATCGGCAGTGCCGTGTATTATCCCGTGCCGCTGCACTTGCAGCCGCTCTACTCCGCGCTCGGTCACAAACCGGGCGATTTTCCGCACGCCGAACACGCCGCGAAGGAAGTGCTGTCGCTCCCGATGTTTCCCGAATTGCGCGCGGAGCAAATCGAACGTGTTGCCGCGGCCGTCGCCGAGTTCGTCACGAAATGACCAACGCCCAACCTGCACCTCGCGGAATGTTTGCCCGGCGAACCGCTTGGAATCTTCAGCAAAATCGCTTGAGTCAGGCCCTTGCGGCGCACCGCGCCGCAGGCAAGCCGCTGCTTGACCTGACGATCTCCAACCCCACAGAGTGTGGTTTCACTTACGAAGTCGAAACGATTCTTCGCGCGCTGCAAAATCCCGCATCCTTGAAATATGAGCCGAATCCTCGCGGGCTCGAAGTCGCCCGCGCTGCCGTCGCGCAATACTACGCGCAGCGTGGCGCCAAGATTCCCCTTGAGAACATTTTTTTGACCACCAGCACCAGCGAAGCATATTCGTTTACTTGTTGTACATTCTGCGATCCGGGCGATGAGGTTCTTATCCCGTCTCCGGGCTATCCACTCTTCGATTTTCTCGCGGACATTCATGACGTGCGACTCGTGCGCTATCCGCTGGTCTATGACTTCGGCTGGCAGATTGATTTCCACGCCGTCGAACACGCCATCACGCCGCGTACGCGAGCCGTCATCGTCGTCAACCCCAACAACCCCACCGGGAATTATTGCAAGGCGCAGGAAATGCTCAGACTCAATGAGATCTGTGCGGCGCGCGAGATTGCGATCATTGCCGACGAAGTGTTCCTCGATTTTTCGATCACGCATGAACCTCGCGCGAGCTTCGCGGAAAACGCTGACTCCATGACGTTCACATTAAGCGGGATTTCGAAAGTTTGCGGTCTGCCGCAAATGAAGGTGGCCTGGCTTATCGTCAACGGCCCGGCGGCGCTGAAATCGCAAGCGGCCGAGCGGCTGGAAGTTATCGCGGACACGTACTTGTCTTTGAATGCGCCCGTGCAATGGGCTTTGCCGGTGCTTCTGGAAACGCGTAAAGCGTTTCAGCAGCAGTTGCTCTCGCGCGTCCGCGCAAATCTCGCCGAACTCGACAAGCAATTGGCCGCGCAATCGCTCTGCCGCCGTTTGCAAGTCGAAGGCGGATGGAACGCAGTCATCCAGGTTCCGGCCGCCGGTTCGGACGAGGAACTCGCACTGCAATTGCTGCAGTCGGCGGGAGTCTATGCGCATCCCGGCCACTTTTACGACTTTCCGTCAAATGGCCACTTCGTAGTCAGCCTGATCGTTCCGGCCCAAAGTTTTTCGAAAGGAATCGCAGCCCTTTTGTCGGCTCGTTGACTCACCCTGTAAAAGTTGACGTGGACCTTCACACTTTCGACCTCGGCCGCGCGATTTTGCAATTTCAGGCATCTAAACCTCGCGAACCTAACTCCTCATATCGGCGAATTCAAACCGATTTTTCTAGCGCAAAACTGAAATGCATATTCTGGAATTCCGCCTGCACGCCTGGCACCTACAAAAAATTTAATTCTGGAACGTCCTCGAGGCAGAGCTTGTATTCCCTTTACTGGATTTCGCTGCGATGGGCATCCATAAGTTTGTATAAAACGGAATTTAGAGACATTTTCTCCCGCCGTAGCTGGATGAAGACAAAAGAGATACGAGAGTTTTGGCGATTCCTTGGCGAATTGTTTCGAATGGGCAGGCTCGTGCACTCTCTCATCCCGGTTTTGCAATCTCTGTACGTTGACGAAGCCGGAAAGATAACTGGGGAGCAATAAGACATGGATGGATTAGAAAACACAATAGAAAGACCACGGCGAATTTTCGCGCTGTTCAGCGTGCTCGCCTTAGTGCTTTTGGGATTCGGGGCAAGCGGCGGCTACGCGCAATCGAGCAACGGCACCATCGTTGGCACCGTGAAGGATCCGACGGGCGCGGCGGTTCCTAAAGCCAAAGTAACGGGAACGAGCACCGCACTCGGAGTGGAGCGAGATACCGAAACGGATGCGACGGGCGCGTACCGGCTGGAAAATCTGCCGCTGGGGACGTACTCGGTGAAAGTAGAAGCAGGAGGGTTCTCGGCATTCAACGTGACTGGAATTGTAGTGAAAGCCGCGTTGGAATCCACCGCAAACGCGACTCTGGAAGTGGGGAGCATTACCAATACGGTGACCGTGGAAGCCTCGACGGCGCAAGAACTGCAAACGGAATCCGGTTCGCTTGGTGCGGAGATTTCGAGCGCGGAGATTGCCTCTCTTCCAATTAATTCCCTGAATCCAGTAGAGCTAGTAATGACGCAAGCGGGCGTGCAAGACGGCAACGGTCTCTCCTTCAGTAACGGCATCGGCTTTTCCGTCAACGGCACCCGGCCGCGCGCCAACGATTTTCTGATCGACGGCCAGGACAACAACGACAATTCGATAAACGGCCAGGCGTTCCAGACCACGAATCTCGGAGCCATCCAGGAAGTCACCATTCTTACGAACTCCTACAGCGCCGAATATGGCCGCGGCGGCGGTTCGGTGACCAACGAGATCACCAAGGGCGGCTCGAACGCGTTCCACGGGGAAGCGTGGTGGCTGAACCGAAACAATTCTTTCGCGGCAATTTCTCCACAGGCCGCGCTGGGCGGAGTTACGAGCAACCCCAGAGACAACGAAAACACGTTCGGATTTGATTTCGGCGGACCAGTCAAACACAACAAGCTCTTCTTCTTTGGCTCGGCGCAGTGGGATCGCGACTACGCGGCGGCTGGCGCGGATGCCCTGCCAATAACAATCCCGACTGCGGCAGGAATCGCCACACTGCAGGGATTGCTGCCGAATCCCAACGTTCAGCTCCTGATCAGCTCGTTCGGTGGACTTGTCGCGCCGGTCTCCAATGGCAAGCCAATTCCGCTGGGATTGAACAGCAGCGGAATAGACCGCGGATCGCTTGACGTGGGCTCATTCACGCGCAGCCAAGGCGATGTCGTGAGTCTCGACCGCGAATGGGAGACGCGCCTCGACTATAACCCGACGGCCGTAGATACACTCCGCGCAAGTTTCCGGCGCGTCGACAACTCCCTGCTTCCCGACTTCTTCAATTTCCCGACCAATCTGCCGCCCTACGACACGCAGCAAGGCGGGCCAGCGCAGGCTTTTACCACTATGTGGGGTCACACCTTCTCGTCGAGGGTGCTAAATGAGCTGCGCTTCTCCTATTCGAATATAGACTTCAGCTTCGCACCAACGGCGGCCACTCTGGCGAACCCGCTGGCGAACACCCCCGGGATCACGTTTGAAGATTCCCCTCTGCCAAATTTAGGCATACCGACAGGATTTCCGCAGTTCCGCGGCCATAAGTCGTACCAGTTCCAGGAAGCGTTGAGCTACGTTCTCGGCCAGCACACTTTCAAATTCGGCGGCGACATTGACTATTTGCAAGTGGACGACGGCGTGCCCTTCAATTTCCATGGCACGATAACGTTCTTCCAGAGCAAAGCCAACGGTACGACACCCGCATACAGCGACCTCGGCAATTTCATAGACAACTTCACCGGTCCTGCGGGAACCATTGCCATCAATTTTGGAAACCCCGAGGTTCAACCGTTTGTGGGAATCTACGCGCCGTACGTGCAGGACACCTGGCACGTCACGCCCAATTTTTCCCTGAACTTGGGCGTGCGTTACGAGTACTGGGGGACGGTTGCCAACATCCTGCCGTTCCCAGCGCTCGATACGACAAAGTTTACCTTTGGCCTCAGCGGCGCAACTTTTCCAAACTTCCTGCAAGCTAAGCAGCAGGGCGACAAGAACAACTTTGCACCGCGCATCGGATTCGCCTACACGCCCAAATTCTGGAGACGCATCTTTGGCGATGGGAAGACCGTCATACGAGCCGGCTACGGCATGTTCTACGACGGACTGTTCACAAACATTATCGACAATTCCGCCAGCTCTGTGCCGAACGTGACCGGTGGAACGCTCGTGGCCACCAGCTCCAACTCTGGTCCACGCGGCCTCGCCAATGCTACCGGACTTCTGAGCGCGGTCCAGCCGGTGGCAGACCCAACCGCGACGATAGATACCATGGCGCGGCACCTGCTCAATCCGTTGACTCAGCAGTGGAATCTGGACGTCGAACGGCAACTTCCCGGCAACTTCCTGCTAACCGTGGCGTATGTCGGCACACGCGGCGAGCACCTGTTCGTCAACCAGGACTACAACTCCGTGAATCCCGCTACCGGAGCGCGCTTCAACCCGAACCTGGGTGAAATCGTCGTCCGCGACAACGCCGGCGATTCCTTCTATCACTCCGGCCAAGTGACATTGGACCGCAAATTCTCCCACGGGCTGCTTTTCCGCGGCGCGTACACCTACTCGAAGCTGATTGACGATGCTTCCGAAGTGTTCACGACCACCGGATTGAGCTCGTTTTCGCAGCAGATAGAAAACCAGAAAGGCGACTATGGATTGTCCGCCTACGACCGGCGTCACCGCTTCGTGATGACCTACATCTGGGATCTTCCCTACCCGCACAGCTCGGAAAACATGGGGATGAAGGTTCTGAGCCAGGCTACGCGAGGATGGCAATGGTCCGGCACGGCAACCTTCGAGACCGGCACGCCACAAACCATCAGCGATGGCTTTGATGCCATCGGCAACGGCCATCCCAACTCGCGACCCGACATGGGGAATCCCAACGCCCCGTTTACTTCCATCGGTATAGATGGGACGCAACTGGGTTTGACCACCACTCCTGGCACGATCTTTGGGCCTATTCAAGCCTGCTTGAATGGATCGTCGACGTGTAAGGCAGAGCCTGCGTCTACATTCCGTTACATCATTCAAGCAGCCGGTGCTAACGGGAACAGCGCTCCGGGCAACGTTGGACGCAACACGTTCGTCGGGCCGGGGCAGATGTTCTATGACACCGCCGTGCAGCGTTCCTTCAAATTCCTCGAGCGCCAATCGTTCACGGTGCGCGCGGAATTCTTCAACGCGTTCAACCACCCGAACTTGGTCACCGGCGGATTTGCGGGAGCTCCGGGCGTGGCCAGCTACAACCTGCTGAGTCCGAATTTCGGGGACATCGCATCCACAATCAACGGCTTCCGGCAGATGAAGTTCTGGCTGAAGTATTCCTTCTAGGCCAAAACCGGATCGTTCGAAAACCGGGGTGCAGGCAAGACGGGAGCCAAGAAATATGGCTCCCGTTCTCTTTTGTGCGGATTGAAGTTTCTTAGATTTGCGCAGAGCGCGCGTCGCTGAGTCGGATTTCGCGTTCGAGCCGCGCCCACGAAGGAATTGTTACTCGCTCCTTCTGGTTCCCATAGGGATGGCGTTAGTAGCTGTAGGGGATTAATTTTATGGAGCGGCCTATCGGAATCGAACCGACACCTGAACCTTGGCAAATTTGAAGCCAATGGGAAATCAGGGACTTACATGGCACTTTCAGGAGCATCGAGTAGCGTTTAGAACGGGTAGAAATGCTCAATGTTCCTCAGGTTGTCCGCACGAAACTAATAGTTAAGAAAGAGTAGAAACGCGGTTCAGATGTACCACGCGGAACACGGGTTGGCACCCTTCTTGGTTTCCAAAAATGCTTCGAACTCGCATTTTCTAGTGGCAAGCTTGCAAGATCAGGAGGTCCTGTGAAAAAAACACCTCATGTCGAATCGAGGAGCCACGCCACAATCACGGAACAAAACCGAAGCCGACCAGCCGACGAACCACGCCCCGTGCACCACTGCTGGAAAAATACCCATCCTTGCATGGGGTGGTGGCAGCGGCGGAAGAAAGTGCTGCGCGTAAATCGCAATCGAGTGCTGCGGGTGGTGCGCGAACGGGCGTTGATGGTACGGCCGCGGCGCTGACTCTCACGACGGAAGAGAGAGCGCGCCGCGTGGAAGCCTCTGCGCCAAATCAGATCCGGCAGTCGGACATGAGGAAATTCTGGGCGGATCCTGCGGTGGGCTGGGACTATCCGGTGAGTACGCTGGACTGCTGGACGCGAGGGATCGCGGGCTGGAATCTCTCGCATCGTTGCCGGACCGAAGACGCACTAGCGCCGCTGGAACAGGCCGTGCTCGAACGACTGACTGCGAGCAGTCGTTCGGCAAACTTGACGCAGACCATCGCACAAGTCCCTCACCAGGACTTGTCCGCTTTTCCGACCCATACATTCAAACTTATTAGGAGTCAGCACGCCGGAACTTCTCAAGGCTTCGAGGGCCACCGCGCCCGTGTAACCGTAAGAGATTGACACGGGAGGCGCGGCGGACGGTGGGTTCGCGAACGTTGCTACGCGTGAGGATGTGTTTGTTGCCTGTCTCCGGTTGAGGTGCGGGGATTCGCGCGGAACATCGCGAGGCATGGGCCGGCTGTGAGGCGCCGCAACCACTCACGCGACGTGTCGTTCGCAGGTCCTGGGGCTGCCGATCACGCCGATCGGCGTCCTAGTTTACGTCGGCATAGCGATCCCCTTCGTAGTGCATGATGTGGTAGTACGCTTCCCAGCCGTCCCAGAGAACGGGCGGCGCGATGTGAGTTTCGGGGTTGTCTAGGAATTTCGAGAAGACTTGCACTAGTTCACGCGTGCGGTAGATGCCCGTGAGCCAATCGCCGCGGTACCAATGTTTCCATTTGCCGTATTCGGCGGCCCCCTCCGCCTGGCGAATTTCATCGAACGCGGCCAAAGCCTGAGCGACTTGCTGATGGGCTTCCGCATTGTTTCCCAGTTGCGCATCCTGAATGGCCTTCGATATCGAGAACAGCATGCGATTGCTTTCGCGCTGAATGGCAATCATGGCGAGGACTTGTTCGCGATAGAAATTGCGGCGCGCTACAGGGATCGACGGCTCCAGGGAGACGGCACTCTGCCAGAGGGCGTCCCAGCGCGGCTGCGCATCGCCGCACTGGTTGATTTCTTTTTCGATGGTCTGCGTAAGCCATTCTTTCCCTGTGAGGCGGCTGGGACCAAAGCCGAATCCGCCGTCGAGGATTCGCGACGGCTCCCATTTCGGAGCCTGGCTCGGCAGAGCGTAGAGCGGCGAGTCGATCATGTAGGTGAGCAGCATGCGGCGGGCTTCCGTGTGAAAGAGCTGATCGCCGTATTCATGGGGAGGATCGCCGAAATGCACCGGCGCACGGAAATACTGTTTGTAGAGCTCGACTAGTTTGGAAGCGTCCTTTTCTCCAAACTCCTCGGAAGCCCATTTTCGGTAGAACTCATCCGCGGGATTCGCATCGTTAGGGACTCCTGCCCAAGCAGCGTCCATAACGGCTCGAATGGACATGAGGACGGGGCGAATGTCGCTGGTGTTGACGAGAAAATAGTTGGTGGCGCCTGCTTTGATGTAGCGGTTGATTTCCGAAAAGCTGCGCTCGATGGGAACCATTTCGGTGAGCTGGTTGGCCCGCCCGTTCATCATGGCCACATGATCGTAAATGCCCTGGCCAGCGGAGACTTCGCCATGATCCTGGAGATAGCCGTATCCATCGTCGGCCCAAACGGCGGAGACCTCAGGTGGAATCTTCAAATCGCCTTGCTGAACCAGGCGGGCGCCTTCCTGCCACAAGTTGGTGACAAACTTCGCATCGGGCCGGACGGAGCGCACAATCTGCATCTGATTGGCGATGGCTTTGCTGATCAAGGCGCCGAGCGCCTTGTTGTCATCGCGGACGGTGGGGTCCATGGACGCGTAGGTGACATCGGACAATCCGCGGAGGCCGACGGCCCAGAGCACTTCCTGATCCGGCAGATACGAATTGACGGCATTTTTCCAGGCGCGCTCGAGAATTTCGGGGTGCCCGGTGTAGTTGTAAGGAACGTCCTTCGGCCAGCGCGCGACGTTGAGCCCGAGCGGAATGGCGTGATGCTGGGCAATGATGAGTCCGCGCTTCGCCGCCAGCCGGACCTGCGGATCGTCCGGGAAAATCCAGGTTCCCGGAGCGACCATATTGCCTTTCAGTCGCAGAATGGTTTCAAAGATTTTGTTCCAGACGTCGAGGGAGATTCCGGTTTTGTCTTTTTTTTCCCCGGGCGCCCAGCCGGTCAGAAGGTCTTCGTCATTGATGAAGAATCCACGATACCGGAAAACGGGGGACGCGTAGGTTTCCTGCAAGGACGCCGGGAGAGCAATGGAGGTACGACGAGAGGGCTGATGGTCGGTCCAGTAATAGAGGGGATCTATGCCGAGATATTTTTCGGAGAATTGATAGATGGCATAGATTGTGCCGAGCATGTCGGCGCCGGAAAGGATGAGGAACTCGCTGGAATGCTTTTCGTTCCAATGGCCGCTTCGCAGCGCAATGTAGAAGGATTCCGGCGCAGTTAAACCACTGGGGCGGAGGTCTTCGGGAAGTTTCGACGCTTGGCCGACGACGAAGGTCAGTGCGGCGACGTCTTGCTTGCTATGGATGATGCGCGGCTTGGCGCCGACGACAGCTTGGAAGTCCGCGGCTAAATCTTCAACCGCTTTCTGGACGGGTTCCTGTTCATCGGAACTTGTGAAAATTACGGCGCTCCGATCGAGAGCCACGCGAGGCGTGGCTGCGCTCTCGCTCAGCGCGGCATTCGTTTTGGTTGCCGCGGACTGCGACGCGGCGCAGGGAAGGGCGAAGCATCCGCCGACGAAGGCAAGGGCGGCGATGGCCGGCGAGGCCGTATTCTGGAACACGCTTGGAAGAAGAAAACGCATTATGTAAATAGGCCGAGCCATATTCGTGGACTGGTGTCCTACATCGCCGTCGTGCCGGGATTCGAAGTTGGGCTGCACACGACTATTGGGTCGTGTCTTTGAGGTAGTGGACAACGGACGTAAATGTACCGTTATCGTAGGTGGCGGAAGTCCACGGCGTGCTGAACGTAAAGTCGTCGGCGTCGCCGCAGCCGAAGAAGCGGACGGTGAAAGAGACGCTCGCGGAACTTCCGGTGGGAAGATCGCCGAGCGCGATCGGGAACGCCGTAGGCGACACGACGAGCGTGCGGCAGTGGTCATCGGCAACGGCCTGAATGCTGAAGCCGGCGAGCTGCACTGCGTAAGCAGTGCCTGGGCCGCCGTTGGTGGCGGTGAGCGTGTAGACGCGACCGTCGCCAATGTCGGTGGTGCTGGAGACGGCGAAGGTGAGTCCGGCACCAGGCAACTGCGAGGGATCAATCATCCCCCAGAAGGCAGGCTTGGCCTGCAAGCCGGTGTCGAAGGGCAGCGGCAGGTCAAGGCGATTGATCGGGAAACTGTCGAGCCAAGTATCGTCATCGGCGAAGCCCCAGAAAGTGACGGAGCTGATTTTGCCGCTGAGATTGCGCAGCGCGTCGAAATACTGCTTGTACAGCCAGCCTTGCTCGGCAATGAGCGACGGCGGGACGGTAGGAGCGAAGTTGGAAGTGTTGTCGCCAGCGTTGTAGAGGCTGACGTCAAGCTCGGTGATTTGCTGATCGAGATCGGGGAAAAGCGCGGAGATGGTGTTGACGGCGTTGACCATGGAATCGGTCGAGGGAAAGTTAATGTGGTTGTGCATTTCGTGGCCGATGCCATCGAGAGGAATGCCGCGCGCGCGAAGATCGCTGACGACGTTGACGAGGCACGCGAGCTTGGCAGGATCCGTGGTGCTGTAGTCGTTGATGAAGAGTTTCGTGCCGAGCGGCGCGTATTGGCGGGCGGCCTGCAACGCGACGTCAATGTAGCTCTTGCCGAGCACTTTGTAGAACGGGCCGTGCGCCAGGCAATCAGGCTGGTTGGGATCGATGGGTTCGTTGACGACGTCCCAAGCATAGACGCGCGTGCCAAAGTGCTGGACTTCGTTCTTGATGTGCTCCTGGATGTTGGCAGTGACGACGGCTTGATTGGCGGAGGAATTCGTGCCATCACCCGCGGCGTACGAGGGAGTCTGCGCGCCCGTGGCCCAGACAAGGTTGTGGCCGCGGACGCGCATTTCGTGGCAGACGGCGACGCCGACTTCACCATCGGCGTTGGTGTAGTTGAACGAGCCTTTGGTGTTTTCGACCGAGCTCCACTTCATATCGTTGCCGGAAGTGATGCTGTCGAAGTGTTTGGTAAGCAACTGCTCGTGCGGACCGGTGAGATCGGTCAAATCCACTTCGGCGCCAACCGTAAAGAACGGCGAGAAGGTCTGGAAAATGGAGGGAATGTCGGCCTGAATCGTGGGCGGCGCGACGTAAGTCAGTTGGAAGTCGTCCACGTAAAAAGAGGCGAGGTCGGTGCCGGAACCGGGAACAGTCTGGAAATATACAAATGCGGCGCCGGGATCGTAGCTATTGGCCATATTGAAGCGCGGGACGCTGATCTGGTGCCAATTGCCGTCTGCGGGAACGGTGACGCCGGGATAGCTCGTGATGCTGGGAAAGCTGGTATTGCCGGAGAGCGTGGTCTGGAGGCTCATGTTGATGACGTGATTTGAGCCGTCCGTAGGCACCAACATGACCCAGGCGCTGAGGTTGTAGACAGACCCGTTGTACATTTTGTTGCTTACATTGATTTGCGGGCCATCGTAATTGGCGACGCGGCCGGTGACGAGGAGACTGTGCGAGCCGGAATGCGCGGCGGCGGTAGAGTTGGCGACCGCGGATTGGCCGGTGCGCGAACTCCAACCGTCGAGACCGCCATCTTCGAAGTTCGTGGAGATTCCGGAATTGTCTTGCTGGCTGGGATCGGGAGGCGGAGGAGCGATTTCGCCAATGACGACGTCACTGATGTAGAAAGAATCCGTTCCGCTGCTGGACTGGAAATAAAGGATAAAACTGGAGGGCGGGCCAGGCTGATTGCTGAAACTAAACGTGCCCTGAACCTTGGTCCAAGCGGTGCTGGAGAGCGCCGCGGAGGTGACAAGATTTTTGAAGGACCCGGAAGTGGCGCAGTTGGCGGTTTTCGTCGAGATGGTAACGGTTGGATTCGCGGAGTCGGGCGTCGCGAGAAGGACGTACGCGGAAACCTGATAGGTAGCTCCGGCGACGACGTTATTGACACTTAGGAGATTGAGGCTCGGGCCCATGAAGGTAGCGGTGCGATTGGTGATGAGAAGGCTGCGCGCGTCGCTGAGGGGATCGAGAATGGGAGGAGCGGCGTTGGTAAGCGTGGGCGAGCCGAAGGGCGACCAGCCATCGAGGCCGCCGTCTGAGAAAGTGTACGTGGCGACAGGAGTGCCGCCGGGAGGCGGAGCGGTCTGGGCGATGACGACGTTATCGAGATAAAAGGATTGCGCGGCGGTGGCCCCGACCAATTGCGCGTAGAGGAGCAAGCCGGTTTCAGTGGTGCTGGCAGTGTAGGTGCCGCCGATTTGCACCCAGCCAGAACTGGAGACCGGGACTTTAAAAGTACCGACAGTGTCGAAGCACGTGCCGCCAGAGCAACTGGGATCGCTACGCTTGATGGTGAAATTGGCGTTGGAGGCCGCTTCACCACCGGTGAGCATGATATAGCCGGTGATGGAATATTTCGCGCCGGCAACGAGGATTCCGTTGAGCGATACCGATGGGCCGCCAGCACCGCTGGGATTGGTAGTCGTGAGAAGGCTGAACGAGCCGGAATACGCGGCGGCGTTGGTCGCGACGGGAGTGCTGGCGCCGTTGAACGAACTCCAGCCGTCGGCAGTTGCGTCCTCGAAGCTGTATGAGGCGACCGTTTGCGCGCGCGAAGTGGCAGCGCAAAACACCGCGAGAAGGGCTGTCAAAATCGTGATTACAACATTCCGGCGAGAGATAATTAACTGCAATTGAATTCGCGACGAACGAAGCATAACGGTTCCTCCTGCACTCCGCAGCGCCAGAGATTTCGCTTGTCGAACAAGCGTCGAATCAGAAGATGAACTTGCCGCTTAACCACCACTGGCGCTGACCGCCTATTCCCCCGAGACTGGCGTTCGTGGTCAACAGGGTCGAGGTCACAGCGCCAAAGTTGCCAGCGCTGATGTTCGCCTCCGGATTGCTAAAGTTAGGCCGAGCATATTGCAGACATTCTTCGTCAGAACGTCACGCGTGCCCCAAGCCAGAGAACGCGGCTGCCGGAATCGTTGCCGAAAAAGCCCTGACCTGGAGGTGAGAGGGTGCTGGTGATCTCGCCAAAATTCGAGGCACCCACTGCCGCGTTCGGGTTATTGAAATGCGGGGTGTTAGTGAAATGGATGGCGTCGGCACGGAACTGAAGGCCGATCCGCTCGGTGATCTTGAATTGACGGGCCAAGCTTAAGTTCATGTTGAAGTATCCTGGGCCGCGAAACGCATTGCGACCGGTGGTTCCGTAACGCAAATTCTGGGGGAGAGTTCCAGGTGGGTTTGGTTCTGCGAATGCCGTCGGGTCGAAGTAGTGGCAAGTGAGGTCCGTTGCCTTACACGTGGCGTTCGGCGTCGGCGGCTGTCCGCCGGTCAAGTGGAAGGGGCCGATGAGGTCCGCCGTTTGGGTCGAGCCATTCGCGGCCAGGGCACTCCCGTTCCCGGTTACCGTGAAGGGCAGGCCAGTCATCATGCTGAGGGTCGGGCTAATCTGCCAGCCGCCGAGAATCCAGTTGGCAACCCCTCCGGTCGCCCAGCGCTGTCCCTTGCCGAACGGCACATTCAGCACACCATAAATCTCGACGTCGTGGGTGCGGTCGAAAGCAGCGGGCGCGTAGTCCTTTTGCCAGTACGCAGGATACGGGAAGAGCAAGAAGTTCAGTTCTTCGTCGTCCGAGTAGTCGAGTGCCTTCGAATAAGTCCAGACGAACCTAACCAAAGACCCTTGTGCGAAGTGACGCGTAACCGTGGTCTGCAGAGAGTCATACGAGTTACTCTTAAAGGGTACCTCCCCGTTAATCCCGCCGGTATAGGTCTTGCCGAGGGCTTGACTGATCAGCCCTCCCGCCTGGCCTGTTCCCGGCGCCGAGGCGTTGAGATTCATATTGACTAACGGCCGAATGTCGTGCGCGCCGACATATCCGGTCTCGAAGACGAACCCCTTGAATTCCTGCTCGACCGTGAGATTGTACGAGTTGATGTACCCTCGATGAAAGGGATTCGGGATGGTTATCGTTCCAACGTTCGTGGGGAGCGGTACGACGCCAGTGCTGAGGCTGCTCGGCACGGGCACCAACACGAGGCCAGTCGGAACGGAGTAAGTTCCGCTGCCCAACCCGGTTCCGTTCGTGCCGGTGAGACTGGCCGCGGCGGTGTAGTCCTTCGTGGTCGCCGTCGGGTTTAGGTTGTCCGAGTTCACCGAGCCAGGATACGTGTTCCGGAAGTAGCGCCAGTTGTTCGGATCGAAGCTCATGCCATAGCCGGCGCGAATGACCGTCGAACCAGTAAGCCGATAGGCAGCGCCAAGCCGCGGCAGAAACTGACCGTTCCCGACATCAATGCCATCGTTCTGCGGTACGTTGCCGTATCCGCCTACATACACATTGCCATCCGCCGGATTGAACCAGCGCAGGCCTTTGCCGTTGTCACTGTAGCCGAACGGGTAATACTCCCAGCGGACGCCAAGATTCAGAGTGAGTTTAGAAGTCACCTGCCATTGGTCGCGCGCGTACCAGGCCCACTGATTCCAGCGCAGCGCATTCGGGTTGAAGGTCTGGTAGACTTTGCCCGTTTCGCTCGGGAGACCCAGCAACAAATCGGCGACCGAGTTGAAATAAGTCGGGATCGATCCTTGTAGAGAGGTCACGTTTCCGGTAAACCGGAAACTACCGCGGGCCGTCTGGAAGGCGCCACCCTGCGGCTGGAAATGGTTAATCTGGGTGTGGTTCCACTCAATACCCCCGCGGAGATTGTGCTTTCCGCGCGTCCAACTTAGGTTTGCGCCACTCACGAATTGGTTATCGCGGAACAGATAAGGGTTGCCGGTATTCGGGTTTCCGAGATTCAAGTTTGCCTCGGCGGAATTGATCTGGAATGCCGGCAAGCCGTTGTACAGGAAGTTGTTGGTGGGATTGCCCGCGCCGTTCGTTCCCGGGATCTTCAGCAGGTCGAGCCCCTTTGGTGAACCGAGATCGAATGTCGCTCCGAGTCGTTGCCGTGTGTAGCCGAAGTTCCAGTCGAACAGCAGATTGGGAGTGAAGGTGTAGGTAGCGCCGAGACCGACGCTTTGGATTAGGCCAGGAGCGTTGCCAAGTTGCCCGCCGTTGGTCGCGTCACCCCCGGCGTCTCCCAGCAGCGGCGGATCGAACACGAGAATGCGCGAAAAGCTGTAGCGCCCGAAGACCATGGCCTTTTGCGTCGGCACGTAGTTGATCTTGATGTCGGCATTGTCGCGGTTGAAGAGCGCTGTTCCGCTCCCGAAGAAGTTATTCAGGCCGAGGTTGTTAGGGGCAACCTCATTTGCGATCGAAGGCTGCAGCAACTGGATCAGCTCCGCGGACGCCGGATCGATCCGGTTCGGACAGATCACGTTCAGCACGCCGTTGCAGGAGATTTGCTGCTTTCCGGCGCCATGCGCATCGCCCGTGGCGGGATCGTAGATGATGGGGTTTCCCGGAAGATTGCGGAAATCGCCGATGGCCATCTGCGCTGTGGGCAAAGTCCGTGTGTCCGGTCCCGCCTTTCCTCGCTGCGTGGTGCGCTCATAGTCCCCGAAGAAGAATAGCTTGTCCTTTTTGATCGGGCCGCCAAACGTTCCGCCAAACTGATTCTGGTTGTTCCTGTTAATTGTCTGGCCAGGGCGCGAGAAGTAGTTGAGCGCGGCGAAATTCTGGTCCGTGTGGAACCAGTCAGCGCTGCCGTGGAACTGGTTCGTACCCGACTTGATCTGAACATTGACGGCGGCGCCCCCAGCCATGCCCTGCTCGGCGTCGAACGAGTTCGTCACGACGTTGACTTCCTCGATTGCATCCGACGGCGGAACATACGCTACGTTGGCGGGCAGCCACGGGTAAGCATCCTGCGCGCCGTCAATTCGCGTGTTGACGCCCTGATTGGATTGCCCGTTTACGTTTGTGTTCATGGCTCGCTCGGGATTGCCCGCCAGCGAGTTTGTCTCCGAGGTCAATCCGGCGCCGGGGATGAGCTGCAGAAGTGACTGAAAGTTTCGTCCTTGGCTGCCCGCCGAGGGTAGGTCCTCGACTTCTCGGCTTGTCAAATCGCCGTGGACGTCCGCCTTGTCGGTCTGCAAAACTGGCGGTTCGGAAGTGACGGTGACGCTTTGCTGGGCGGCTGCGAGCTTGAGCTCGGCGTCGACGCGATGGACGGTATTGGCGTCTACACGAACGGCCTCAACGACAGAGGAACTGAAGTTTGACGCGGAGATGGTGATTTTATAAACGCCGGGAAGAACGTCGTTGATGCGGAACAGTCCGCTCGAATCCGTGTTGGCCGTCTGGGAGGTTCCCGTGTTGACGTTGAGCGCAACGACTTGCGCGCCCGGCACGGCGGCCTTGGACGGATCGGTGACGACTCCGGTGATGGAGCCGTATAGCACTTGCGCAGCGCAAACGACAGGCAAAGCGAGCGCGCAAAGAAATAAGACAAGCCAACACACCTTACGAATGAGTCCAGAATTGACAGAATTATTGTCAAAGATTCCCAAGACGTGCAGACGCATGGAATTCCACCTCCACCTCAAGACGGTCTAACTGCACGCCGGCTCACCCCGTGCCGGCGAAATCCCTTATCGGAGCGCGCAACTGCTTGGTTATTTCTCGAACCGTTGTCCTCGACCCGCACCGCATGGGTCGCGGCTTCGGATGGACCGAAATGACGTTTCAACACGAGCGCTATGGTGCCCCGCAATCGCGCCATGCCGGGATTCTCTGCGGGCCGCACGCGCGGAGGAGTTCCCACGAGCGTTGCGGCGGCAACTTCAGCTTCGATGACGCGTCCGAAGCGTTGCCACTGTCCGGCAAATTCGCCTACGACGACGATCTCTTCGGGGGCCAAGCCGGCGACAATCACGCGCATGCCTTTTCCGAGGGCGTGGGCCATTTTGTCGAGAGCCTTGAGTGCCTGTGCGTGACCGGAGTCCGCGAGGGCCAGAAGTTCTTGAAAAGTGAGATCGCTCGCGCCACTGCTGGATTCGTGGTAGTAGCGGAGCGCAGCTTTATTGGAGGCATAAACTTCCCAGCACCCGCGCCCACCGCAGGCGCAGGGTGGCCCGGATGGGTCAAGAGTGGCGTGACCGAATTCGCCCGCCATTCCGTTCAGCCCACGAACGAGTTGGCCGTTCGAGAAAATGCCGGTTCCGATGCCTTCGGAAACGGTCACAAACACCAGGTCGCGGACAGTTTCCGTTTGGCGAAACCAGACTTCGTCGAGCACGCACGCGTTAGCGGCATTTTCGACCTCCACCGGCAGCCCGGTGGCCTGCGCGATAGGGACCTTCAAATCGAAATCCGGCCAGCTAAGGTTCGGAGCGAAGACCACACGCTGCGTGCGCTCGTCAAAACGGCCCGGCACGCTGATACCGATACCTTCGAAAATCAAGCCGGAGTGGAGCTTCATCAAGTGCAGTAAGCGCGAGCCGAGACTTCCGGCGGCGGTAACGGCGTCGCGCGGAGTCGGCATGGCCTCCAGCGATAGGAATTTCCCGTTGACGTCGGCCGCCGCGACCGTGATCTGGTTCGGACGAATGTCCGCGACGAGGATCGCCCGGCGATCGTTCAGCCTGAGAAACGTGGGACGCCTGCCGCGTGGGAGTCGGCCTGTGGGTCCATACACGACCCACTTCTCGTGGATGAGCTGTTCGGTGATGAGGGAGACGGTGCTGCGCTGCAGGCCGGAGACGCGAGCGAGGTCGGCGCGAGAAATGGGCTGACGCTTGCGAATGAGATTCAGAACTACGCCGCGGTTGATGTCGCGAGTGGTTTCCGTGGAGGCCACCTGGCGATTAGTGAAGTCGATGCGCTTCATTAGTTGGTGCCACGAACTATATCAACACGGTCTTTCTCTTTTGAACAAATCACCGTGCGTTTTTCCCTACATTCTCGCTATCGGCACGTGCGCAGTGTTTCCGCCGGCTACCAACAATCAAGTCTGGTTGACTTAAATATGAAGCCCGAACAATATCGGCAAAATTGCAATGCTGTCAATAAGAATTTTTTCTCGGGGGGCAGCTCAAGGTCAGACTTCAACATAAGCAAAGTGGGAGAGCGGAAAGTTTAGATGTCGTATGATTCCGTGCGCTGCGCCAGAGGGGCAGGTCACCATCCGTCCCGAGGTGGCGAGTATCAGCCAACCCGTGCAGGTTAGAGCGCATTGACTCTCGAAATCAGAACGGGCTGCCTCCGCCCGCAGATCCTTGCCAGCCTCCGGAAGAGTCAGGAGACTCAGGAGTCCCGACAGCCACGATAACTGTGAAGAGCCTGCACGCAGTGGCGCCCTGCGCTTTTTCGAATGCCTCGACAAATTCCCCTGCCTTCTCCGCTACGACGCAGAGGGCCATCGCGTGTTCCGCACCGGCTTCACCGACGACACCTGCGACAATACCGGCAAGCGCGGCTACGTCTTCGATCTCGCTGGCCACGTCATTGTGGAAAACAATTCCAACAATACCGGCTGTTTCAGTGAGCTTTACGTCGGCAACCGTCACTTCGGCCGCCAGGGATACGGCAACACCTATTTCCACCACTCCGATTGGCTCGGCACCGTCCGTCTCATCAATACCTACGCGAACCCAACCTACGGGGCGGAGACTTGCACCAGCTTGCCCTTCGGCGATGGACTCACTTGCAACTCCAACTTCAACAACCTCTGGCACTTCACCGGCAAAGAACGCGACTATGAATCCGGCCTCGACAATTTCGGCGCCCGCTACGACTCGTCCAATTTCGGCCGCTTCATGTCGCCCGATTGGAGCGAGCGTCCCAGTCCCGTTCCTTATGCAAGCCTTCCGTATCCGCAATCACTGAACCTCTACAGCTACGTTCAGAACAATCCTCTCGGGTCCACAGACCCAACGGGCCACTGCACAGTCGACGGCGAGATGCACAATTGGCTCTGGTGCGCAGCTCATAGCCTAAATCTGGGGATCGTTGAGACCAAGAAAGAAACGGCAGCGAGAGAGAAGGCAGAGGCCGAAACGAGAGAATTTCTCCGGAAGCATCCCGAGTATCTCCGAGACGCCATCTTCATGGCCATGTCCCTCGGCACGGCAATGGCCATCGAGGCAGGAGGCATGGGAAGCGGCGAAGACGGAAACAGCACTGTAACGCCGGAAGAAAGCACCGCAATCGAAGCCGGAGCTGCTGCCGGAGCCGAAGCCGGGGCCGCCCGCGCGGTCGTCAATGGGGTACCTCAGCCAGCCCCGGAGGGCGAAACGATAGTTGGTCCCAATGGAACCGCCGTGAAGATTCCGGCCGGGTACGTCGCTGAACCAGCGGCGAACGGCAACGGCATCGTGTACAGACCGGCGGGGTCTACCGGTAATGCGAACATTATCCGCGTCAGTGGACCAAATTCTCGTAACCCCACCGGATACATTCGTATATACAATTCCAAGGGGCAACCGATGATCCCGTCAACCGGGAAGCCCGGCTCGAAACCTCAAACCCATATCCCCCTATAAGGAATCGCCCAATGAACGGACTAAGGAAAGATACTAATTTGGGCTTCCTGAACGCGCGCGAGCTCGTTCAGGTCGCCATTGGCGTCTATCAAATCCAGTTTGGCTTCGATGAAAATGTGACTATTTACGTCGAAAGCCAGTTTAGCTATTATGATGGACAGAAAGAATGGATCTGGAAACCAGAGCCGGGTGCAGCGCAAATCGCAGCGCGCACGGTGTCTCTCCTGGGTGCTACGATACGGAATTTCGACAGCCAGGAAAACGGCACTCTAACACTCACGTTTTCAAACGGGGGGCGACTCACTCTCTCAGATTCGAGCCAGGAATATGAGTCTTACCAAATCACGCGGCCCGGCGAGACTATCGTGGTCTAGTGTTGCACTGAATCGCGGAGAGCGCGCGGGAATCCTGCGGCCGTGAACGTGTGAAGAAACTAGAGGCCGAAGGACGGGAACTATGTAGTGTGGCGAGTGCCAGGCCGCTGCGGTGCCGCATCCCTTTGGGTTTGCTTCATCAAAAGGTGCGGTTTTGGATTGTTCCGACTCTCGTTCCGCCGTTCAATGCTGCTAATAGCAGTTCAACCCCGATTTTCGACCGTTCGCTGTAAAGTACTTAGCTCCTCGCCACTTCCGTGCTATCCTTCCCCTCAGTTCGATGGTTGTCCGCCCGCTCGTCCTGCAAGATCCCCCAAAACATTCCTTCCCGGCCCAATTACTATTTAACAACTCCAGCCTCTCCCTAAGTCCTTTAGATGCAACACTTACGCAAGTGTTGATTCTGCGGCACTTAAAGTCCTTTAAAATCAACACTTACACAAAAACCCGGGGGAGGGTCCCCCTCATGTCGACCAAAATCCCCTCCTCTGTTACCTCTGAAGTTAACAGCCCATCACCTCTTTCTGTCGTTCGCGTTGCACCGATTGCAAAAAATGCGTTCCCACAAGTCCTTTGTTTGCCACTCTTACAGACACCCACCTCCGCTAAGTCCTTTCCCTGCCACTCTTACGAAAACACCCGGGGTGGCGTATCGATTCTTCTCGCTTTTGGGGGTCGGAGCTTCAGCTCCGACATACAGTTGGCCGGGGCCGGCGAATACCTTTGTTCTCCGCAGCTGCGCTTTTCGCATCCCGGTCGTCACCTGGGCGAGCTGCGACGTTTGCAGCTCGAGTGCGGAGATGCTTTTTCCGACCCGCAGAACACGGATCACGGACCACGCTCTTGCCCCGCCAACTGCGCACAAACCCGACATTTCTGCCACCGACACTTCGCCTGCAACCCCTTCTCTATCAATCGCCTGCGGACACTTTCCATCACCAATAGGGGTGGGGGGGGGTACATCCTTCCAGACAAATCATTTTCGGCTACTTGTTCCCTTCCTCGCTCCTCTTCCTTCGACCTTCAACTTTCGACCTTCAACCTCTTTCCGTCGTTCTCCGCGCCTCTGCGGTATCCGTCTCCTATCCGTTCCGTACGGCCCACGCCCCGCGCTCTCGCATTCACCATTCACTTCGCAGACGCCATACGAGCCACCTCCCCTTGCTCACTAAGGCCTTTCGATGCAACACTTACAAAAATTTTGGGAGGCCTCCTTGCCGCTAGTTAGGCTTCGACGATCGCTCCGCCTATCCCGAAGCATCCCGTCTGTATTTGCTGGCGCGGCCCTTGCGCTTCTCGTCCTTGCGCTCGCTGCTGTTACGCCGCTCCACGCCCAGTCCAAACACAAAGTCATCATCGATCAGGACGCCGCCGGCCCCGGCGGCACGGACATGCAGGCCATCCTCGTCATCGTCAACTCTCCGGACACCGACGTCCTGGGCATAACCGTCCTGACCGGCGATGCCTGGCGCGACGAAGAAGTCCAGCACACTCTTCGCCTCATGGAAATCATCGGACGCACCGACATTCCGGTGGTCCCCGGTGCCGTCTTTCCCCTGGTCAATTCCAAGGAGTACATCGCCAAGTGGGAAAAGCTCTACGGCAAAGTCGTCTACCAGGGTGCGTGGAATTTCGGTCATCGCAATCCCGTCCACGGCCCTTATGAAATTCCACCCATGCCCGAAGGCGCTCCCACAACCAAGCCCGGCAACGAAACCGCCGCGCATTTTATGGTGCGCATGGTCCACCAGTACCCGCACGACGTCACCATTTACGCCGCCGGGCCGATGACCGATCTCGCGCAAGCCATTTCGCTCGATCCCCATTTCCCGGAACTGACCAAGGAACTAATCGTTATGGCCGGCAGCATCAATCCGCAAACGGAAGATCCCGAATTCGCGCTTTCGCCGCGCCGAGAATTTAATTTTTGGATGGATCCCGAGGCTTCTCACGCCGTTCTTCACGCGCACTGGCCGCGCTTGGTTCTCACCACCGTGGACATTTCCGTGAAGACCCGCATGGAAAAAAGTCTGATCGACCAGATTGGAAAAAGTTCCGCGCCGGCCGCGCAATATGTCGCAAAATACGCTGAACCGAATATCTTGTGGGATGAACTCGCCGCCGTCGCCTGGCTGGATCCGTCCATCATCACGAAGTGGCAGAAACTTTATATCGACGTCGAAGTGGATCACGGCCCGTCCTACGGCGACACGCACGCCTGGGCTCCCGGAAACCAGCCGGACATGGGGGAATCGCTCGTTGACGTGCAAATGGATCTCGACAAGGAGAAATTTTATAAGGAGTACGTAGAACTGCTTAGCCGGCCGACGCCATCGCCGCGCCCGGCTTCCGCCAAACCAAACTAAAAAACAGTGCGCTTGGCGACACGAAAAACATTTCCGGGTAGCGCGGCCGCGCGCTGCGTGCAGCGCCGGCGCTGCGGCTCGCGATTGGAAACACCCGCGCAACATTTCGGCTCCGGCTGTTGATTGCCCGCGGCGTTTCTTCGACAATAGTTGATTCAATTGGGCGCGATTTCTCCGCAAGCGCGCCGCAGCGGCGCCACGCGAAACACTTAGATCGATGACGACACTTTCCAATAACACGAAACGCTTCGTCGCATATTTCTCGATGGAGATTGCCCTCGAGAACAACATGCCATCGTATAGCGGTGGCCTCGGCGTCCTCGCCGGAGACACCATTCGCGCGGCCGCCGATTTGCGCCTGCCCATGGTTGCGGTCTCCCTGCTCTATCGCCGTGGTTATTTTTCGCAGCATCTTGCGGAAGACGGCTCGCAATCCGAAGAACCGGTGCAGTGGCGCGTAGAGGATTTTCTCAAGGAAGAAACTGCGCACATCACCCTCCCGCTCGAAAATCGCCGCGTGGAACTTCGCGCGTGGCGCTATGACGTCAAGGGCGTCCACGATTTCGAGGTGCCGGTATTTTTTCTCGACGCCGATCTCCCGTCGAACACCGAATGGGACCGCAATCTAACTGGCGGCCTCTATGCCGGCGATTCCTACTACCGGCTGTGCCAGGAAGTTCTGCTCGGCGTGGGCGGGACGCGAATGTTGCGCGAGCTGGGATACACGGAGCTGACGCGCTATCACATGAACGAAGGACACGCCGCGCTGCTGGCGCTCGAACTTCTCGGCGAGGAGGCGGTCAAAGCCGGCCGTACCGCCATCAATGGCGGAGACATCGAAAAAGTTCGCGCGAAGTGCATGTTTACGACGCACACGCCCGTGCCTGCCGGTCACGATCGCTTTCCGATTGAATTTCTGACGCGCGTTTTCCCGCAACAGTCGAAATTTTTCGACCTCAAGGACGCCGCAGTGGCGGAATTGGTGCGGCGCTCCCTGCAGTCCGAACAGACCTTTGGCGATTTGCAGCAAGCCGCGGCGAGCGGCGCCATGCTGAACATGACTTACCTGGCGTTCAGCCTGAGCACATTCGTCAACGGCGTGGCCAAACAGCACGGCGTGACTTCGCGCCAGATGTTTCCGGAAGTTCCCATCGAAGCCATCACCAACGGCGTGCACGCGCTCACGTGGACTTCCGCGCCGTTCCGGCAACTCTTCGATCGGCAGATCGCGCAGTGGCGCGAGGACAATTACAGCCTGCGCAGCGCGCTCGGCCTGCCGCCGGAAGACGTGTGGTCCGCGCATTTGATCGCGAAGCACGACCTTCTGGAAATCGTCCGCCAGAAAACGGGGCTTACTCTTGAGGACGACGTATTCACCATCGGCTTCGCGCGCCGCGCGACGGGCTACAAACGCGCCGACCTGATTCTTTCCGACCTGGACCGCTTGCGGCAAATCGCGAAAAACGCCGGGCAGTTCCAGATAATTTATGCCGGAAAAGCGCACCCCAACGACGGCGGCGGCAAGGACATCATTCGCCGCATTTTCCACGCAAAAAAAGCGCTGCGCAAAGCCGTACCAGTTGTTTTTCTGGACGAATACAATCTCGAACTCGGCGGCCAGATGACCGCGGGCGTGGACCTGTGGCTCAACACGCCGCAATTTCCGCTCGAAGCCAGCGGCACCAGCGGCATGAAAGCGGCGCTGAACGGCGTTCCGAGTTTGAGCATTCTGGACGGCTGGTGGGTCGAAGGACACATCGAGGGCGTGACCGGCTGGTCCATTGGCGAGCCGCGACGCTCCGTGGGTCCAAACGCTGCGACCGACAATATCAACGAAGCAGAGTCGCTGTACTGGAAACTGGAAAACGTCATCCTTCCGATGTTCTACAAAGAGCCGAGCGCGTACGTCCAAGTCATGCAGCACGCCATCGCCATCAACGGCTCATTCTTCAACACGCAGCGCATGGTGCAGCAGTACATCACTGATGCGTATCTGCGCTAGGCATGCTTTTTGAAGCGTTCGCTTCCAGTCGGAATAGAGGTGCACGGTAAAACGGCAGGCAGAGCCGCCAAGATGACGGCGCTACACATTCGCTACGGAACGTCAGGTTGCGGGATTTTCTTTTCGCCGCGGAGTTCTTTGGCGGTGTCCTGAATATTGCGCGGGGCAAAGTGATCGAAGTAATTCCAGTTGCCATACTTCTGTTTGATCGCAGGCAGCACGGCGTTCGTTAACGCGTCATCTCTCAGTCCATCTTTCACCGGTTGCGCGAGCGCGCTGCGCAAGTCGGCGATGTAGCCGGCCATCGCGGTCACGTCCGCTGCGGTTCCTACGTCGCCGTGGCCCGGCACAAACGTGCCATTCGGCGCTTCCTCGGCCATTTTTTTATCGCTGGCAATCCACTTCTCCGTGGACGCGTCGATCAGATTCGGCAACGTGTGATTCCAGAAAAGATCGCCGCAGAAATAGACATCCGTGCCGGGAATGTTGACGACGGAATCGCCGCCGGTGTGCCCGAGAAAATAACGCACGACGATGCGGCGCGAACCGAGAAACAGTTCGAGAGAAGAATCGTAAACGAGATCCGGCGCGTAGAGCTCGTCGATCCACGCTTTTTGTTCGGGCTTGATGTTGGCACCGAAGAATTTCAGGTTTTGCGAGTGAATCCACGTGCGGACATTGCGGTGCGCGATGACGACCGCGCCGGCATGCGCGAAGACGCCGTTGCCGGTGACGTGATCGAGATGATAGTGCGTGTTGACTACGAATTTTATCGGAAGCTTGGTGAGCTTCTGAATTTCGGCGAGAAGTTGCTTGGTGGCGTCGGCATCTTGAAAAGTGTCGATGACCGCGACACCGTCGTCGCCGATGACGAATCCCGCGTTCGAACCAGCTTTGCTGCCGGGCTTGGCGATGGCGGCGTAGACGTTGTTGCCGAGCGGCTTGAGTGTGAAGGGCAGCTCCGGAGTTGCGGACGCTTGCCAAACCGCCATGTCTTTTATTTGAGCGTCAGCCGCGATGCAGACGCAGGCGAGGAGCAGAGACAGCAGGATGGTTTTGCGCATGGCTCGGTATCGTATCGCAACGCGGATTTGGCGCAAGAGTGGAGTGGTTCTGGTAGGAGTCAAGAAAAGCTTAAGAAAAAAATCTAACGCAGAATGCAGAGATGCGAGGCTGGCCCGCAGCAAAGTCCACATCGCATAAACGAAGACGTACAATTCAGGAGTTTACGGCTAGTCCGATTGCAGCTTCCGACTGGCCGACCACGCGGAAGTAATGGGTCCTCACGGTGGACTGAGCAAAACTGAAGCTATCATTGTTCGGGGCGGATCTGGGAAGTGGAAGTTCCCGCGAAGACGTGGGCGTAGAAAGCGCCGAGATGATGGCGCTCGTTAAATTCGCCACCTCAAGCTGCGAAGCGCCCCATGCGGAGGCACAATCCGAGATGACGCGGCGCGAAATCGCCGACGCGGATCCTGCAACGCATCAGGAGTTGTGCGCGAGGAGCATCAAGAGAAGAAAACGCCGTTGCGCTCCCGTCCCAGCACCGAAATCAGGTTCGCTTTAGGGTCTGGGGGCATATCCGACTCGAATACAAAGCCAGGCTGCTCCGCAGACCAACTAATCGTGGCTCCGGTGCTTAGGAAACTGCCTTTGAACATTTGGGACTTGTTCTCAATCTCTGCCATCGCAAGAGCGCCGTTCCATTCCACGTCGAACGAGACCTTGGCGCGAGCCGGAAACATCCCCGGGATGGCCGGGGTGGGCGGCATGGCTGCGGGATTGGCGGGAAGCCCCAGCCCTTGCGTCAGCGAGTTGGCAAGGTCGTGGTCGTCGAATGTGCTTAGGTCGCGGACCCGCAGGCGGGCTCGTGAGCCGTCGAAGTCAACTTCAACGGCGTCATGTCTTACCGGAATCATCCAGAATACGTCGCTTCGGTCAACATGGACGTTGTAATCGTGAATCTGCTGGAACAGGCTGGCCGATCCAACCGGACCGGTGTAGAGGTCTAGTCAAACAAAGGCGAACGTACCTCTGTGTTGCTGGCCGTCCGTACCGATGAATTTGCCTTGACTGAAACCCATGTCGGCCTGGAACGCGAGGCGGGTCATGGCACCCGTCGCGGTGTCTGTACCCATCCCGCCGCCGCGGATATGCGTCAGTCCCACGAACCCATCGAAATCCGTAATTTGCGACGGATCGCTAATATCGGCCAGCGCCTTGGCCGGGTTTAGTGGATTATGGTGGATGAAGATGCCGAACGGCTTAAGCCCCACGACACCCCCCGGAATCGGATTCGGACCAACACATCCGGCGCGCTCGCTGTCGCCGTCCTCGTCGTCGGCGCGAACCAATTTTGGATGGATCACACCTGCTCCGAGCGCTGCGCCCGCCGCTCCGCGGATCAAATTGCGGCGGCTTAGCCAATGCTCCTGAAATTTTTTCCATGGACTGTAGTCCGTTTCGTTCATCGTCGTACTCCTTACACAGCGTCTGCGCGGATGAAATGAACCCGTTCACCCGCGAAAGATGACCGAGGGTCCCGAAAATACCAAGTGAAAAATCATTTGGGGAAACCACCAGAAAATGGGAAACCAGGGGAACTTAGGCAACTCTGCTCCCGCGGGACTGGATTTGTCAAGCATGAACACGTCACGAACGCTACAAACCGGGGGAGGCCATTCTCAAGAACGGGGAACGTAGTTCTGAATTAGAGGAAACAGAGTTCGCTTTTCGTTTCAGTTGAGGATCGCGCCGGGGGCACGGGCTAGCCGGGAGCAATCTGACCTGGACCACGGGCTTACCCTCACAGATGTCGTTTCGTGGGCACGGCGCACCAATAAAGGCACGGCAGTACTTGTTGACTGCATTTTTCTGGGGCGGTCCGGAGCGAGGCTTCTACTTCGAGAGCGAGCCACTGCACTCGGAGGGTTGGCGCGATGATTTAAGGGCGGAAGCGGGAAGCGGAGTTCGGCAACAAATGCTACAGGGAATAAACGAAGGCGTACAAGCCGGTAGCTACCGCTAGTCCGATTGCGATTTCCGAATCGCCGACCATACGGCCGGAACCGACTGACAGCTACAATGCAAGCGTTCGATGTACAATCGCGGCCTGCGTAAGATTTGCGGACGAATTCATTACGCAATTGGCCTGAGTTTTTTCCATATCGACCTTTTCGAGCGCAGAATGCAGGAGAAGAGTGAAAGAACGGAGGGTTCGCTAGTGGAATGGGCACCAGCTCTCATAACGCGCCGTACTTTGCGTCTGCTCGCGTTAGCCGTACTCCTCTTAATGCCGTTTCACACGGTTGAATCAAAGGGGACCACCGGACTCGTGGTTAAGACCACTTCCGGCCCAGTAGTGGGAGCGACTGAAAGAGGTGTTTTGGTTTTTCGCGGGATACGATTTGCATCTCCGCCCGTAGGACCCTTACGATTCCGGCCGCCGGTTTCTCCGACTTCCTGGACTGACGTCCAGCCAGCACTGGACTTTGCGCCGGCTTGTCCCCAGCTCGTCGATATCGATCCGACCGAGAACAACAACTCAGTTATGGCCGAAGATTGTTTGGCGGTAAATATTTGGACGCCACAGGCGGACGCGAAGAAGCGCCCAGTGATGGTATGGATTCACGGCGGCGGTTTTATCGGGGGAAGCGCAAGAAATACTTGGTATGACGGCGCAA
>Ga0209166_10000227_pt1 | contig 72597 bp, 74 predicted proteins | sample Coa_R1_3_FD_187151 | JGI IMG/M metagenome (GOLD analysis project Ga0209166, IMG submission 187151) | Surface soil microbial communities from Centralia Pennsylvania, which are recovering from an underground coalmine fire - Coalmine... | ecosystem: Environmental > Terrestrial > Soil >...
GAGACTTCGGCTGGCACCAGTATCAAATCACCCGTGCGTATCGGCCTCTGCGACCGCACTGGATTATCCCGATTCTGTATCAGCGCTGCACTGCTGACCTGGGCCTCGTGAGCTGCAATACCACGAACGCCAGCTCGTTCAGTGGAGCTGACAGCTTCACCTCCATCGGAGTGTGCGGCGACAACGAGTCACCAGTGATTGGGCCGGGTGTGCCCACGCTGTAAACCCTTTCGATGACTTCTTTGTGGCCCCGAGAGGGCCACTAGAGTCATCGGGGTAGGGGAACCTTCGGGGGCTGTTTGGCGCCTCAACAGCCAGCAGCCCCCGATTCATTTTTCAGAATAGCTTTTTTATGATTAACGACACAGTCTTTCAACCGGCTGACTCGGACAACAACCTGTTGCGGAAAATCCTCACCCGATTGAACCTGGGCATTTCCACGTCAGGTGGCGGAGGCGCAGGTGGTGCAACACAGATTCAAGACGGGACCGCGAGTGGCAACGCTAGAGTCCTGGGCGCGTCTACGCCAAACCTGACGACCGACCCGGCTTTGCTGGTTCGTATCGGCGACGGCGACGTGCGCGCTTCGGTGGCTAACGGCGCCGATGTCACGCAGGGGTCGACAATCGATGCGGCAGCGACCGACTCTACTTCGGCCTGGACCGTTGTGTCGTTGCTAAAGGGACTTTTTGCAAGGTTGGTCATCAACAACAATGTCGGCGGATATACCTTCACCGCGAAAATCAACCCAACAATTTCCACGTCTGCATACTCCGCCGGTTTCACGGTCGGAGCGATTCAGACGTTGACGAATGCCGTTCGAAAATCGGGAGGCACTGCGATTCTAGAATCACTTACTCTTCTGGATAAGTCAAACCAGAAAGCTGCGATGGACATTTTCATTTTCGATGTCAATCCCGCCGCAGCTACTACGACTGACCACGCTGCTTTCGCGTTTAGCACGAACGACGTGAACGTGATTGCACGCGTTTCGGTGGCAGCCACCGATTATGTGACCGTGAACAGTGAAGCGGTTGCGGTGAAGTCCGGCCTGGGCATCGCTGTGCAAGCCTCGGGCAGTGCCAATTTGTATGCGGTAGCGGTGACATCTGGAACGCCAACGTATGCGGCGACCGCGCTGCAGTGGGTCTGGGGATTATTGCAAGACTAATGCCTAATCCGATTTTCAATCGAAGACTGTTAGCTGCTGCGCAAGTGGCAGCCGCCTCGCTCGACCCGGTAGCAACAGCTTGGGAAGCTCGCGTAATCGCCAATGGTGGCGCAGACCCGTCTGCGGCTTACGTTCAAGCCGTGTCAGACCTTGTGTCTGGTATGAAGGCAGACGGCGTTTGGTCAAAGATGATTTTCGTTCACGGCGTAGTGCCTGGGCCGATAGTCGGAATTAATCCACCCGCTTCGAGCTGCTATGCGCCCAACACTCCTATTCTTGTCGGTCCGTCTGTGAACGAGCTATTAAACAACAACGGGCAGCACGCTGCTTCTGTTTGGCCTGTTGCTGGCTCATCAATAATCACCCTAGATGGACTGAACAACTGGACTTCCGATTTGGGCTGCACTAGCTCGGTTATGTGGGGTGTAGGGCAAGGCGCAAGCGCAACAAATATAGGGTGGTCAGTTTATGTCTTTACCGAAAACAGCAATCCCGTTTTTGGTTGCACTGATAACGTAGTTGGAACTAATAACAGCGCGCCATCCGCTGGCGCATGGACGTTGGAGTGCGGCTCGTGTTGCGGTAGCGCTGGGTCTTTTACTCCAGGCTTTACGAAAGGGTTTTTCTCAGTCAATCGAACTGCGACCAACGTGCTCAAGATTCATGCCGCTAATTCTAGCAATGCGCCTGCAACAGTATATACATTTTCTGGCAACGATACTTCCGACCCGCGGCAAAACGCTTTTAGTGTTTATTTTCATGGCCGGAATGGTCCAGCTGCGACTGTTAATGGAAGTTACATACTGAGTCTTAACCTTTGCCATCAGGCATTGACACTAGCCGACTTCACGTTTGTATATAACCGAGTCCAGGCTTTTAGAACGGCAATTGGAGGTGGTTTTGTATGAATTCGCAGCATATCACAGAAACTCAGCTCGCTGCTTTTGCGACACTCAATTTGTCAGCTGCTGCGGTTGCGCACACTATCGACCAAGCTTTGCCTCACGTAGCGACCGCTTTGCAAGTCGCTATTGCCGCAGTCACCCTGTATCACCTACTCAAAAGAAAGCGTTATGCGAAGAATCATTCTGTCCCTATCTCTCATGTTATCACTCCTAAGCCTCACGGGGTGCATCAGCAGCCTAATCCCGAAGACAGTGGAATTCGGCCAGAGCAAGGTCCATCGTTTTCCGGAACCGACAAGCTCGCAGAAGGAACTGCAGAAAGAAGCAGCGGAGCTGGCGAAGGAAAAGGCTGCTCAGACTCTGTTAGCTGCGACTGCGGAAAACACAAGCACAAACGTCATTACCCCCGCGCGTGAGACGGCAGTTTTGACGGACGCAGTTGCGGAATCGGTAGGGGTTCCGGCTTCGCGGCCAACTGAATCGTCTCAAGCCCTGGCGGATGAGTTGCGAGCCTCGATTGCCAAGCTTGATAAAAAAATCGAGTCATTTAAGGCCGAGAACGAGAAAGTGGCTGGAAAGAAAGTCGAAGGAAGCGGTCTGATACAGGTGCCATATTTTCTATATGCCGGTGGATTCGTTCTGATTGTTGTCGTAGGCTGGCATTTGGCTAAGACCGCTTTGACAGTTGCCTCCGCAGCCAACCCGGGCGCGTTAGTGGGAGTTGGCGCGATGAATGTTGCCGGTTCACTCGCTGGCAAGGGATTGACGCAGGTTGTCCAAGGAGGTAAAGATTTTCTTGGCTGGGTGAACAAAGAAGTCTCGGACCCCATCTTGAAACAGAAAGTTTTGGATGCGTTTACTTCCTCGCATAAAATGGCGCAGGATAGCGACGTTCAATCCGTAGTCAAGCAGCTCATCAAGTAGTATGCCTCAAGGATTTTGCACAGATTGCGGCGACGGCGGCGACAATGACCGGGGCGGTTTGCCCGAGAGTGACGAGGCATTGGGGCGGGGTCGGATGAAAGACAATCCGATTGACACCTGTTCCGGACGGTTTATGTCCTGTCACAACCCGTGCGGGCACGGGCCGGACAATCGCGCAAATTGCGAAACGCTTCCGAGCCAGATTGAAAATTTCATCAAGCAGTTTTTCGGTGACGTAATCAAAACGGAAGTTAATGGACAGGTTCAATGGTCTCTACCGTGTTCGCTCGATGTTGGCTTGCTCAACAACCCGCGCGGAGCGACCGAGCCGTTAGGCTGCTATTTTCTCCGGCTGTTTTCAACGGGCATCACCGGCTTGACCGGTCCGCAAGGCGCCGCTGGAACTAACGGCGCGAACGGGCAGAATGCGTTCACCATCGTGACGCACGGTTTCAATCAACCCGCGTTAAACAATCCTCAGATTCAGGTAAGAACTGAATTCAATCCGGTGTTGGTGCAAGACTTGGTGGTTTTCATCGACAATTCGGGCTGGTATCACATTGACCAAGCTAACCCGGATGGCACGCTGTTCTTGACAATGATAGCGGTCCTGGCGGGCGCCCCGGCATTTATTCCGGTTAATTCGCTCGTGGTTGCATCAGGTGCGCCGGGCGCGAACATCGTCGGCGACCCGGGTCCGAAAGGAGAGAAGGGCGATAAGGGCGACACTGGCGACCAAGGCCCGCAAGGGCTACCGGCGCCCACGAGTGGCGTCACCAACACCAACGGACAGTATCACGAGGGCGCCGGAACTAATTTTCATCAGGCGGTAAACTCGTGGAACGCAGTTTATTTTGTGGCGTCTAACCCAGTTGTGACGCTTCCGAATGTTGGCCGGTATCTTTTCACCGTCGTAGTCGCGATGCAGCCCGATAATAACGGCGTGCCTTTCTTTGCGAGAATGTTCAATACAACCACCAACACCGACTTAGTCGAGGCACAAGTCACGCTGATTGCGGACATGATGGTCCCTATGACGGTGCTCGTGGACACGCTCTCTATTAACAATAACGTTGCTCTTGAGGTCTTTGGCGCCGGGACTGTGTTTCCTCTCTATACGACTATCACATGGGTTCAAATCGCGTAATCTGTGAATCGCTACAGAGCGAAGTCAACAATTTTGTTTCCGCATTTTTCGGCGCGGTCACTAAAGTTGATGTATCGCCCGGCGTGGTCGATTGGCAACTGCCGTGTGGCCTAGACCTGGGGCTGCCTTCGAATCCGCGTGGATTCGGCGAAGGAATCTCTTGCTATTTTCTCCGTCTGCTCCATCAGTCAATCGTTGACTTTGCTGGCCCGGCAGGGAATGTCGGTCAACCGGGAACAAACGGCCAACAAGGGTTTTCAGTGACCTTGTCCGCGTTTAACCAGCCAGTCAATTCGAGCACGATTGTCACGGTAAGATATTTTCTAACATCGGCTATTCAGACGGCGGAATTTGTCTTTGTCCAAGGGTCCGGCTGGTATTCGGTGCTGGATGCGACTAATGGCGTCTTATCGTTGTCGCTTGTGCGAGCCATTGGAAATCCGAAAAGCATAATCGATGCTGGTCGGATTGTTATTCCCGTTGCTCCAGGCGGGCTATCTATAAAAGGTGCGCCCGGCGTTCCTGGCGACAAGGGGGATAAAGGCGGCAAAGGCCCAACCGGCCAGCGCGGTCCTACCCTCTTAAACGGACCCACGCAGCAGAATGGAATTTTTGAAGGAGGGCCGAATTCAAATTTTTCAACCGGTTTGAACGGAGCGGTCCCCGTGGTTTTTGGAACGGTTCCAGCGCAGGTTATTCTTCCTGTCGCTGGGCAATACCTTGTTCGGTTTACCTCAACCGTCACGAACCAGTCTTCAGCGGTAAACTCTCCGTTGAATCTCAGCTTACAAGATACAACGGATACTAGTGTGAACACGCAAGCACTCACTACGTTAACAGAACCAGCTTTTGAGGGGGGCGTGGGATTTAACCAAAGTGTCACCGTCAACGCGGTAGGTATCGTCACTACACTCAGCCCGAACAATGTTCTGCAGCTTTTCGCCAACGGGCTTTTCTGGCAAGTCAGGTCAACTTACACGAGGATTTCATGGGTGCGAATAACTTAAAGTGTGACCGGGATGAAGACGGCGACCACCGGCGACGAGGCGACTGCACACTACCGGTCGTGCGTGACAAAATCACGCTGCCGGACGGGACCGTGCACCGGCGCATTCTTTCACACGAATGCCGGGCGCCGCAAGGCGGAGACAAGACTGTAAAACCCCCTGTGTATCAGCTGACTGTGAAGAATCCTCCGGACGGAGAAACATTCCTTCCGGGTAGCTGAAAAACCACCGACTGTTAATAGTATGGAATCGATGCCAATTGAGCTAGGCGAAAAACGTGAAGATACCTATGACGAGAAAATCGGCCTAGGGCACCCTACGGACGCCGGTGAAACTATTTATCCAAAGTTTTGTTACCGGGGGCCAAAAGATTTGGATTTGCCTGATTGCGGAACAATGGTGATTTGTTATCAGAAGACGACTGAGAAATACAAAGCCAACGAAGAAGGCGAGCACTATTACTACGAGTGCGAAATCACCGTGAAGCGCATTCTAGCTGCCGAAGAGGAAAAAGACATTCGCCCCTCGAAGCGCGACATGAGCGCGGATGATGCGCTCGATGCGCTCGCAAAAGCAAAATCGGAAGATAATGAGAACGAGGGAGACGAATATTGAAAAGCTGTTCTCGTTGCAAAAAAGAAAAGCCACTTTCAGATTTTTATACCTGCAAAGACGGACGTGTTTTGTCACATTGTAAAGAATGTGGACGCGCCCGGGCGTTGCGTTGGTATTCTGAAAACACAGAAAAAGCCCACTTGGCGATGGCAGCTTGGGTTGCTAAAAATCCGGAAGGTCGAAAACGAATCGCCAATAAATCTGCAAAAAAACGCCGTGATGCTGATTTGGAAGCTGCTAGGGCTTACGGGAGATTGCAGGCGAAGAAGCACAAACTGAATCGGTGGGCGTATCGTGCGAAGCAACGACAAGAAAACCCAGAATACAATTTGATAAACAATCTTCGATGCCGGATTTACGTGGCGTTGAAGGGCGCAAATAAGTCGGATACCACAAAATCTTTATTGGGGTGTTCGGTGGCTGAATTGAAGCTGCACTTGTCGGCTCAATTTAAGCCCGGCATGACCTGGGAAAACTATGGCCCAGTATGGCACGTAGACCACATTAAGCCATGTGCCAAGTTTGATTTGTCTAGGTCCGACGAACAAAAAAAATGTTTTCATTTTTCCAATTTGCAACCCTTGTTTGCTGTGGAAAATATCCGGAAAGGAGCCGCTTATCTTCACAGTTGACTCAATTTGGGATGACTCCAAAGAAATTATTGGAACTTGTAATGATGCGAAGCTTTTACGCTGGATAGGGGACGCTGTTGGGTTAGTAGCCAACAAAGAAGACTTAGAAGGAATAAAGGGATATTTAGATGTGTGCTCGGTCGGTTGTCATTGTCATGAGAACAAGACGTGTGGGTCATCGGCGGGGTGCGGTCGCCGGTGCGTCACTCTTCCTCGTGAAGTCCAGACCGTAATTGGCGTCAACGTGGGCGGGCAGCCCGCGGTTGGACGTTCGGCTCTTTTCAGTTTCCACCTAAACGGTCCTGGTGACTGCAAGCGCGGCGTGTGCGAGTGGTCATTTGATGACAAAGGGTTCGGCTGGCCAACTTATCGCGACCTGATTCATCCGGCCAAGCTCGTGGCATTTGTCAACACGCCGGAAGACAACAATGTTCCGCTGATTGTTTTTGGATATGATGACCAGGGAAATGTTCTTCGCCGACAGGAAAATGGTGTGTGGCTTAACGGGCTGCTTGTTCCTACTATTTTCGGTGTTGCAGTTCCTGATTTGGGCGCCCCTAATGTGGCTCGCATTACGAGCGTTCAAAAGGGATTGTCGGTCTCGCAAATAACGCTGAGCACAATCGACAACAGCGGCGCCGCGCACACCGTCCTGGGCACATACGAGCCGGATGAGACACTTCCCCAATATCGGAGATTACGTTTAAACAGGAGTTGCTCCTGGGTGCGAATCGCTTTCATCAAGACCATCGCGGAGTTTCGCTACAAGAGCGACCACATTCCGATGAGCAGCAGGCTCGCTTTTCTTCTCGCGCTGCAGGCCAGGAAATTCTACAAGGAATTGCGAATGGCTGAAGCTCAGCAATACGAGGCGAACGCCGCGCGCATGGAACTTGAAGCGCAGCTTAAGCTGGAGAGCCCGAACGCGATGATGCCGCCGCAAGTGCTCGACTGGAGTCAGCCGCGCGACAAGTTTGAGTATGACATTCGGTAATCGCGATGGCTTCAACGTTCGACAGTTTACCGCCAGGAACAAGGCTGCTCGACTTCGACAGCACTTGGCCCTCTGGCGTTCGGTCCGACACTGACCCGGCGCAAACTCCGCTCGGTTACGCTTGGTCCGCCATTAACATGCTCAACGTGGGCGGCATGTGGGCTTGCCGTCCTGGTTACAAATGCTGGGCAACTCTTCCGGATGGAAATCTTCAGGGCGCCGCTATTTTCAGACCGTTAGTAGGCACGGAGATTTGTCTCGCTGCTGTTGATGGCGTAATCTACCGAAGCACGTTTCCGTTCACGACGTTCACTCCGGTGCCCGGTCTGCTGTTCAGCCCATTCGCGGAGCAATTGTTTTTCGAGCAGACTTTCCAGTCAGCAGAACGCATAACGCCCAACAACCTCATTTCCGCCATAAAAATAATTCCGAGCAAAGCGGTCATGTTTATTCAGGATGGCGGCTTCTCAGCTCCAGGTTGGTTCGATGGCGCGAATGCCGGGCAGCTCGTTGGTGACCCGTTCGAAACTCCGAGCGGTTCAATGATGGTTTGGGTTGGTGACCGGCTCTGGGTAGCAAGTCAGGAGCAGCTTTTCGCGTCCGACATCGACAACCCATTTAGCTTTCGCGAAAACATTTATCTAGGCAGCGCAAGCAGCTTTTTCTTCGGTCATGAAATCACTGCGATGGTTCGGACTCCCGCTATCGAGGCGCCGCAGCTCATGGTATTCACTGCCGTAAACGGTTCTATCGTTCAGGCGAACATCAGAGACCGAACGCTCTGGCCCACGACCGTGAATTTTCAACAGGAAGTAATCCAGGTCGGAAATCTCTCGAACCGCTCGACCGTTTCGCACTTCGGGCATCTCGTGTGGTTCGGTCCGTCCGGCGTAGCCTTTTTTGACCCGGCTCAATCTGGAAAAATCACAACGCGTTTGCCAACTCGTGACAACGAAATGTTGGTGAGTAAATCTACTCTCGATGATGACCTTTCGTTGGTGGCTACAGGGGCTTTTGGTCAGTTTCTATGTATCAGCGTCCCCGCAGAAGATAGATTTAATTTGCATACTTGGGTTCTTAATCACGCTAGCTTCACTAGCTTGTCTGATGATTCTGGACCTGCTTGGGCAGGATACTGGCTAGGCACGCGCCCTGTGCAATGGATGGGCGGCACCGTTCAGGACGTCGAAAGATTGTTTCACGTAAGCGTAGACGACGATGGGAAAAACAGGCTGTGGGAAGTTTTCCAGCCCAACCGGCTCGACAATGGGTGCCCGATTACGTGGGCGCTTTTCACGCGCGGCATGTTCGGTCAAACTGCTAACGTAACACCGAAACCGCCGGGCAGTAAAATACGTTTGAAGTGGGTAGACGTCGCTCTCAGTGCTGTTGAGGAAGACCTGGACATCGCGGTTAAATACGCAGGTGGCATGAGCGGCTCGTTTAAATCGACTCTCGTAAAGAAGCTGGAAGTTGAGCGAGGTAGCTTGTCGAACGACACTGAAATTGATATTAACTCTCCAATTTTTCAGTTCAAGCCGGAATCTCGAACGATTCGGACCGAAGATGCCGCAGAGCAAACCGCACCGGAAAGCGGAGCGTGCGGCGTAGAGAAGCATCAAGACGATTTTATTGATACGAATTTTCAGCTGCTGGTAGTCGGGCATGGACCGGTGACTATCCGCTGGATTCGTCCGGTGGCTATCATGGAAGCACCCGAGCTTACCGGTAGCCCGTTTGCTTGCCAGGATGAAACCGGATTACACGCGGTTCGATACGATGGAGCAGCAACGAAAGCGGATACGTTTGCAGAGTTGGTCACCGCTCTCGCGAACGCGCCTGAAGATTTGTTCACCTCTGTGGAAACGGTTACGCTGACCGAAGACGGATTCGTTGGGACCGGAATCGGCACAGCCGAGAGCATTGTTTCGCAACGCGCGGCTGACCGAGTGGCTCAGATTATCGCAACCAAGTTCGCAGAACAGGAGTTGTCTGCGTTGGTTCCTTTCATATATTCTACAGGCGAGGGCTTTGGGCCATGAAGTCGATAACATTTATTTACGCGTTAAAAGAGCCGGATACCGGAGAAATTCGATATGTGGGAAAATCGGATTCCCCAAAGGAACGCTTTAAACAGCATGTTCGAGAAGCCAAAAAAGGTGGGACGCACAACCGGACGTGGATTTTATCTTTGCAAAAATTAGGGCTTCTTCCGGTTTTGGAAGTTCTGGATTCTGTGCCTAGCGTAGAATGGGATTTTTGGGAACGGGAATACATTCGGCTGTTTAAAGCTTTGGGGTTTCGTTTGACCAATACCACGGAGGGCGGAGACGGAGTATTTTTACGAGTGCCTGGATTTACAGGTAAGAGGCATTCAGAAGAATCCAACGAAAAGAATCGTTTAGCGCATTTGGGTAAGAAAAGACCCCCAGAGGAGTGCGAAAAAATTTCTTTGGCTTTGAGAAAAAGGTCTGCCGAAGTTCGAGACCGGGCCGCTTCTAAATTGCGAGGCATTCCCAGACCAGTGCACGCCAAACCGTCTTTTGCAGGCCGAAAGCATTCATTGGAATCGCGATTAAAAATGAGCGAATCGGCAAAAAAGAGGAGGGTCGCGTGATTTCAAATTTGGTATTGGATACCTTATTTTCAAGGCGTCCAAAAATAAGGTATGTGTCTCCGCCGATTTGCGGGCTCATCCAGTCGCCCACAAGCTCCGGCGCCCCGGCAGTGTCGCTCGAAACAATCAGCCCATTGGGCACGGTTCATTACTTTTTCACTGATGGCGGTCTAACGTGGGACTCGTATCCAGGCGCGATTTGTTACAATGTTTACCGTTCTAACCTGGGCTCGACTTCTTTTCTTGGGATTGTCGAGTGCGGACCGCAACAGATTTTGCCCGTCGACCCAGGGTGCTACGTTGTCACCGGGGTAACGCAGGATGGAGAAACACCATTCGGGCAGCCCATCTGCACTCAAACGCACATTCCGCCTTGCTCGGTGCCGGTGCATTATTTTATCACGGATGCTATCGGAGGTTTGGTGTTGCGTTGGGACGCTTTTCCAGATGCAACCTGTTACAACGTTTATCAGGACGGCACGAAAATCCAATCGTGCATACCTTTACAGGACGTGCCGGTCTCGCCCCCTTTAACGGGTCAGACTTGCTTTGTAGTCACCGCGATTGCTCCTTGTGGCGAAACTCCGCAGAGCACACCGGTTTGTTTGTCGCCACCTCCACCTCCGCCATTGCGAAATGGACTCGTGGGGTATTGGCCTTTGGATGAACAGGTAGGAGTTACCCCGGTCTATAATCCGCCCGCGATTGATTTTTCAGGAAACGGAGAAAATCTCCCACTTACGAACGGTCCGAGTGCACAATCGAACACCGGGCTCGTCAATCGCTGCTTTTTCCAGAGCACCAGTGCGAACCTGTCGCACCCGGACGATGCTTTTCTGGGCATGGGACCGGGCAAATCGTTTACCATGACCGGCTGGACATTGGGAATTGGTTACGGATTCAGCAGTGCTATAGTCTATTCGAAATGGTCAGTCGCTAACAAAGATTATGCAGTTTATATCGCGGACGATGGGGTAAATTTTCAATTGAAGTTCACGGCATACGATTTGACGGGTTCGCCGCAAACCGCTATTTACGCGGTGCCAGTGGCAGGGCGCCCCAATAACACGGATTGGCATTTCATCGCGTTCGGATACGACGATTCTTTGCAGCAAATCTGGTTGCAGCTCGACAACGGAACAAAGGTAACCGCTCCGTGCGTTGGCGTTCATCGAACAGTGGCTCCATTCGGTTTAGCGGACACGACCAACACGGCGGACATTGCGCCGTCTGCCGGTTCTATCGGTAATTACGACGAGACCGCTTTTTGGGACCGTCCGTTAACTGCGGCTGAACTGACTCTGATTTACAACACGAACCTGGGCGGCCAGCCGCTCTCAATCCTTATTTAATATGGCACTCAAAGCAACAAACCTAACGCTGCAGGTGGCGCCGCTGCCTCCGACATTCAAAGGGACTCCGAACGATTTAGTCGCGCAAATCGTCGCGCGGACTCGAATTCTTTCGCCGAGCGGCACGAATTTCATTTTCATCGGCGACACCGAGCCGACGAGCAATGTGGGTCCGTGGCTCAAAGGCGGCACACAATGGTGGGTCTGGTCCGACACGCTAAATAAGTATGTCCCGGTCGACATTTCGGCATCGTTCACGATTCCATTTTGGGTCAGCAACTCGCAGCCTCCGAATGCTACGCCGCCGGTGTGGCTGAAGACCGAGAAAGACCAGACTGACCAAACAATCGGTCAATTCGGAAATCCGGTAGGCTGGTTTTTCTGGAACCCGGCTACTTCGGCCTGGGTGCCGTGGAATTCTGAACCGATTTCTGGGCCAACATCTGCGCGACCGGCTAATCCGGAAAATCTTCAGCAATTCTATGACACTGATATCGGCTGCTTGATTTGGTTCGAGCGTAGCCAGTGGCGGACTGTGTCAGGCGTTCCCGGGGACGTCAAATCGGTTCTGTTCACCACCTTGGGGGCTGCCTTGATAGCGAACCCAGGCTGGGCAGTTGTTGGCGACGTCGCCCCTCAGTTGATTGGCCGGGTAATCATGCAGGCCACTCAAGACCCAGGTGCGACTCCGGCGGCTGTGCTAAATCCGCCAACGAACGTGCCATCGCGCGCGGCTTTCGACACGTTCGGTGAAAACTCCGGAATTCAGTCAAATCCAGGGAGCACGCTGACAATTCCGCCCCAGGTAGCGCTCTGGCACCTGTATAAGCAGTAATAGCGGTAAGGCCCGAATAGAGCGACTGTTAGTAGATGATTCGTCGCTTGAAACGGCCAGATGAAATATCGCTTACGATTGAGAAGGTGATTTTGGGCTGTCCGGAGCGGAACTGGACACCAAAGCGCATTAGCGCGTGTTCGCTAGTTGAGGCGTTTTCACCGCGCGGTGAACAGGTGAACATCTACGGTGCGTTTGAGCCGGAGGCAGTTGGATTTTTGATAGGGTTCGTAATTGATGACCCGACGACCGGAGAGAAGACCGGCAGCGAAATGTGCTGGTTCGTGTTGCCCGAATACCGGGGAACTGGAGTTGCAAAAGCTTTGTTGGGTGCATTTGAAAGCGATGCTAAAGCGGCTGGAGCAACGCGAATGCTCGCTGGGTTTTCGATGTTCGTGCACGTGCCGAAGATGATTAAGCTTTACAGGCATCTGGGGTATCAGCCCCATTTGGTGACGGTCAGCAAAAAGATTTAATATGGGTGACGTTCTTGGATTCGTTGGGCAGCTCGGTGCGGCAGGCATTAGCGCGGAAGCGGCTCAGACCGCGCAGGAAATGCAGCTCGCTGCCATTCAGCAGCAGCGGCAGTTCGTCTATTCCAATCTCGACCCGAGCGTAATCGGCTCAGCTGCCACTGCCGCTGATGCTGCTCGCGCAAAGAATCAGCTCGCGCTACAAGGACAGATTGACCCCGCACTGCTTCAGGCTAGGTATGCGAGCGAAGCGAAACTGAATTCAGACCTTTCGAGTCTGGGGGTTCAATCAGGACAAGTTGCTGACCAAGCGACGAAAGAAGCGCTCGCGGGCACACCCGGGCTGACCGATGCGAAAAACAAATTGGTAGATGCTGCGTTAGACCAGCTCAAGGCTGGCGCAACTCTTCCGCCCGATGTCGAGGCGCAGCTTGTCCAGTCCGGACTGGAAAATACCGGAACGGTCACCCAAGGCGTAGGCGGCGCTCAAGGAATCGGTGGCACGATGCTGAGAACGATTCTCGGAACTGCCGGTGTGAACCTTCAGCTGCAGCGGCAGAATCAGGCAGCCCAGTTGCTGACGTCCGCTTCGAATCTCGATGCGCAACGGCAACAGATTCTGCAAGGACTTTTTCCCAAGTTGCAGTCTCAACAGCTTTCAAATCTCGCAGGCGCCGGTTCTGTTTTTGGAACCGCGCAATCTGCCGCGCCGAATGCCGGGCTCAGTGGCCAAGACGTGGCTAACATTTGGCTCGCGCGAGTCGGTGCAACTAACTCGCTGACCGCGCAACAGGGTCAAGTGTTGGCTCAAGGCGCGATGAACCAGGGCAACATCTGGAGCAATGCGTTGGGCGGAGCGACCGGCTCGGTCGGAAACTCTCTGCCGACCTTGGCACAAATCGTTAAATCGTCCCCCTCGACAGGCTACACCCCGATAACGCCATCTGCCGCTGCGAGTGAAGGCGGAGATATTCCGATAAGCCCGAATTTTTAAAGCCGCATGATACTCAATAACGGCTGGACAGTTAATACCTTGATTCCTCAATCGGTCCGCGACCTGATTGGGACATTCGGCACTTCGTCCAGCACTCAGGTTGACCCCTCCGCATTGGCGGAAAGAAAAGACATGATGGCAGAAGGCTACCGTGGCTTTTTCAGACCGCTACCCAGGCAGGTGGCGCCACCCGCTCCGGCGCCCGCAACGCAGCCGGTGTCTGTTCCTGCTTCGCCCAGTCTGTTATCGGCAGTCTTCGGAAACGGTAACAAGCCGGTGCAGAATTTTAACGCGTCTGGGAATTTTCAACCGGTGCCGCCGCCTGAACCGAGCAGCCCGTCATTTTTTCAGGTGCCTTCATTTTCGGAATCCGGTTGGGTAAGTCCGACTATGGATTCGAGCGGCTTTTATCAGATTCCTAAGTCAACACCGTCGAACGTCAGGCCGATAATGCCGGTAGCGTCGACTCAAATGCAACCGAGATAATTTTATGGCAGGAATAGGTCAAGATGCAGCGCCCGTTTCAGTTCCGGAAGGTCCGCTAGTTTCGCCGTCTGTGCTGCCCGACCAAAACGCGGCAGTTCAGAACATGATTGATGCGTTTCACAAGGGCTTTATAACTAGCCAGGACATTGTGGACAGGATTGGCGACCGCGGACAAGCTCAGAAAAAGGCGTTGCTTGAATCTCTCGGTGAATACGTTTCGCCTGACGCGATTAACTCGCGCATGGCTGCTTACAAGGCATCCGGTGCGCAGTCCGCTCTTGCGACTCAGGCTGCCCAGGCGCAATCAGCGGCTGGACTGCCCCAGGCGACCGCAGGACTCGCTGCGACACAAACAGCGGCTGCCCAAGCGGCAACCGTTGGGGGCGCCGCCGGTCTTCAAGCTTTTCAATCTTACGCACCGTGGTATGGCGAATCGCCGGACGACTACAAGACGTCTACCGGCGCACCGGACTTCGCTGCGATGACGTCGCGCGGCAACAAGATGAACGCCGAAATGGCGCTCTCGCAAAACTGGATTAGCCAGCTCACCCCGGCTACGGACAGGACTGTAAAGGATGCCGCCGGTGGCGAATACACTCAGAAGCTAAATAAGTTCGGCGTGAACGTAACGCCTCCGGACCCGAATTCTGGCTACCCAGGTTCGCCCGCATACTGGGCCTATGTGAAGCAGCTCGATAAGGTGCTGCCGGAGTTTCATCCGATGCGCGGTCAGTTTTTGATGACTCCGACAGGTGGTGATGACACAGTTCCTGGGCATCCGGCTGGAACCGTTTCGCCGCACACTCCGGCGCCCGTCCAAGGTGCACCCACGATATACGGCACCGGCGTGACCGGCGGAGAACCTGCCCAAATTTCTGCGGCTCGTGCGCAGCTAGTGAACAGCGGCATGGAACCGGTTGCGGTGAATCAGCTCACCCCCGCGCAAGTTCAATCGCTTGTCACTCCGGCTGCCCCATCGTTGCCGGGTATTCCTCCGACCGCTCCGGTGATTCAACCTGCTGCTTCCACACCTACCGCAGCCGGGCTCATCCAACCTGGAGTGCCTCCGGCATCCGCTCTCGGTGTTCCAACTGTCGCGGCGAAAGGTTCGTATCAAACGCCGAGCGACATCAAAACACAGTTGGTGTCCGACCCGGTTTACAAGACGTTCGCTGAGCAGCAAAAATACGCTGAGAACTTCAAGACCGTCGCGGACGCAATCGAATCGTCACCGGCGCCGAATAAGAAAGTTCAAATCAACAACGATATCGGGCTCGCCGAAAGCATCATCAAACTGTATGACCCGCAAGCCGCGTTGCGCGAATTCAAATGGTCAAAACTTGAGGAAGCTCAGCCTTGGCTGGAAAAAATCGGCGCGCTAAAATCGCTTGTGCTGCGAGAGGGCGCTTTCACGCCTGAATCTCGCCAGCGGTTGATTAAGATGGGCGACGATATCATTAACGGCATGGAAAGCTCGGTGAAAGGCCGGTTGCAACAGGCCGATTCGATTGCCCGCGCGTCCGCCCAGACCGCCGGGCAAGACCCACAGACTTGGTCTAACCAAACGTTAACTTCGAACGAGAAGCGAATTTTGGCTGGTCAACCTTTTCGAGAGAGCGGTGCATCGGCAGCTACTGGCGCAATGCCAAAAGGTGTTCCACCTGGGTCTGTCCCGATGAATATTCCAGGCCGCGGCACAGTGTGGAAATCGCCAACCGGTCAATTCTTCCAATAAAATGGCAGACCCGATTACATTGACGCCGGACGAAATCGCTTCGGCGACTCCAATCACTCAGCCTACTGCTCAACCGGTGCAGCTCACGCCGGAAGAGATTGCTTCTGCTCAGCCGGTCAATCAGGCAAACCCGGTAAATCCTATTCGTGATTTCACGCCGGACCAGCTCGTCGCTCTCCAACGGCAAGCACCTGAGAGTTTCGATATCATTCAGCAATTTCTCTCCGACCCGACCGCGCAAAAAGACCCTGCCGTTAGGCGGAACGCTGAGCAGGCGTATCATCAACTCCGCCAAGAGCCGTGGTATCACGATTTGCCGACACCGGCGCAAATGGCGGGGTCTGTTGGCACTATCGTCAAAGGTTTCGGCAAGCAGGCGAGTAATTACGCCTATGCGGCAGCTGGCGCGCCCGCACTCGGAATCGCAACCGCAACCGGCGCAGGTGATGAACAATCCCGCCAAGAACTGGCGACCGAAATTCAGAACAAGATTGCAACGAACTGGGCAGGCACAGAGACCGGTCTCACCGGATTAATTTCGCAGATTGGCAAAGTAGTCAGCGCAACAGGCCGGGTGCTCCATATAAACAAGCAGCTCGCCGACTACACGCCGGAAGACAAAAGCGCAGCTTTTCAAGACGCGCTAACCCAGGCGCAGCAAATTCAATCAGCGATGAAGGGACAGGGACCGCTCATGCAAGCGGTGGGCGGCAACATCGTGCCGTCACTGAATCTCAAACCCGAAGAAGTTGCCACCGCAGCCGCTGGCGACCCATTTTCGTGGGAAGCGATGGGGACTGGATTAGGCGCAGCCGGGAAGCTAACGCGCGCCGCGATTCCCGAGGCGGCTCGCGCGGCGATTCAAGATGTTTCGCAACGGGCAGTCGACACACTCGCCAAAGGTGTGACCATTCCCGCCGGTGCTGCTATTTCATCTTTTGGCAAACTGGCCGGTATGGGAATCGAAAGAGCCCCCGGCGCAGCGGCTGCCGGAGCTGTTCTTGGCGCCACTCACGCACTCGGTCTCCCCGGTGAACTTAGCGGCTTCTTGGCTGCCGGTTTAAAAGACATTCGGTCTGCCCCGATAACTCGGCTAGGTGAAGCAGTCGGTCAAGCTGCCTCTGAGGCACCCGCATTCGGGCGACAAATTACCGGCGCTGAACCGGTCACCGGCGCCTACGCTCAATTAGGACGCGATATCGTCAAATCGATTCCCACTGCCGTAGCAGATATCGGCAAAGGCGCGGCATTCGACCTGGGGCTCGCTGCGACGTCTGACACGCCGCAGGAAAAGCAAGCGGTTGGGCTGGGCACAACGTTAGGAATTCTCGGAGGCGTAGCTGGCGCAGGAAAACGCGCTCTAACCGGACAGCTAATTGCACCGCGCGAATTCACCGGCAACGCGAACTATTTACCAGGAACTGGAACAGTTCCGATTTTGGAAGATTTGACCCGGCAAACGTTCCCCAGCATGACGCCGGGCCAGCGTGTCCGGTTCAACGCGACCAGAGATTTTCTGCGCGGCGCGAATCCGAATGCAGACATTTTCGTCAGCTCTGGCTCAGATGCGACAGCTAAAGCGTTGACCGACCTTGGCTACTCGCCGGACGATGCTGCCCGGCTCAGCTCACAAGGTGGCGTCACAACCGAAATTAACGGTCACAAAGTCGCCATCGTCAATGCCGACAGCTTTGATACCGCGCCACACGAAGCTCGCCACGCGATTGAGAACGTAATGGGCGAGCAGGCACTCCGCCAGCTCGATGACGAAATCAGTTCCGCATACGGAACTAAAAACATGGACGCTATCGGGCGCTATTACACGTCCAAGATATTTCAGGGGCGAGACCCGGGCGCAAATTGGCAGACGCCTCTTCTCGATATCACGGGCGAAGGCGAGCGGATGGCGCGTGAGAAATTAATTCAGCAAGGAGTGCCGGACGACCAACTCAAACAGCAATCGTCCGACTGGGGAAATGTTTTGACTCCGGCGGAGATGCAAGACGCAGCGAACCGTTACGTGGCTCGCGAAATCGCCGCAGAGAATTTCAGCACTTGGTTCAGCAAGATGGGCGGAGACGTCAACGCGAAACAACAGGTGCCCGAGAAGCTCGCGCAATGGACAGCCGCCGTGATGAGAACCTTCGGCGCTGAACCGCTCGCCGGTCAGGTCAGTCCGCTTGGATTGCCGCTCTCCAGCAAAGTGATTCAACGAGTGGGTGAGCAGGCGCGTGAGTTGACCCGACCGAGTGTCGAACCGGCTGAAGAACCAGCTACCGGTGCGCCGAGACCCCCGGAAAAGGAAGCGCGCAACGCAGTCGAATTAGCGAGAACCGCGCCCGATGTTCCGGTAGCCGGTGGCACGAAATCGCAGCGTGAAATTCTCGGGACCGTCGCCGAAGCGATAGCGAACCGGACCGGCGTAAAGCTCAATTACCTGTCAGCGCCGGAGGAACCGGCTGCCGCTACGACGTCAAACCGGCCAGTTCGGCGTCAGATGATTGAGATTTTTCGCTCGATGCCGGAGTCGGCACGCAAACTCTGGGAGAAAACTTTCTTCCCCGACAAAGTCACGAAGTCGAAAAAGGGTTATCAAATTCAAGGCTGGGCACCGGAAGTCTTTGCCGCCAATGCGCACAAGTTGGCAGGCACAATCGCCAGCACGCCGGAAATGGCTGGCCTGTCTCCGTATGAAGTCGACCCGGCAACAAAGTCATTTACGCCAGAAGCTTGGCAGCAACTGTATAACGACACCAGCCGATTTGTGGCGAATCAGCAGTCCGGACGCACCGGTTCAGGTGTCCCTCTCGAAGTTCCGCCGGGAATGCAAGAGAAGGGATTTTTCAAACCGCCGTTGAAACCGGGCGCAGGTTCGCTCGACCAACGCAAGGCCGATTTTATTTCGATGCTTTTCAACTTCAAGCTGCCTGACACTGCGCGGCTCGGAGGTGGAAAGTTCCCGCTCAATGTCGCCGGGCAGGAAGTAAGCAAAGCGACTATCCCGGGACGCATTGAGTCGCCAGTGATTCCCAGACCGGAATTTACAGAGGGCGCAGTCAAGAAGTTTCCCGAACTGCAAGGCAGACAGATTCTGGAAGTCAATCCGGTCCGGAACGAATTCGAGAATGCGGCGCTGAAGGCGAATAAGCCGATGCCTTCGTTCATCGAATCCGTTCAGAAATTAAACCTGGAGCACATCAAGGAAGCGGAACACGCTCCGGAAGCGTCTCCGGAATTCCGCGGCAACACTTTAACACTGTCAGCCGGATTCGCGCCGAAAACGAACGAGCCGCGAGCCGTTAAAATGGCGGCTATTCGCGACGAAGGCACCGGCAGGGTTTTCGAGGGTCCGATGCATGCGTCCGCTACGCTCGACTGGCTGCGCGACAAGCACGCTGACAAAATCGATGAAGCTGGCAATCTGCCGCCCGAAGTAGAATTGGATGCCTGGAATTCGCACCCCAACGTAACCGAAGGATTTACTACAAACAATGGTGAGTTTCTTAACCGAGAAGAGGCGTTCGAAAGAGCCCAAAGCTTTGGTCAGATGCCAGCTGCTGTAGACGAACCTGGGGCTTCTTTAGAATCCACCGCATTTGAAAAACACAAAAAGTTAATATCTGCGTTCGCTCCAGCTTCTCGTGAGCAGATGGCAGAATATGAACGTCAACGAGCCGCCTACGAAGCGACTCCCTGGTGGAAGCGTCCACCCGTAGGGGAGACCGAAACCGGACGGCACACTTCCTACGCCGGTGACCCGGAATCGGGTTTAGTTCTGCACAGCGCGAAGCAGCGCAGCACCGTTTTCGTCAGGCCGGGAAACGAAGCGAACGCTTTTCTTTCGAAGTGGCAACAGGCGCCGAACCAAGCGGCAAAAGACCAAGTGGTGGAATCTTATTTCGGTCCGACTGGTGCGCAATTTGCGCCCGATAAAAAGACGTTCATCGTTCGGCACGGCTCGACCGAAATGAACAACTCGGACCCGGACAAAGACTTGATTCGCGGCCATATCGATGTTCCGCTCGATGATAAAGGCAGACGCGAAGCGGGTGAGGCTGCTCAGAATATCGCCGACCAAGGCGGAGTTAACCACGTCATCGCGTCCGACTTGGGTAGGACGCAAGAAACCGGCCAGATAATCGCCGATAAGAACGGCGCGACAATGGAATTAGACCCGGGGTTGCGGCCTTGGAAGTTCGGTCCGACAATCGAAGGCAAGCCGACGGCGAAGATGCTGCCTGAGATTAAGCGGCTGACCGAGAACCCGGATGAGAGACCGCCCGAGGGTGAAACGTTCAACGAATTCAAAGACCGCTTTCTGGACGCTTTCCATCGCGCGCAAGAGAATCACGCCGACAAAAACACTGCGATTGTGACGCACTACCGAGGCACGAAGTTGCTCGATGCGTGGCGCGCTACCGGAACTGACAACGACACAATCGACAAGGCTATTTTCGAGAAATACGACAAAGACAAAACGCCGGGCAACGTTGACGTTGTCGACAAAGCCGGTGCTGAGCTAGCGCCAGAGCCTGAGAAACAACCAGCAGTCGATAAAGCGGCTGAGTTAATGCGGGATGCGAATGACGATGTCAGCCGACAATGGGCAAGCGAAGCAGCCGCGCAATTCGCCGCGAAAAAACCTGTCGAAGGTGGGCGAAAATCCAAACAGGATTGGACACTGCGAGAGGGGCCGGGTCTTTTCAGCAAAGCGTGGATTCTGCCCGATGGCAAACCGGTTCAGCTTGGCGGCCAATGGCACCACGAGTGGCTGAATGAGAATCCGAACATCGCGAAAAAATATGGTCTTAAAACTACCACTAGCGCTGAAGACAACCGTTCTGAGGCTTTGCAAAAAGGGTTCGCTCGTGTTAACTATGAAAAAAACACCGGCACGCTCAAGGTCGAAGCTCGCGCGCAGGATTGGCAAAAAATAGCACCGGCAATCAGGCAGCTAGCGGAAACTAATCTGCGCAAAATCGACAACATGGACGTTCATCTGCTCGACTCCAAAGCGCAGCGAATAGTCGACTCTGATGGGGTGGCATTGCACACATACGACCCGGGCGAGAAGATGGACCATCTTCCGATGATATCGGAGCCGACGAGCACGACCACGATGAGTGCACAAGCTCCAGCAGAAAAAGCTCAATTTTCACCTAGTAAAAAAGAAGATAAAATAAGAGCGGTTGAAAGATACAAACAATTTTGGATTTTGAACAATGGTGAAATAGTGCCTTCTCCAGAAGGGCACATGGCTTCTGCTAGAGACGTGCTGCCCCACGAAACCATATTAGAAGACCGTAAAACTGGTGTGGCAGGTTCCTTATATGATAGCATGCAAAACCGGGGGCATCTTCGGGGCATGCTAATGGAATATCCAAACAAAAGCATAGAAATTGAGGGGTCGGTAAAAGTGCCAGTGTCCAGATTAGCAAAAGAATCCATAGAAGATATTTCACACGCTCTCGAAAGACCAGCAAATATAAATGGAAAGCGACTGGAGACTGGTTTTCCGGAAGAACAAGGTCCGGGCCTCGTCTCAAATCAATTCGCACCGAGCGACCATCCGCGCGCTATTCGCGGCGCCGCTGTGCGTGACCGTGAGACCGGTAAGATTTACGAGGGTCCGATGCACTTCTATGCGTTGCAGCGAGCGGAAGAGGCGGGCGCGACCGGGATACATGACGAAGGTTTTATGACGAACAGCGGCGAGTTTTTGAATCGCCGAGAAGCATTTGACCGAGCAAAAGAACTAGACCAGTTGAAGACGCCGGAAACTCCGCAGCAAGCGGAAGCGTTGGAACGCGCAGAGCGATTCGGCGCGTTATCGGAACAAGTCAAAGGCATCCAATTCGCGCCACCGAATCAAGACGAGCTGGACAAAATCAAATCGGGCGAATCGTTCGGTCAAACGTTCAACCAGGACGGTTCGGTATGGCAGCCCACAAACAAAAAGCAGGATATCGTCACACTCGCCAGTGTCAACATTCCGACTGCCCAATTGAGTCAGGACGAAGTCCAGAAAGCATCTGCCCCCTACTCCGATTTGCTGAACAATCCGAATGTCAAACTCGGTGCGTTCAATTTCGAGCAGGCCGGTAAGCCAATGACGAGTATCGATATCAACGCCATCGTGCCGCAAGCACACCGCGAGAATTCGCTCAAGTTCGCCAAGGACAACGACCAGATGGCGATTTTCGATATGGCGAAAAACGATGTGGTGAACACCGGCGGCGCCGGTAACACGAAGCTGACCACTCCGGCGCACATTGCCAAAGCTCTGCCCGCGCTACTCGCTGGAGAACCAGTTGATGTCGACCGGATTTTAGCTGCCCAACATCGCATAGCGTCGAACATTCCGGCTGGCAAAAAGCCTTTGCCTGTCAGTGACGACTTGTCGGTCAAGTCAGCTCTCGCGCAGACGACGATGGACAAGTTCACCACCGAAGTTGCGGACCGAATCAAAAGCAATCCAGGTTTTCGAGACATCAAAGGAACGTCTCCAGAGAAAGTCCTGCCGCAGATTGTGAATCGGATGGCTGAGAATATCCGTTTCCTTTTCGACAAAGCGACCGATGCGAACAAAAAACTGTGGAAGCAATGGTATGACATCGCGAACGATTTAAGCCATCGCCTGGGTGGCGAATTCGAGCTGCCCCACTTTGCTGTCGCCGGTATCAATGCCCGGCTCTCGCCGCAAAAAGATTGGTATATGAACGTGACGCTGACTCGCAAGCTTCTTCAGACCGTTGCGGCGGACCCGGCGTGGAGCGAAAGCGACAAACTGTTCACGCGGTCAGTTCTGGAGAACGCCGAAACAGCGCGCCGCAAAAAATTAGCCGATGACGGCGAAACTCCGACCCAGAAAAGTATCGATGCATTTAACGACCGCATTGCGAACGTGGAGAGCATTCCGGAAGGAAAACGAGTAAGCGAAATGACGCCGGAGGATGCCGCTTACTTGATTCGCAGTCACAACGAACTGAAGGGCGACAAAATAATTGTCGACCACAATTTCAAGCCGGTCAAGGGAGCGGGCAAACTGACGTGGCAGACATATGAGGCACTCTCTGATGCGTTGAAGATTCTGCGCAACCCGACTCTCGAAGAAATCAACACCCAGCTCGGGAGCAACCACAAGGTCAGAAGTTTTTATAACAATCACGTCGACCCGATGAACCCACAAGACGTGACTGTCGACACTCACGCCGTCGCAGCTTCGCACTTAATGCCCTACGGGAGCAAGAACAAACCTATCTTGGAGAACTTCGGAGCGGTCCGGCACAAAAACTCCGGCTACAACGGAAGCTATTTCGTGACTGCCGATGCGTATCGGCAGGTTGCAAAAGAAGTTGGCTTACTCCCGCGCGAAGTTCAATCTATCGTGTGGGAACAAATGCGCAACACGCTGACACCGGCAGGAAAGCGGACACCTGGATTGGTGAAGCAGACCGACGCAATCTGGGCGAAAGCAGAGAAGGGAAAAATCACTCGCGACGAAGCACGCAACCAGATTTACAGCCTTTTCGAAAAGGTCAGCGGTAACAAAGCGAGCAAAGGTCAAGCGGACTGGTATGACGAGTATCTGGCGAGCAAAGAGCAAGCGTTCGCAAAAGATTTCGAAGGTAAAGAAAGTCTAACACATGAAACTGCCGAACAGCCATTTTAGAATCCCGGCTATATCTCCGGAAGATAAAGACGTGCCCGAAATCGAACCCCAGCAGGCGTTCGTCGCAGACCCTGAGTCCGACACCGTTAAAAAACTGGCGAAGCTAATCGGCTGGGACAAAGTCAGGGAGCTGGCCGAACCGACCCCGAAAGAATCGACTGCCCACCTCGTGCAGCCTAGCCCCAGGTCAACAATCAACCGACTGTAATCGTATGCCAGATGCCCAATCTTTAGTCCAACCTTTAGCCGCACCGATGCCGCAGACCACTGGGGGTGCGCCAATACCCAACACCGCAGACGGCGCAGCTGGGGGCAGCCCTGCGCCGAATTCGGCCACTCCTGAAGGCCCAGCCATACCCAAGGAATTGGTGAAGCACCCAGCCTTCCAGGCACTGTTCTCCGGCGCGCCGCCCGCGCTATCCTATCACATTAAGGGGTTTGCCGACCGCGATGAGCGGGAGCTATTCTCTAAAAACAAAGCCTTTCTCCAAAAAGCCGGGATATCGGTTTACAAGTCAATCAGCGGAGATAGGGGCGTGATATTCAATGCTTTACATGTTCATCCGCAAGACCTGTATGCGGCTGACAAGATGGGAAAACTCGACCAGATTGCCCCCGACTTTGATGTCGTAAATCACGCGGTGGCGAAAAGCGGCATATCGAACCCGGTTCTGCGGGTTGGGCACGTCCCAGCGGCGCCACCGATGTCCAGGTCAGCCACTATAGCGCCCCAATCTGCGTCCCAGGATGCCCTAGCACAGCGCGTAATGGGCAACCAAGCTCCTGGGCCGGGGCAAACCCCTCCCGTGGCTCCTACGCTTCCTGCATCAGTTCAAAAGCGGCTTCTAGCAGAACGTTCTGCGAACCTAACGCCCGGGGCACCAACCGCGGGACAGGCGCCTGGGCAGGGCCGTCTGTTAAATTCGATTTTGAAACCGGTTCAGTGACCGGAAAGTTAAGAAGAGCAAACTGTCCGAAAAGCGCTAGGGCACGCTTGTCATACGCCTGGGCTGCCTCAATGGCCGTATCGAAGCAGCCGATGTGTATTCGCTGTCGGTCTTTGCCGATAGTGGCATAGTATTTATTTCCTCGATTTGGCCGGAAATGAACGCCCTTGTATCCGCTTTTGTTACGCTTAGGCTTGCCTTTATTTGCTTGGTTTTGAGAGTTGGTGCAGTCTCTAAGGTTGTCCCGCTGATTGTTTAACCCATCGCCGTCCCAGTGGTCTGAAAATTCGTAATCCGGATTAAGAAGTTTATGCAACGGAATGCTACTAACGGCATAAACTGTATTTTTGTCCTTCCGCTTCTTGGCTTGCCATTTGAATTTACTTAAAAATTCAAAATCGGCGTCATCGACTTTTGTAACGAATCCTTGCGTGAGTTTAATTTCTTTCATTGTCTTCAATAGCTATTCTATCGGGAACCCGGCGGGAATGGTGTAGGGCAGCTTGTCACCCACGGCATCCGCGAATTTTAGCGTCAGCGGGTATTCAGCCGTGCGTCCGTATTTCGGATGCACGAACATCAGCCGTTGCATAGGGTCAACCGGATTGAAGTTGCCCGCTAGAGCAAACCCGTCGAGCCCAGGGAAGCCGCCATTGATAATCACCTCGCCCAACGCATGCGGAAGTTGAATGCCCCGGTGAAGATGCCCCACGAGGTAATAGTGCGGCGATTGCCGGTCGTGCTTCGTGAACAACTGGGTCGTGGTGGAAATCTCACGCGCAATAGCGTGGTTCGGAATTCCAAGCGCTTTGTCTCCACCGCGGAGGTGGTCACCGTGCGCCGCTCGAAATGTGAAACCCTGGACTTCGAAAACTGTGAACGGCTGCTGGTTCAAATTCCAGCGAATGTTTTTAAGGTCGCTTGTCAGTGCCTCAACCAGCGCATACAAAAACATATCGAGGTTCGAATAGCGATTGTCAGTCGGCATCTTGTGCTGAGACTGCCACCGGGTGTGGTTGCCGACAACAGTGTGGATTCGAATCTGAGGAACGCGCGCCGACAGCACTCGGAGAAATTGCGCGATAGCGTGCCCGGCGCCATAGAATTGCGAGAAGAGCGTGGTGTGTTGGCCAGCTTCAACGCCGTGATTCAACGCGCCGTGCAGCATGTCGCCCAGCATCGCAATTACCAGCTCATCGATTTTGACCGTCGTGTGGTTTTCCAGAATCGACAGCACTGATTCTTCCAGATACTTCAGGCGCGACAGGAAAATGCTGAAGTTGTATTCGCCGAACCCGAGCGTTTGCTCCGGCGTGATTACCTGTCCGACGTGGGTGTCTGAGAAGAGAAGAACTGCGCTCTGGTTCGCGCTCTTGCCTCCCACCTTTCGAACCTGTGTAATCGCTGGCGCTGCCGCATACGACTGCGGAGCGATTGCCCTGATATCAGCAACCAGAGCATCCACAACCGAGTTTTCATGGAGAGCTTTTTCATATTTCGTTTGGAGCTGAGAATATCGTTTCCGCCACAGCTCACCGGTGGCGCGTTCCTGGTCTTCCGAATATTTCGACTCAGCTGATGTAGTCGCCACCAAAGGCTGTAGGCCCAGGCCCGCTATCTTTCGTTCCACCGCTTTGTGGGTTCTTCCGAGTGCCTTTGCGAGCTGCCGGACGCTTAGCCCGCTTTCTCGAAGGTCCGTTAACATTTTCTCTTCGCTCGGTCTCCACGGGTTTGCTTTGCTCTTGTTGGGTCTGTTGCTCATTATTTTTGGGATACGGTTCAGGCGTCTGACCATTTTCAATTTGTTGTTCTCTGCGTTCTAAATACTGCGCCACAATCGCGGGCACGCCCTGTTCGAAAACTTCGTCGAACGCGCGCAAAGCAGCCTCCGGCGATTTGCCGGTGCCGATGATGCAGTTATTCGCATCATTCGGGTCACCGATAAAAGCGGCGTAAGTCACTCCGTCCACACATCGCGCAAGGGCTGGGTGAAACCGAAAGTGCGGAGTGGTGTAGTAGTAAGCCGCCTGCGCTTGGTGCTCCAGAAACTTTTTATTCAGCGCGTGCGATTCGAGAAACTCTTTTTCGAGTGCGTGCTGCTTGTCCAGGCTCCAGCGGCATTTGTCGGCAATAATAGCTTCGAGTGCTTCAGTCGCTTTGATGAACAGATTTTCGGCAGCGATTTTCGCTTCGGGCGGCATCGTGTCGGTCTGTTCCTGCGGCTCGCTCTGGCCGAACATTCCCACGTTGGGAGGATTGCGCAAACTCGCCAAAGCGAGACTGGCAATCTGCATCAGATTATTAATCTGATTTTGAGTCGTGACTTCCGCGTTCGGGAAAATCAACTGTGATGTCGGCGTTTTCGGCTGCTGACCATTCATCGTCTTGCTAGAGTTTGTGCTGCCCATTTCCAGATAAAGATAGCGTCAACCGCATTATCGTCCAACTCTTTTTTCGAGAATTCTGGATGCCTCATTTTCAGCGCACGCGCCATCATCGATTTGTCCGCGTTGCCCGCGCCGGTGGCAAATTTCTTCAGCGTAGTCACGGGCACGCACTCAACCGTGACATCAGCGGCATTCGCTGCAATCCACACCACGGCGCGAAAGCTTGACCAGAGTTGTGTTTGCTTCGTGTATGTCGAGAATTCCACGTCTTCGAAAATAATCGCGTCGAGCTTCGTAGTTTGCAATTTCCCGGCGAGCCATCTTTCGAATCTCAAGACTCTCGGGTCCGAGGTGCGTGTCAATCGCATCCTGCCGAATTGTGTCACCTCTGTTTTGGTTGCCCACAGAATGCTTCCCGCTTGCGGGACCGGCGCGCCGATGCCGGTTTGCCCCAGGCAATAGCCGGTCGTTGTGCCCAGGTCTAGCGCTAAAATATTCACTCATACTACAGTCGGCATTTTCCAAAGTTAAGGAGAGCGAATTCTTTGTGATACCGGACAGCCGCTAAATCGTAAGCCCTTGTTGCTTTTCTTTCATCTGCAAAATATCCCAGATGATGCTGCTTTCCGTCGAATCGTATCAGAGCTTGCCACAAGGAATACCGGGCATACCAGCTAACCCCCTTGAACTTACTGGCGCAGTTTTTAAGCTTCCTTCTGTTTCGTGAGTTTTCGCCATGCGTTGCATTTCTAATGTTTTTGCGACGGTTATCAAGCCCGTTTAAATTTTCATGGTCTCCCTGCTCATGCCGCTTCAATCCCAGGATTAGCCTATGCATGCGTATCGTGCCGACACCCGGTTGGCGCCGCAGCGCGTATTTGCGCCCGTCTTTCTTGGTCTCAATTTGCCACTTTCATTGGCTAAGCCATTCAAAATCACAATCATCAACCAAAGCAAACTGACCCTGCGTAAGTGGTATGCGCTTCATTCGGACAGTTCCTCCTTAAGTTTCGCAATTGCACGATTCCAGGTGACTCCAATCCAGGCGCGGCTGCAATTGAATTCTTCTCCTGCTTCCCGAAACGAAAAGCCAGTGTGCCGGATGAAAAGAATAACGGCGCGCTCAAACGGCGTAAGGCAGCCGATAACTTTTTCAATCGCTTCCCACTGTTCTTTCGCGTCAATCGCGCTGAAGTCAGGTTCAACTTTGCCTTCGATTTCTCCGCTTTCATCAACGCCTTCGATTTCTCTTTCTATTCCTCTCCGGCTAGCGGTGCGGTCTCTACCCTCTTCGATATATGCATCCCAGCTCGTGGTGTGCGCCTTTTTCACTGTCTCTAAGCCTCTCCAGTATTCGGTCAGCAAACCGCGGAGAGCTTTCTTGGCGAAATGAAAATACCTTCCATGTTTCGGGTCAAAGTTTCGAGCTGCCCGGTCAAGAGCTTTGTAGGACACGCTCACTAATTCACCATCTTCAACTTGGTGCTTGGACAGCTCTCGCAGATACAACACTGCCTCCCGCAAGGAATGCTCAATCAGAAAATTAATCGCCTCTCGGTCTCCCTTGCGACGCTTGATTCGGCCTGCGTAATGGCGCTCTTGCTCGACCGTCAGCGGCTCATCGAGAAGCTGTTTAAACACTATGCTTTCTTCGGTTGTGGTGCTCATGGTTGTGGTGGCTTAGAAAAGGTCCAGACTCTCGTCTTGCTGTTCGCATCAGTGCTGACTTCCGCTTTGACCGAATTCTCTTTCTGAAGTTGCTCTAAATACCGGTTAGACTGCTCCAACCGCAAGCTGCGGAGAATCGATTCGTTGAGCGGGTTCGACATCAACAACCGGTTAATAGCAGAGACTGTGCCGGACCAAACGCTCTCGCTCGGATTTTCACGGAACCATTGCGCGAGAGAGTCGAGCAGAATTTCCTTAAAAGGCGCACTCGGGTTCGTCTGATTGCATTGTTCAAGCAGACTCGGCTCTTGAAAACTCACGAATCCGTATCGCGGGTCGCGTTCGATTTCGTCCGACACTTTCCAGTCGAGCAGCCATCGTGCGTAGTAGGGCAGCTCGGCGCGGATGAACCGGATTGTGTCTTCTCGATTCGGGAATTTAAATGCGCGCCCTTCGTTATCTGCGATGCAGCGGAAAAGATTAAGCTTATCGAGAGAGCTGTTGTCAAGCGGGCCGATAATTCGACTTGACTGAAAATCGAGATTTGCGGTGATGCCTAACCGGCCAACCCATTGAACCATACAAGGAACTTCGAACTTCTTATGAAATTCCCACTCCGAGTTGGCCGCAATTTTTTTGAACAGCATATGCGTCCGATTTGCAGTTGCGTAGCTCGAAGTAGGCGTGTCATCATCTAACACCATGTGAGGCACCGCTAACAACTGAGAATTAAATGTTCCGCCGTCGACCAAAAATCCGCTTGCATCCGCAAAACCCCCAACAAGAGTGCCTATGATTTGACGATTCACAAAAGTCTTACCGATGCCCACGCCTCCTTGCAACACAAGATTCTGTCCAGGCCGCGGCATCCACAGATAAGCGCTTTCGTAATAATATTTCAACCATGCGTTGAACCGGATAAGCTGCTCCGGAGGGTCAAACAGAGTCAAGAAAAAGGTAGAGATAAATGGAAAGTTTCCCACGCTTCCGAAAATCTGTGCCCCGATAGCGGGTTCAAGTGGCTTGCTATCGTAAATGTTGAGTGTCCGCTTGCCCTGGTATTCAATCAACCCGGGTCGCATAAAAACAAATGGCGCTGCTCCTACCACGCGCTGTTGGCAATGAATGTGGTCCAGAGCCCTGTCGACAGCTGAATGGCCCTGCCCATCCGGCTTAGCAGACATTCTGCAGGACACTTTCAAGTAATTTGTAAACTCTCCTCGCTCCGAGCTAGCCCAACTCTCACCAATCTTTCGATGGTATCGGTGCCCATCAAAATAAATGTCCGAGGTTCCGGCTGCGACAGATTTTTCTGCAAACTCTGTGATGAATTCCTTGCCCAAAATCGATGCCCAATCATAAAACATCTTCGTCGCATGCGCCGAAAACGTCAGCATGCCTTCGGCTTTGACGATGGCTGAAAGCGGAGAAACTGATTCTGGAATAAAAAACGACGGCCCTTGGGAACCTTCCGCAAACTCTCCAGGCCAGTTGAAATTTGGGAATTTTTCTTTGATAGCCTTTTCCACCACATCGAGACCTACATTCACCTGCGCCATTTCTTTGAAGCGGAAAGCTTGCGCTATCTTCACGAAGTGGGCCTGAAGCTTCGAAAAAGGCACCGGTCCATGCCCCGTAGCTTTCCAAATATCGCCTCGACAAAACAATCGGCTAGTCGTTGTCAGCGCGGGCAAGTCGAGAGCCGGAAGCAGATTTAGATTCAAAAATTTCTCGCACGATTGAAGAAAGTAAACTCCAAAATCATTCCCGTCGACCAGCAATGGACGTTCTAAAATCCAGATGAGCCTTCGGTTTCCGCCAAGGGAGGTTTCCACCCAGGACGCTTTTACCGGCATACTTTCGAGAGCTTCATCAATGCGTGCATCGGGAATAGGAATGTCGTAATCGGCTACGATGGCATGAACCGCACGAACCGGATTGTCTTTACCGCAGCGCACCCCCGCGTTTACGCCTTCGAGACCGCTATAGAAGCAGTGCCGGGTAGCCGGATTCTGATAAAAATTTTGACGCTCGTGCTTGTCTTTGCGTATCTGCTCCGTGATTTGTTCTGTGACTTGAAATTCCCAAGGCAGCCCAGGAACGACGGATTGAGTAACGAGATTCGGGGCAAAGAAAAAATTCATGCGAAATTTGGACTGGCGAATTCATTTCCGTCCTGGTGGTCCGTCCGAATCCTTGGTTCAGTCAATCCGAGGATTTGCCGGTGCATGTAGACATACCTTTTGCGGCCTTCGCGCCGCGCGGCATGCCAGAGACCGGTTGGCCTTTTCTGTGCGGTCCATTTCCATTGATTCAACCAATCAAAATCAGCGTCATCAACCAAAGCAAACTGGCCTTGAGTAAGCGGTATCTTTTTCATTTCAGGTAGTGCTGGACTTCCTTAGCTTCGGCGCCGATGGGACAGCCGGGCAGCCATTCCGGCGTCTTGCTCATTTCGTGTTCGACATCGCGTGCGGTCACGCTTTTGTCCACTTCCAGAATTGCTTCGTCGTGACTTGAGAAAAGGTTGCACCAGCCGTTGGAGTCCATCCGCACAACTGACTCGCCGAACACGTCGCGTGCGATTGCCTGGGTGACGTTCTCGACAATCTTTCCGCCATACCAAGGAAGCCGCCGGTGTCCGTCAGTGGTTGCGGTGTATTCCCAGTTGCGGCGCGGCTTGCCGGTCTCTGGGTCTTTAACAATCTTGAGCACTCCTTTGATGTCGGCGTAGCACATTTTGCGTCCGTTGGGCAGCGTCACCGGCATGTTGCCGCCAATGCTCCGGCGAAATGCGTCGTCCATTTTCTCCCACAGTTTCACAATCTTCGGATTATTCTTGCGGAATCCGTCAACCAGATTGCGCGCGAATGTTCCATAGCCGGGCACTGTTTTGACTTTGCCGGTAGCTTGGTCCGTCACCTCGACTGTCTCCGGGTCAGTCTCAGTCAGGTCCATGCCGCTCTCTTTTAACGCGGTGCTGATAAACTTTTTCCAACCCGCTTGATAACCCAGCTGCAGCACCTGGATTTTAATCAGCTTGTATTCTTTAGATGCTTTGTCCATCTTCGGACCGCTGTAACCCATCGTCGTTCGTGCAAACGATTCGTATATCGACATTCCCCCTGATATTTTTTCGAGCAGTTCCTTGTTACCGGTCAGCCAACCCAGCACACGCGGCTCGATTTGTGCAAGGTCACTGACTATCATTTTAGTGCCTGGACGCGGAATAATCAGAGCCCGAAAATCGATAGTGCCCTTCACCCAGGTTGGGTAGGCGCCGGTGTCGTCAAATTGCTCCATCGCGGCAAAAACTCGCCGGTCGTCGGTCTCCATCAGGCAGTGTTCGTTTTGGAAGACGGGAACCTTCCGCATGTTTTGCATGTTGATTCGTGCGTCACCGGACCACCGTCCTGTGTGCGCCCCGAAATACTTCAAACTGAACGGCATTATACCGTCGTCATTTAGCCGCCTTTTGACAAGTAAGAGAGTCTTATATAGCTTATTAATACTTCTCCATGCGGTCACCGCGAAAATCCAGGGATGCTGCGGAGCGTAGGTGTCTTCCCACTCCTGGTAAGCTTCGGCGTCTCTCGTTTTCACCGGCGGCGCCGGGATTCCTTTCCGTCTGCACTGCTCGACTATGCATTTCGTTGACGTGGGCGAGGCGTTGAATTCATCCCAATCGTCTGAGTCGTCGTCCTGCATCCACGGAATCTCTTTCGTGGTTCGCATGAGCATGTCATGAGAGCGATTGAGATATTCATGGAGAAGTTCGACGTTGATTTGCACTCCGTGCATGCCCTGCTCAATTGTCAGGTCAGATAATCGCTGCTCGACACTCGGCATCTGCGCAGAAAAATCGTTCCACAACCTCCAGCACCACAGCGCGTCATCCTTTGCGTAGCGCAGCATGTTGACCCGCTCTTGCTCGGAGAAGTCATTCGGCCAGCGCTTGCCTTCTGCGTTTGCCCTAGCGGATTTATCTAGCTTGATTTTAAAAAGGTGCTCAACCGCTGCATCTAACGAGCGGCGATTACAGAGATAGCTGGTCAGGTTCGCTGTGCACTTCCATCCGGCAAAATTGATTTTCGGTGCGAGTTTCTGTTCCACCAGACGGTTGTAAACCGTTTGGTCAAATCGGCGATTGTGGCTCAGCAGGACTTTCCCGTCCAGCGCATTCCAATTAAATTCGGACGGATGCCCAGACCACGCTCGCTCGCCGTCGCAATATGAAAGCATGTAGGTATCAAACAGCTCATGCTGAACGTATTCCTCCGGCAGATTGCCGGACACGCTACACTTCAATTTGCGGCTGTAGAATGTTTCGAAGTCGATTGAGACAAATTTAGACACGGAAACTAGCTTGGCAGGAAAAAGAAACGGGCACAACTCGTTTTGAGCGAGCTGTGCCCGTTTGAATTAGCGCGTTGCACGCGCCGTGCAGCCGACTGTTGGTTGTCTCTTTATCTTATTCTGGATGATTCGACCAATGAGCCGATTCAGTTCCGGTTCCAGCCGGTCCATTAGCGCGCCGGTGGTGAACCGCAATTCGGTTTCCAGCGGCTCGTCTAAAGTCACCGGATTGTTGTTGCGAATGTTTCGGATGAGGCATTCCACGTCTGTCAGCGTCTCCGTGATGAAGTCCTGGCCCACACGGGTGAACTTTCCCGCTCGGAACTTTTTTGAGCAAGCGAGTGCGTGCTCACGGATGGCGGATTCGTTCAGATACCGGCCCGAAGCTAAGTCCAGCGTTTCACTACTCATCGATACGCCTCCTTCTGTCGGTCCGCATAACACGTATTGCAGAGCGTGACTTTTCGGCGCAAATCGCTAAAGCCCGGTTAACTGTCTCGTGCAGCGTTTCAAAATATATGTCACTCATGCCATCAAACTAGCACGGCGTTTAAACGGGCGCAACTCGTTTTTGAAAGATTTAAGGGCAGCTGATGCTTTCACCAGCTGCCCTAATGCTTGCTCATAATCATGAGCAACCAGCGCGCCAAAACCAACTAGCTGCTTGAACCGCCGGGGAGAACTTCACGGACGAATTCCATAAAAGCTTCGCTTGACTTCTCCTTTGGTAAGGCAACGGGCACCCAGGCGGCGTGACCACCGGGATACTTGTCTTCGCGGGAACTTACGGAGTAAGACCAGCTCGGAAAACCTCCGTGGCGGAGGGCGCCTAAGCGACGAGCGGGAAATAATGTCTTCTTGCACAACTGAGTGTAACTCGTGCCACGGACTGCCCACAAAGCTAACGCAACTTTCTTTCCGGCAACGTCATAGACAAAGACTGTCCCGTCATCGGCGATTGCTTCGGGCTTCTCAATGGCAACCATACAGTCGGCCAACGGTTCAAACCGCTTCATGCCGGAATCTTTTTTGAGCTGCCACTCGCGATAATCCAGAGTGCCTCCGTTCGCGCGCACTTCCTCTTCACTCGCGACGAGCAGACCGCGGGCGCCACCTTCGCACTTTTCTGCGTAGCGAGTAGGTCGGAACCCAAGAAATGTCATCGTCACGGGCGGAGTCGCCGCGCGCTTCAACGTGCTGGTCTTTGCCTCGATGATGGCGGGCAAGAAAAGAACGAGCTGCTGGCCATAGAGAATCGAGCCGGATTCGAATGACTGCGATAAGTCACCTATGTTCTGCACAATGTTGCAGCGAGGGAGCTGCATGTCAGAGAAGTCCGGCAAAAGGTCTCCGAGCAGAAAAGACTGCCTCGCCGGTGCGGCGAATGACGACGCTATCGCGGGCAGCTGCGTGCCCGGAACGGCGGGCGACGGTTTAGCCGGTTCTTGCGTTACGGTGGCCGCAACTTCCACGACCGGAGTCGCGGGGTTCGCGGGGTTATTGCTGAGATTCACTTCCATACGTTTGTTCTTTCTATTTTTGAATGTTTGTGTTTTCTGCGTTCTCATCGGATTTGACACTAGGTCTAGCCTTGAGAAAAGTAAATGGCGGCTGCTTCACAACTGCGCCCAGCTCTTCAACTTGCTTTTTGAACTTTTCGACCCAGGCTTGCTTTTGTCCCCGAGGCGCTTTCTCCGCGATGAGCCCTTCCACTGCGCCGAACGTGGTGTCAAGGGTAGAAGCGAATTCGGCAGCCGTGATATAATCAAGCGCAGCCTCCCGATATTTTTTCAGGTCAACTAACTCGCGCTTTTCGGTCGTCTGAAGAGAGAATCCGATGGGCACCGGAGCGTCTCCCCGTAAGACTCGGTCCGACAGGACGGACTTGAATGCCTTCGCCCACACGCTGACAATCGATGCCAGCTGGAGAGCGAGCTTGGTCTGGTTCGGGTCCATTATCTGAGTAGGCGTGATTGAGTCAGGCATTTCGAGCGGGTGAAACTTTTTGCCGATTTGCAAGAAAAGATTCAGCGCTTTGTCGCACTTGCCGAGGTGCTCACAGAAACCACAAACGGGCGAATACGGAGCAGCCATAGAAAAGTCCCCCTTTGCTCTCGCTTCACGAGCGCGAGCCACTGTCGCACACACGCGCGCATAGTGCATTGGAATTTCCTGCCGTGCGATTTTCGAATACGTAATGGGTCTCTCAGTGACGTGCGGCTGGAGAAAATCGACATACACTTCTTGGACTTTCGGATAGTGGTGAAACACTCCGAGTGCGTATGCGATGCCCTGCAGGTTTTCTTCCGCGTGAGTAACCGGCCAAATGCCATACTTATAATCGAGAATCACCGCTTTTTTCTGGTCCCACGAAAGTAGTAGCTTGTCCAGGTAACCAGCGGTTGTGGCGACCGTGCCGTCGTCGTAAATCCGGTCATCTATTCGCAGATAGCACTCGTTAATGTCGAGCACTTGCATTTCGAAATCGGCGGGGTGCGCCGGGTTCTGAGGCTCGTCGCGTTTGTATCGAGCTTCAACAGCTTCCTCAATGAGCTGCTGCTTACGCATCGCAACATGCTCTAAACACTGAGCGACAGCAGCGGAGTCTTCGTCACTGATTCGCTCGTCATCGGTCTCTTTCTCAGCCGCGCCGTGCGAGCGGGTTCCGGCAATGGTGCGCTCATGCAGTTTCTTCGGCTGCCGGGATTTGTAGCACGGACACGCTTCGAGCGATTCAAGCGTGCTCGGAGAGGTTGGATGGTGCGGGCGTTCTTTAATCTCGGTGTCCATATTTCTCTCTCATTTCTCGGTAACTTTTTATAGCGTGGCAATTGGCGCAACGCACCTCACATTTTTCTATTTCATCTAAGACCAACGACCACTGCCGGGTTCTACCTTCTCCAATAGTAAAGCATTTCGTTCCTCTGACGTGGTCAAAGTGTAAAGCTGCCGGATGCTTGTTATAGCCACAATCGAGGCACCCTCTGGAGGATTTTATTTTGTTAATTTCCTGATGCCGCCATCCAAGACTTTTTCGGCTCCATCCGGCGATTCGTTTTTTGCAGGCAGGGCACCTGACGTGATAAGTGCAAGCCGGTCCACTGTTAAGCGGGCACCGCCAATTTTGTCGATTGTTTTTTCGAGTAGCCGCGGCGCGCGCTCGATTAACGTCTCGTGTTTTTATACAAGCGGCACAAGGAAAATGATACCGACAACCCTCGGTGCCGGATGGGCATTTAAATTTGAGAATATGCGACATTAAACTTCTCCACCTTCGGTAGCCAAAAGCTCTCGTAGTTTTGCTTGAACACGAAAAAGAGCTTGGCATTCAATCCTGCGCACCATAGTGTCCGATATACCGAGCGCTCTGCCCACTTCTGTCAGACCTTTCCGCTTGTCGAGCTGGTCTGCGATTGCGGCGCCGATTCGCATTTGCTCACGAAACGCGACCGTTTTCTGCTGCGGGATATAACTGGGCTTCCCTGCTTTTCGAGGTGTGCTCATATTACAGCCAGATTGGAGTAGCGGGTGGCACAGATGTCCGGTAAACCTGGAACGCATCAGTGACGGCGTAGAAAGCTCGACTGCATTTCGCTGGTTTGGTGCCGCTGCGTTCCCGACTGTGCGTCGTCAACGACTTTTCGAGATTGGCGGTGTCTGTTGGCCGGAGACCGAGGTGGTCGCGAGGCTCTGCTGTTTCGGATAGGGCAATTTGCATATTTCAATTAATGTATCAGTTTTCGACCACCTACACAACTCATCTTTTTTCGCGCGGGTGGCTGGTTAGCGCGCGAAAATAAATTAAATTCAATTAATAGCTCGACATGACTTTCTTCGCCATGCTGTCCTGGGCCGGTTTGCCTGTCGGTTTCCAGCCATGCTCGACCGCATTCAGCAATCGCTTCTGACGCGCCGCCTTGGCAGGAGTGGTGGCTTTCGCTTTGATTCCGCCGGGCGTTCGGACCTGGACTTTTCCTTTGCCCACTGATTTCATTTTGACTGGCATACCTCTAATAGTCGGCGATTTACATCATCAGCGCTAGTAAAGAGTCAATCTGCCTGCCGTAGTGCTTGTCTCTCCAGGTGTCGTAAATTCGCTTGCGCTTTCCTCTGGGTGGGCGCGGATGAAATCGAGCGTTTGGCCCGGCGACACGTTCCCAGTAATTGTGGCGTCGCAATTGTTTTTTCGACATCGACTTCAACCCATGCCAGTGCACAGCATGAATAAAGCGAATCGCATTTCGGAGTGCTCGTTCGGGTGTCATAAAAACAACGAAGTGATGAGGGCAGCCCATGCGATGACTTCAAGAATCGCCCGGTCACGAACTAACTGGCGCCGGGTTTTTTGCGGCTCGAACTGGGCACGCAATATACACGAAAAGCAAATGGCACTCATTCTCGTTCGTGCTGCTCGCTCCCGCGCGGAGTCCAAAAGTATCTTGTGCCGTCCCACTCGGTGTAACCGTCGCCGCCAAACAGGCCGCGAGCAGCGAGGAATTGGGTAACTCTGGCGTGATACCAAGTCGAGGGAAAATAGTAAGTAACCGTGTCAGTAAGCCTCCGCTTCCTCACGCGTGATGAAAAAGTGAATACCACCGGAGCATTCAACACGCGGGTCCGGGTCAAAAGAAGCGGGCCTTACAACCTTCCCGACCACGTATTTAAACTCCGGGTCGTGGCTACTTGCCCCGGCGCCCGAAATGACTTTCGCATACTCAGCGCGACACTTTCGGCCAATCAAACCGCCAACTCGCTTTGCCTTTGCCGGAATCTTGAGTTTGCAAATGCTTCCGCCTGAAAGTTTCTTCCAACCAATCAAATCGCCTTCCGGAACTATCGTTTTAATGAAAAGAATATGCTCCCAATTTGTCGCGCCGCTGAGGTCCGCGCCGCTGAGGTCCGCGCCGTAGAGGTCCGCGCCGTAGAGGTCCGCGCTGCGGAGGTCCACGCTGCGGAGGTCCGCGCTGCAGAGGTCCGCGCTGCGGAGGTTCGCGCCGTAGAGGTTCGCGCTACTGAGGTTCGCGCTAATGAGGTTCGCGCTACTGAGGTCCGCGCCGTAGAGGTCCGCGCCGCTGAGGTCCGCGCCGTAGAGGTCCGCGCTGCGGAGGTCCGCGCTGCGGAGGTCCGCGCTGCGGAGGTTCGCGCTGCGGAGGTTCGCGCCGTAGAGGTCCGCCGTCGATGCAATAGCGGCAGCAACCGCACCACCGATTGTTTCGGCATCGGTCTCAAAGATTACTTTTTCGTCCCAACGATTTTTGATTTGAATTTTCATGTTTGTTTTTAGCTAAAATACGATTCGATTAAGTGGTCACGCTCGATGCCTGTCTTCGCCTTCCGGAGACGGGTGACAAACTTTGCCGCTTTCGCCGGAGCGAGAAACACGGTGTTTCGGAGTTTCGCACTGTGCAACACAATCCCATCTGCTACGCTGCCCGTCCAGCTGCAATGCCGGTTGTGGTTGTCTTCCACCTTTTCAGTGGCACGATTATTCATCGCGATTATTTCAGTAAGTCCGTGCATATAAAATTGTTGATTCCAGATTTCATCGCTGCCGCGAATTTCGAAACGTGGCAGTTACAAGCCGGGCGAAACTCCCAGGCCGGGTGTTGCGGCGGCAGGTGCGAATTGTGCACCGTGAAAACTCGCTCTGGGCAGTCTTCGTTATGCTTGAGATTGAGCAGCACGTCGATTGCCAAGTCGGCAGGGATTAAAACGTTGTCGCTGTTCATAACCAGTATTCGTCAATCGCCCAGGAAATTAGCACGCACATCAGCACGATGCAACCGAAAAAAGATGCGTCGGTCATGGGTCAGTCAAACAGATAATTAATTAGCCAGAACGCCAGAACTACCGAGGCGATGACCAGTGCGGGCACGACCCACAGGGTATTGTTGATTGCGACTGCGTCGATTTGTGCGAGGGTCATAAAATCAGGGAGCTTGATAAATGAGCGACGAGCGGAACAAACCGGCGCTCTCGCGAATCAGTTTGTAGCCCGCGTTCTCCAGCCGAAGCTTTTTGCGCTCAGCAGCGCGCAGACTCTTGATATCTTGCCCGTCCCACTTGACCTCAACTTGTTTTCTATTCATGCCAAAAGAATATCACACCTCGCGAAACTGTCAACAGTTTGTTTTAGTCTATTTGTAAGTTGTTGGGAATCAGGTCATTGTCGAGCAGCGCATCCAGATTATTCAGCTTCGCTGCGAGTGCTCTGCGCATCGGCACCTCGACCGATTTCGCCGCGAAAATCACCCGGTAATATGCAGCCGATTTGCCGCCATCGCGAGCAAGGCGACCGAATAACTGCCTCATCGCGGTTGCTGAGTCGGATGGAAACACGATACCCACTCTTGGAGAGTCGCCAGTTAAATCGTGAAGCGAAAGAGATTCCCGGCCAGCTTGATTGTTCACTATTAGCTCGCGGAATTTGTTGGCCTGAAAATCGTCCACAATCTGCTGGCGGTTTTTTGTGTTGTTCCCGTCGATTATGCGAGCGTTCGGAAATCGTTTAAACAGCTCATCAATTGTGGCGCGAAAATTCACGAAGAACGCGACCGAGTTTCCTTTTTCAATATAATCCTGGCCCAACTCAGCGGCTACCCCAATTTTCAAAAGTTCGATGAGCTGCCTTGCGCGTAGCCTTTTTGTCAAAGGCAATTCCGGGTTAATGTCTAGCGAAGCGCGTTCCTGCAGCTTCGAGTAAGAGTCCGCAATATCGGCATACAGCGCGTTGAGAGCTTCGGTGTCCTTGTCCGGCAGCGTGTATAGTTCAGCCGAAATATGCCGTTCGGGAAAATCGGGTATGTCTTTTTCTGAAAGTCTAACGCCGCGCATCTGAGTCCGAATGTCCGCCATGATAGCGAGCTGGTCGGCCTGGGACGCTTGCCATGCCCAGCCTCGCATGGGCACACGACGGCAGCCTTTTCGATAGGCCCAGTTATCGAAGTTGGCTAAGCCATGCAAGCCGAGAAGATAACCCAGCGCGCGCATCTGGAGTGGCGAGTTAGCAGGAGTGGCGGACAGCGCTAGCGTCATAATGCCTTGCCGTTTGGCGGCAATCATCATTTCCGCGTTTAAACTGTCATTCGCGGCGCGATGACATTCGTCTAGGATGATAAACTTAACACCAGGATGAAACTGAAAGCGACCGTAACGGTGCGGGCGAACTTTAGTTTGAACGCAGTGCGTGCCAAACCTGTGGTGAGGGCAAGCCATGAATTTCTCCGCCTGCATTTCTACAACCCGCAGGCAAACGACGCATTGAAAAAATTCTCTTTGCGTCTTCGAAAGCGGTAAGCCCCCGCTCCACGAACCCAAACTTGTTCTCCCGCTGCGCAACATTTCCCAGCTGAGTATGGTGCAAGTGTCGCCGAAATGTGAAAAAGCTCTCTTCCATGACTCTACAGAAATCGCCGGAACAACTGCCAAAGTTGGCACGTTAAGATATACAGCCGCGGCTGCAGCTGTGTAACTTTTTCCCGCACCAGTCGAACTTGTGTCAATAGCTGCCCCATGCTGTTTGAGAATTTCAATGAGCTGTTCAGCTGGCTTGATTTGCCAAGGCCGGAGTTTCTGGGAAATTTGGGCAGGCAAAAGCCCCCCAATATCGTTTAGCGGCGTCATCATAGGCTCGCGCTGCTTCCTCTTCTGAACAGAAGTATCCTACATCTATCCATTTGTAATTTACCGTAATCCTAGAACGCCATTTATTGCAATTAGGCGCCCAGGAGACTCCTTTAAATCGGCTCGAAGTGGCACCCTTTTCTTTCCCTCTGTTCGCGCCGTTCTGAGCCGTGGTTGCTTTTCTAAGATTGTATCGCTGGTTGTTTAAACTGTTTCGGTCTTCGTGGTCGACCTTTACGCCAGAAGGAACCTGTAAAATCTCTCGGTGCATCTGGAACTGCAAGCTTCGTCCAAGTTCTGGAAAATATTCTCCTCGACACGCGTATAATCTTCCCCTGGAGTTACGCACTTGCCATTTCCATTGCATCAGCCAATCGTAATCGGCGTCATCCACCAGCGCGACCTGACCCTGAGTTAAAGGAATTTCTTTCATGAGATTTTGATTTTTCGGCTAACTCTGAACGCATTGAATTCTTGCTGTTGCTTCGTCAGTTGTGCTAAAAAATATTCTCCATCGCTCTGCGTCCGGAAACGAAAAGGAAACGGGTCGGCGGCCCAGCCCGTCCCACTCTTGGGCTGAATCCTAAGCTCCCACACCGCGTCGAGCCACTCCTGGTTCGGTAGCGCGCATTCTCGTCCCAGGCATTTACGCATGACGAACGGCGGTATCGGTCCCGCGTGCTTGCGAGACGTTGCCCAGGAGAATGCGGGACACGCTGCGATGGCACTCACAGCGAGACAGACCGACTTGAAAAAACTTCTGCGGTTCATCAGAACGGGATATCGGAAAACCGAGAACACTTTGGTCCGTGCATCTTTCCTGGCGAAGAGCCGCACTCCTGGCAATAGCTTTCCACCCGCTCAACGCAAGGGCTCGGATAGCCCGGCATAAGGTCGGCGCATACCGGGCACAGCGGGCTGCACGACACTGGTGCGGTGGTGGCTGCCGCCTTCTCTGCTTCAAGTTCTTTCTGAAGCAGCGCAAGGGCTCGCCATGCCATCTTCGCACTGTGCCGGGTGCCATCCTTGTCGAGATTGCCTCGTTGCAGGAAATGGCGGAGAAGAGTATCGGCCTCGTCACCTGACTTCGTCCGGTCCCAGTGCAGCGGCTTGCCGGTATTGTGCTGCTCGTTGCCGATGTAGGAGACATTCGCCACGACCGCACACGCATCGGGGAAGTAATCTAATAGGCCGGAGGCAACTGGAAATTTTTTACGCTCGGCGGCTGAATCCGGAAGCACGGTCGCGCGAGTCGGGGCGCCGCCAATACCTGGGCATGATTCGTTACTCATGGTCTTTTCCTCAACTGATATTTTCCATCTTTCGAAATCTTAACATACCAGATGTCCAGGTCGAACCGTTTTGCAATCTCAATTTCGGCTTGCACACCTGTCGATTCTTTCCAGCCCGGTATCGTCAACACGATGAGCATGTCGGATACGAAAAGGAAATCGGTATCGATTTTCTGCCAGAATCCCCAGTCACCTTGCATCCCGGCGAGGTGAAGCGCGTGCGAGTGGATAATTGGCGAAAACACATTCAGCTTGTGATTCTCCATCAGCCACTTCGCCGCCTTGACTGCCTCGTCGCACCGCATCGACTTGACTTCGTTGTCGGTGCAATGAACGAAATGAGTTACATGCAGCCCGCGCCGAACTGGAGAATACGGTGAAGCTAGATACGCGAGCGGGAAGTTTTTCACCCCCATTACTAAGTGCGGTGCTAGCGGGTCCATGACTCCGTTCCTCATGACATTTCGGCAACTTTTTTGCGCAGCTCATCGACCGCTTGGTTCGCCACACTCGCAGCTGCCGGAGCGATGCCGTAGTGATGAAGGCAAGCGATAAAGGCATGCTTCCAGAAGTCGATTTCTCCTGGCACTTGCGCCTGACGCTTTTCATAACCTTCGGGAAGCTCAATTACGGATTTGTTTGACATATTTTTTTAATGTTAGAAGTTGGTGACTGCAAACTCTCGATACATTTTGCGGGCAGCGGCATCGTAAGCCTTGGCCGCATCAACCTCGCTTGAAAAGCTGCCTAAATATAGGCGTTGCCCGTCTGCGTAAATGCGCGCCATCCACTGTTCCCGATAACTATGGACTCCCTTATACTGGCTTGAACACCCGCTTCGTTTCCTTCGGTTTCTGTTATTTTGCGAGAAAGTGGCTGGGCGCAAGTTGTGCCGTTGATTGTCTAACCCGTTTCTGTTTTGATGGTCCACTCGCGGGCACCCCGGAAGCAAAACGCTATGCATTCCAATCGTGGTTTGCTTTCGCGTAATAGGGTCACGCGGCGACTTGCGAGAGGCATAGAACGTGTTGTCAGCCTTTATCGCATGCCAGTTCCACTGGCTCAGCCAATCAAAATCGGCATCGTCCACTAGGGCAAACTGACCTTGAGTGAGCGGAATCCGTTTCATTGAACCCGAGGCACAATTGTTTTCTCGACGATTTTGCCACCCTTCTCGTCCGCCTTGCGGCTGGTCTTGTCGTATTCGCCAGCGTTGCGGTTGCGTTCGAGTGGCCAATATTCCTGTGGGATAGCATCCGGCCTTGAATCAGCCGGTGTGTTCTTCTTTGATTTCTTCATAATATGTTAATTCACTCATTTGGTAAAACGCTCAACACGTCCCAGTCTTCCATTGACTTTTCTGTTTCGCTGACCACATAACTCCACGGGTCTTCGCTCGCCTGACTGGCGGTGCAGTTGTCGCACACAAGCTCTTTGATGCCCGTGCAGCGAATTTTGACTATGTGGCTTTTGTCGCCGGGCATGTCAGTTTCCTTCCAGTGAAGCGGGCATCTGGCTGCCGTCGCATGAATGCTTCGGTGGTAGCGCAGCAACGAGGTCAAGAAAAGCCTGGATAGCGGCGTCTGCCTTTGCAACAGCTTGCTCAACAGTAGGTGTCACGGTGACGCTACCAAAGCAATTAGTAGGATTGATAATAGTCTGGGTGCGGGCAAGCTCGCTCGTCACGATGTCGCGCCACCAGGCTTGAAGCTCCGGATATTTTGAAAGATTAATCATATAACCATTAAAGATTCTACGACAGTTTCGGGTGCGGACACAACTTCTTTCCTGAACTGGTCCGGCGTCATCAAGCGGTCCGTGGCTGGCATCTTGGCCGGTTCGTCCATCCAGATTACACGGAGACGTGGCTTGCCATTACGCTGCTGAGATAGCTGCTTCGACACTTCGTTGTCGAGGTGCGTAGTCAGCGCGTTAGACGCACCGCCGGAGCCGACTGCGTGATAGTGAACGAACCCAGCTGCCTCAAGCGCTTTGAATTCAGCTGACGTTTGGACACCTACAACAATCGATTGACCTTGTGTGGCAGGAATGCTACCGAGAATCAAGCCAGCCCAGAAACCGGCGGTGCCGAAATCGGCGAACGTTTTTCGAATCAGGCCGAGCAGCAGCAAACGTTCGAGAGTGTAAGGCGCCGATTGCGATTGAATACCTTCGCCCCAGGCACGAAAAGGCGCCACCAAAGAGGCGGGCGGTTCGCCTTTGAGCTGGCAGGTCGACTTGAGCACTTCGGCTGCCGTCTTATTCAAGCTGACGACTGCAGTCGAAACAGGCAGGTTGACTAACAGCCGCTCAATACCGGCGTTGCCGCCAATGCGACCGGTCACGAAAATCTTGGGCAGGAACTGAACGGGCGCGGGCGACACGGAATCCACGGCTTGTTCAGTCTCGTTTACAGCAACAGAGGTAGGACCAGCCACAATCGGGGCAGATACCTGGGACGGTTGGCCTGCAGAGGAAGCTGCCAACTCCTTGAAAGCGCGCGCGACTTCGGCTTTTGATTCCGGCGCGAGCACCATTCGCTCCGCGTCGTCCGGTGTCGCCGGGTTGTTTAGCTGCGCCACGATTGACCGCAGAGTTGCGACGTCCGCGCTGTGCCCGTGCAGTGTCTTCGGCACTACCGCTTTTTGCGTGCCCAGACCTAGTTCTGCATCGGCAGGAAGGTTTGGGTTGATTGAAAACTTTTCTCTTTCTTGTTCGGTGGGCATACATTTACAGAGCTTTGATTAAACGGGAGTCAGCTTCGCTTTTCAGCGCAGCCATGAAAACATCACACGCGACGGCCTTACGATTTAACATTTCGATTGCCTGCTCAAGCAGCCGCTTCGCAGCTGGTGACGAACCGCCGAGGATTTCCAGCCGGGCGGCTTGTTTCTTGAGTAGCCTGTCGATAGTGACGCGGCTCGAAAAGGTTCGCTTTGCCCATTTCGCCAACTGTGATGCATTCGCTTTGCGGCAGCGGTCCGCACAGTTCTGAGCGAATGATTTCGGTTCGAGTGTTGAGCAGAAAATTCCATCTGCCCGGGCAAGGTGGCAGTTCTTGCGAAGGCGCATTGTCAGGCGAGCACCTGGAGCACACAGCAATTCGGTGGCGACTTCGGCTGGCATCTGGTCGGGCAGCTCGATTACGCCGCGGTTTTGAGGAATCGGTTTGGACTTTTTGTTTTTGTTGAGGTGTCGATTCATATTTGTATCTTGGCCCATTTAGCAACGATTTTGGTTATGGCTTTTCGCATTCTTCGTTTTACCGGATTTCCGATTGACTTCGGCTCAACAGAAAAAATATCTGTCAGCACTGCACAAATAATTTTCTGATTGTGCAGCCTAGCGAGTTGGTTCATGCTAGTGCCCGGCAGAATCAGACGCTTTAGTTCCATCGTCTCGAAACACAACGTCCTGGTTTGATTCTACTTCGGCTGCCTGCTCTTCAGCAGAGTAAACTCTGCCGCCATCGTCTTTATTGGAACCGTCATTTGGGTTGTTCATTTGTTTTGTGTCTTTCTTTGTTTGTTCTACCTAGTTTGTTCATGGTCATTCGGATTGAACTGTAAATCGATTGGCCGGTCAGCGCGAGTGGCAGCTGGATACGTGCCATTGAAAATTCGACCCACGGAAACATTAAAGGTCTCCCAAATGCGAGTGTGCGGTCGAAAATAAAGGTCACCTTCTTCGATTAGTTCGCCCTTCACTAAATGGCGACACCCAATTGGAGGTGGCTCGGGTCGCTTGCCCTTCCAATCGATAGCGTCGAAATTCCGCCTGTAACTCTCATTCAGTGGGCTGCGGGATTTGTCACCCTTGCCTGCGGTTCGGTGGTTGTTGTCGAACAAATCGCGGCGGTTCGATATGTGGCGGCTACTCATATCTAAGTGTGCGTTTACAAGTCGGACAAGTGCGGCTATCGCACCGTTGTTCAGCGAAGCATATCGCTTCAACTTCTCGGTCCCACTTGTCTGGAGTCATGCAGTCTACGAAGTCAGTTAGAAAACTCCCAGCCGGTATGCCAGAGAACAATACAGTGACCGATTGACCTTGCAGGTCAGGCGGGATTTTCGTTTTCAGGAACGGATACACAGTCTCAACTGATACCCAATTAGTAGTCATTTGAGCCGGGAACCAGCGAAGCAGCCAGCCAGGAAAATAGGTCTGCTTGAAACTGTCCCACCAAGTGCGCGGAGTTTCATACTGATACGGCTTCTGCTGCTCAGCGACAATCTGGGCGCGAAGAGTGCGAACAAGTCGTCGCCCCTCGCGGTCCCAGCTCTCTCCGCATTCATACTGCGAGTTGAACAACGTGACACCGATTGACCGCAAGTCGAGCGTGACTCTGCCGATTGAATTGAAAAACGATTTACTCATTAGCGGAGTTAACGAACAATGAGAGAACGTAAAACCATCAGAGCCCACAATCCGAAAACTACCGTCCAATAATGCAGGGCAGGGAGACCGAAAACTGCAACAGCAACGCAAACCTGAGAGCGATGGAGAAAATGACAATCAGCGGCGCCAGGAGACCGGCGGCACCTCCAGTTGCAGACAGACCGATAGTCGTTTTGACTTTCTCGATTAGATTAGTCACGGGGCGCCTCCTCCTTCTCGGCTGCGGCTGCCACAGCTTGTTCATGAAGCTGCTTCATCCCGTTGACGCGGTTCAGAATCGCGCCAACCGAATTGATGAGCGGCTCATACTCAGTGCGGACGGCGAACCAGCACGCGAGTAAGACGCTGGCATGCTCGTAGAGGGCAGTCCGGACATACGAGTCCAGGCCAGCTTTTTCAGCATCGCTTGTCTTCGTGAGAATCTTTTGCGCGCTGAGTGCGTTCAGTTTGTTCACCGCGTTAATCAAATCGCGGCCTTCGTTCAGTTCGAGAGGTTTGTTCATAGCCAGAATTTGTTGTCTTTGTCTGCGTGTGTGCTGCTGAAATCTTTGCCGGTCGGACAAAATCCTGCGGGTGCGGGTCGTTCACGCAATCCGGTTTGTTTCATAACGAGAGAACTATGACAGAGTGGCAGACTGGACACAACTCGTTTCTGTGTATTTGCGAGAAGCCGCGAGAGACTCCTGGTTGTAGCGGTCAAGAAAGCGCTTCAGCTCGAAGTCCTGTGCCGCGACTAGCAACTCAAGCGCTGCAATTCGTTTCTCTAGCTTCTCAACTTCTTTGAGCACCAGGACATTTCTTGGGCGCCTTTCAGTCACCTCACCGGGCTTGTGCGGCGTCTCACTCAACAGCCCTTGTGATTGAAGAGATTGCTGGATTTGGAGCAACACAGCGACAATCGCGGATTCGCTACTCAGGTCCGCTAGTGCGCGTTCTTTCGACAGGCACAAGCGAGGTTCCTCCATATAGCCGCGCTGACGAAAAGGCCAAAAGTAGACCACCAGCATGCCGGACAGCCGAATCGCCGAAGCGATATCGGACGACCTGAATTTGCCAAACAGTCGCTGTTTACCGGCGAGATAAAGCGAGGGCCGGTAGTAAGGTGAGAGAAAAGACAAATTGCGGAGAGGCTCGGTCCCCAGCTGGACGCGTCGACACTTCGCCACCTCTTCGGGTGTCAGTTCGGTTGTGAATTTAATCGTGGCAAGAACGTTGCAAAGTGCCCACGTTTTCTGCTCCGGCGTGATTGCTAATGTATTCATACACGTAACAGTCGTTTAAAAACAGACGAGCCGCTACAACTATTTTTAGCCAGCACGCCAGCACACCGGATGAGTATGGGTAGAGCTTACCCTTCCTATTAGGTAATTATAGGACAGTTAATTCACTATTTATATACTATATTTAATATAATCACACGCGTTAATATAATAAATGTCCTAGAATAAGTTAATAGGAAGGGTAAGCTCTACCCATACTCATCCGGTGTGCTGGCGTGCTGAGTAATAAGCTACCGGCGTGCGCCTGTTTTTCGTAATAGCGCTGCGCCCTCCGGCGACCGACTGTTAATCAGTGAGCAAGAAAAAGCATCGTCCGCGGAAGAATCCGGACCCACTTTTCGACAACCAGCCGCAGTCGCTCCAGACCCTGAACAAAGTCGCGAAGCGCGGCATTCGGCTGCAAGAGCGTGCCCAGTGGTGGGCGCAAGCCCCAAATAATCCCGACTCGCCTACTTACACCGGATGAGTGCAACGACTTTTATTTACGCCCTTAAAGAAGGTGGAATCGTTCGCTACATAGGCAAAGCCGATAACCCCGCGAAACGATTCAAGCAGCATCTTCGGAATGCGGCCAAAGGTCGAACATACAAGGACCGCTGGATTCAATCGATGCTGACTCGCAATGAGCCCGTTGTGCTCGATGTTTTGATGCGGATTCCGGTAGCAGAGTGGGACTGGTGGGAACGCGCTTACATTTCTATTTTCGGGTTAGTGTTTCCTTTAACTAATTCGACCGAGGGAGGCGATGGAGTTTCGGGAAAAGTTGTCTCGGATTCTAATAGAACGCGAACATGGTCAACGAAAAGCCGGAATAAAATAAGCATTGGAAATAGAGGTAAAAAACGTTCGCCCGAAGCACGCGTACGGTATCGAGCTATAAAGAAATCACCTGCGCAACTAGCTGCGCTCGCTCTCGGTTCCGCGGCAAATCGAGGAAGGCAAAAGCTCCCTGATGGAAGCTGGGTCTACCCTAAAGATTTTCTTGGCCTATGAAAGAAAAGAAAACACGCTCAGAAAAAGTCATCGAGGCAGCGATGAAGAATCCAGTTTTTCAAGAAATGGATAAGAGCATCGCTGAAGTTGACGCGACAGAAACACTGCCACCGGCTGATGTAGACCAGACGTTTGAACTGTTCTGCATTTTCATGGGCGACGTCGAGCGAACAGCATTGTCTGCTGGGCTGCCCCGTGAAAAGATTGTCGAATATTCAACACAATTTGGGTGGACCGAAAAGATAAAAGTTCTCGTGGACATGCGGCTTTCTTCTAAGCCGGGCGACTCGGAGAGAGGCGTGAACCGTGCAATTAATTTTTTGCAGGCCCACAGATTACGCAACGTTTTGCAAGGTGTGCTGAAGAAGTTGACTACGATGTCATCGAGCGACCTGTCTGATTTGTTGTTCGCGACCGAGGTAGACCGCAAAGGAATCGTCACGCGCAAGATTGTCACGCGATGCTTTGCTGACCTTGCTTCGGCCTTAGAGAAAACACACTCGATGACATACCAAGCGCTAGCGGACACGGTCGGAGACCGAAAGGCCCGAGAAGATTCTGACCCAACCGAACACAAAACAACCGCGGAGCTTCATATTGCCTTGACTAAGGCAATGGCGGAGGCTCGCACACCAACACAATGAACGTTCGAGAATTAAAGCAATTGCTGGCAAAGTTTCCTCCAGATTGTGACGATATGCACGTTTTCTTGACTACTGCCGTGAGCGGCAAACCCGAAGTCGATTTAGTAAGCGGAACGGGATATTTTAGGTGGGTCGGTAGCAATGGCGAGGAACTAACTGTAATTGCTATCATCGGTCACCGTGAGATACAACGTCAGGTTGAGAGCGGGCGCATGGAAGCTCCCGAAGGATACCGGCCAGCTGATGGCGGCGAAGGCGAAGAATGGAAGAAGGGCTGATGTGCAAATATTGCACCTAAGCGAAATTCGTCGCGCCGCTCGGGCGTGAGTGCAATATTTGCACACGAAATTTCGTTGTGTTGAGTATCAACAGCTTATCGAAGCTGTTGTTTTGATTCGACAAATCCCCGACGGTCCGGCGAGCTGGCGCCACGCTGCCCAGCCTTGCCCCCAGGCTGGCCCAGGCGCGCGCCGCCGGTCCGAGGTGAAGGTTGACCCTCCCTACGCTCCATTAACGTTAAAGGGGGGCGGCGTGCCGGGACGCTTCGCTTACCGGCAGAGCTTGGTTGTAAAAAATGTTTTATCGTGCTGACTTCCAATGAGTTACGAATGAGAAGTTGTGTGCTGCCGGGATAGCTGGTATACTGTCGTCGTATGGGAACAAAACATTTGGCTATAGTAGAAACGCAAGGTGTTTGTCTTCCGGAACTTACGCCGGAAGGACACGTAACATATCGGCGACGGCCCAAGGTTAGGAACTGCGGACGGAGGATTTCTCCGGACGAAGTCAAGCGGCGTTTGCTGGTCCGAGATTTGAAATGCTTGGACATTGTAATTCGAGGTATTCGTCGGAAGCTCATTAATCGGCGGGACGCCCTTGCGGCGTATCACGAGAAAGGCGACGTGAAGCGGCAGCTTGCTACTTTCGCACCTACGATGAGGCGGCTGCTCGACCGTCAGGCGAAACGACAGTCCAGTGAGTTGGCAAGGTTTACCAAAGCTGCGCAGGCAGTAACCGATAGATTCAACGGGCAGGTTAAAACCAAACTCATCCGGAGGTTGCGCCGGTATTTTGAAAAAGCGTTCTGGACAGGCAGCAAATCGGCGCGCACGCACGAGCTACTTGGTTGCACCGTTGACGAGGCACGGCAGCATTTAGAAAAGCAATTCGCGCCCGGCATGACCTGGGCGAATCACAGTTTCAAAGGCTGGCACATCGACCACAAAATCCCGCTTGCCAGTTTTGATTTGTCGGACCCGGAGCAGCAGAAAAAGGCGTTTCACTTCTCGAATCTGCAGCTGCTTTGGGCTCGACCGAACTTGGTTAAAGGCGCCCGAATCTTGTAAGAAAAACACACCAGTATTTCTTACATAGGGGAAATCCCCCATAGCGCTAATCCGCCGAATTAGCGATTATTCTTAGGGAGGCCAACCGCTTCAAAGTTGGCAGATGACCGTGCTGGCTTCTTAAACCAATATGGCCACAGAAGTCGACATTCAGAGTCCGATACCCGTTCCAATCAGCGGGCACGTCGTAGTTGACACCGGTTCGATTGCAATCGGCAACTCGATAAACATCGCCAACTTTCCGATAACGTATCCCGTTACCGGCACCGTAGACATAGCTAATCTGCCCGCGATTCAGTCCGTCCTGCTCACAAATCCACTTCCGATTTTAGTCGCCACAGTCGGCGACGTGAACATTGGCAACCTCCCGGCGGTTCAGACAATCACCGGGTCGGTAACCGTGTTGAATTTTCCAGTCGTCCTACCGGTGACGATTGCGAACTTCCCGGCTATTCAAGCGGTGGAGATTTCCGGAACCGTCCCGATTAACGGGGTTGTCACCGTTTCGAATTTTCCGTCACTCCAGCCGGTCAGCGTAGTCGGCGGAGTGGATATCCTTGACAGAGTCAGCCGCTCGCTCGGGCACGTCACCGTCGACAACTTCCCGGCGGTCTCAGGCACAGTCAGCGTCAGTAATTTTCCAGCCACGCAGCCGGTGAGTGGCAGCATATCAGTTAGCAATTTTCCGGCAACACAACCGGTCAGTGGAACAGTCGCTATCAGCAACTTCCCGGCATCCCAAGCGGTCACCGGCGCGTTCTTTCAGGCGACTCAGCCGGTGTCTATAGCGGCGACGATTTCAGCAGATGTCACGGACCGAGCCGCCCGGTTGCTCGGTCACGTCACGGTTGACTCGCTGCCGTCCGTAGCGGTCAACAATTTTCCAGCGACTCAGCCGGTGAGCGGCACGGTGGCGGTTTCTAATTTTCCTGTCGTTCAAGCGGTGTCGATTCCGGTTGTGCCGTCTCGGCAGTCCGTCATGTTGTCGTGGGAACGCTCTGCCGGTGGCATAGCAGAGAGTGCGCTAGTTGCGTTTACCAACGGAACGCTGAACGCAGTGAATCTCGCTGCAGCTTCCGCATACACGGTGAGTGCGGGGAAGACGTTACGCATAACGCAAATCAATGTTGTTGCCCGCGCAACCACTAACGTTGTTTTCAATAGCCGGGTTCGAATCAGGCAGGCAGCCGCAGTCACAAACGCTTCGCCGATTATCTGGACAGCCGAAATCGGTGCCTCAGTGAGTGCGGTAGTGGCGGAAGCGGAATTTTTCGAAAGCTATTCGCCCGACGGCGGAATCGAAGTGGCCGCGGGCCAGCAAATCACTTTCACCCACCTAGAATCAAGCGCCACCGGCACGGTGTCGCTTGTGATTATTGGTTATGAGTATTAGTGGCGAAGGCTACAAAATAGCGCGACTGTTATCGGTATGCCTGACCATGACAGACCTTTTAATCCGCCGGTGTTCCTTGGCGGCAGCACGCAGCCCCGGCAGCAGCAATTTGTTTTCGTCTCTAACGCGTTAAAGCTGGACCCGAACGGTCCGCCGGTGAAGCTTGACCCGAATACGCCGGTCAAGCTCGACCCGAATTCGTCTGTCGCGGTTCGCGGTCCGATTAGCCTCGACCCGAACGGTCCGCCGGTAAAGCTCGACCCGAGCACATCGGTGACGCTTCACGGCAATCCGAAGGTAGCGCTCGCTCGGGGTAATGAGTCTGCTTCGGTTGACTTCAACGGAATCGCGCAGCCGGTCACTTTTTCGAATCCGGCACGGTCGTATCTATCGCTCGTGTGGGAACGTCTTCCTGGGGCTATCACCGAAAGCGTGTTAGTGAACTGGACAAGCGGCACGTTCCAAGGCAACAAAATCAATCCGGTGGCGAGTAGCTACAAAGTGACAAACGGCAAAACGCTTCGCATAACCCAGCTCGGGATTGCGGTCATCGCCACGGCTGCCACTGTTTTCAATTCGCGATTCCGGTTGAGAATGAACGGACCCCAGCCGGTGACAAACAGCTCGCCGATTTTCTGGCAGGGTGAATTGGGAATCAACACTCCGACCGCAGCGGTCGGTCAGGAAAATTCAGACAGTATTTTTCTTTTCGATGGATTCGAAATCCCCGGTGGAACGAGTATCACGTTCACGCATATCGAATCCGTCGCCACCGGTCTGGTGTCTCTTTCTTTAGTCGGATATGAGCAGTGACTCGTTAGCCTTTATTTATATTTTAAAAGACCCGGATACCGGAGAACCGAGATACGTTGGCAAAGCCAAGAATCCAAAGGTTCGGTTTTCGGAGCACGTATGTCCTTATTTTTTGAGACGCAACACGCATAAAAACAACTGGATAAAGGCGTTGTTAGGCGTAGGAACGCTGCCCGTCCTAGAAGTGGTAGCGGAGGTCCCGAAAAACGAATGGAGTTTTTGGGAATGCCGTTACATAGAGTTTTTTAAAGAAGTTGGTGCCCGGCTAACAAACGCCACACGGGGAGGGGAAGGATTCACCGGAAGGCATTCGCAGGCAACTCGTGAAAAAATAGGCAATGCGAATCGTGGGCAAAAGAGGTCTTTAGAGACGTGCGAAAAGATACGACTTATTAAAATAGGGCACTCGGTCTCTTCCGCAACGAGAGAAAAGTTGCGGGCCGCAAACCTAGGAAAATTTCCCTCCGCCGAGACGACCGCTAAACGCAGAGTAGCTTTGCTTGCAAGATGGAAGCGAGTCAAAGAAGCGGGCGCGCGACACTTATAAAAAAGAGTTGTGTGCTTTGGTTCGCCCTGCTACGCTTTCCCCAGTGCGTAGACAAATCACGATTGTTTGGGACGATGATTGCGAGTTCGATAGCGCCGACCACTATCGTTTCCAGGCCGAATTCTTTCGGATTCTGCAGTTGCTCGCACAGAAGTTTTTGAAGCAGGAAGAAGAAAAAAATGGCTACCGAACGCGAATCAAAATCACCCAGGACAGCTAATGTCCATGACCGGCACGGCGGTTGGATAGGCGTTGACCTGGATGGCACGCTTGCCCAGTATGACCATTGGCGCGGTATTGACCATATCGGGACGCCAATTCCGAAAATGCACAGTCGCGTTATGCAGTGGCTGGATGAAGGCAAAGACGTTCGCATATTCACTGCACGGGTGGCGAATGGGCCAGAAGCGATTGGATATATTGAGGCGTGGTGCCAGTATTGGCTCGGTAGAAGATTGCCGGTCACAAATGTGAAGGACATGAAAATGTATGAGCTATGGGACGACCGCGCAGTTCAGGTGATTAAGAACGCCGGAGTTCGTGTAGACGGTAAATGAATTTTCACAACCAAAGCGAAACAAAACAATCAGTTGGCTAAATCCTCCTCCGTTTAAACACCTATGTGGTTTAAAAAGTTCTACGCCCTACTTGCAGTTTTCATGTTGACTTGCAGTGTTCATGCAGGTCCGCCCAGTCCGCCTGACCAGCTCATTGACGCAATCTGCGGTGACGTTGTCACTCACCCGATTCAATTGGTGTATTTCACCGTCACGCCCCAAACCGATGGCACCCAGTTGGCCACGTTCATTATCCGCGGCGTCGGCAAATGGTCTCTGTATGAGGTTTGCCCCGATGCGACCCAACGTGTGATGGCATCCGGCATCGACGATGTCGACGGTGACTATTTGCACCTCGTCATCCTTCCGAATGACGGAATGTATGTCCGCTGCGGTTTGGAACTTTTCAACATGCACGGGTATCCAGGGCTTTTCAATCCCGGCCAGCTTCCCTAATCTCAACCAGCTCCTAGGGGCCGCCCTCTGCCGTTTACCCTTTTTCGGCAGAGGGTGCCGCCCGATAAAATAAAATGCCATACATCCCGCAAGAAGAACGAAACTATTTAGACCCCGCAATCACCGAGCTGGTTATCAAGTTGCGGTGCACCGGATGCGGCCCAGGGCAAATGAACTATGTGATTTCCAGAATTTGCAATGAGCTTTTTGATAGCAACCCCAGCTACGCGAGGATAAACGGAATCGTCGGTGTGTTGGAGTGCGCCAAAGCAGAATTCTACCGGCGCAAAGCGGTTCCGTATGAGGAGAACAAAATAAAAGAGAACGGAGACTTGCCCTGAAGTGGAAACAGACCGACTGTAAAGAGTGACGCAGGATGACAGTTGGCAAAATTCAACGTGGTTTGCGTTGTGGCTGAAGCTGGCACGTCACGAAAAATAAAATATATGGAACTTGCGCCTTCAATCACATCGATTGTGTTGGTCAACTTGCTTGGTCTCGTTGTTGAATTAGGATTGTTCGCCGCGAAAACCGCTATCGTTGCGTTCGCTGCGAAGAAAGTTCTCTCGCGAGTTGCGCCTTTGAAATAAAGTCGCGACTGTTCTTGGTCAGGGAACGAGCATAACGATTATGGAAAATTTTGATACACTCAGCGCGTCCGTTTCGGGCGCAGACGGCAGCGAACAGGTTAACCTTACGTGGACGAATGTCGTCCCGGGGTTTCCGCCCATTGTGGCGTTCGGTGTTCAGAGAAAACGGTTTGGCCGCGGCGACGATGACTGGACTACTCTCGTCAGCGCTTTGACTCCGGTGGTCGTTCCGGTTCCTCCGGCGAGCGGTCCCGGGCCTGCTGGTCTTGCGCCAGCGCTTGGTTTGGCCAGCACCTTCGAGGTTCTCGCCGCCACCACTATCACCAACACCGGGCCAACCGTTGTAAACGGTGACTTGGGCATGAGCCCCGGCTCTGCCGTGACTGGATTTCCTCCCGGGGTAATCACCGGCTCAGTTCAGATTGGCACTACTCTCGCCACGAACGCGCAGACCGATTTGACCACCGCTTACAATAACCTGACCGCGCGTGGTCCCGGCACCGTCGTCGGCACCACTGACTTGGGAGGCAGCACGCTGACCCCCGGCGTCTACTCTTCGGCATCTACCATGCTGATTTCTTCGGGCGACTTGATTCTGGACGGCCAAGGCAATCCCGGTGCGGTGTTCGTTTTCATCGTCGGTTCAGCTCTCACCGTTGTCACCCCTCGCAAGGTGGTCCTGATTAACGGCGCGCAAGCTGTGAACGTTTTCTGGGCTGTCGGCAGCTCCGCCACAATCGGAGTCAGCTCGGTTCTCCAGGGCTCAATTTTGGCGGTGACTTCCATCACGCTCAACACTGGTGCCACCGTAGTGGGCCGGTTACTGGCCCAGAATGGCGCCGTCACTCTCGATTCTAATCCGGCTACGCTTCCGGTTCTTGCTGCACCTGCTCCCGAAGGAGTAGCGATTCCGGTGCCCACGCCGTTTGCATTCACCGATTCTCCGGCAGAAGGCGACTGGACATATCGTCTGCGGGCTGTTTTGACGCAAGGCGGCACGAACAATCTCGGCACGTTCATTTACTCGAACAGTGTCAACGTGACCACCGAGGCAACCACCGGCGAGGTGACCTTGACATTGTCTGCTTCGCCTGACGGTGATTTGCCCGCTTACACTCGGGTGACTCTGAACTGGGTCATCGACGGGGACGCTGTTGACGTGCGGCGATATGAGGTGCAGCGAACACTCGACCGCGGCGCCACCTGGAAGACCGTGCATCAGCAAGATGAGTTTTCGAGCTTGAGCTATGCCGAGGTGCTTCCTCCGGCTCTCGGCGATGTTTTCTACCGGGTCATTGCGGACTTGCCTTCGGCCACGCCCCCGTATCAGACGGACGTGCAGAGCATTTCCAACAGTGTGACGGTTCGCACATAGTGGCATGAATCAGACCGTTTTCATTTACGGTCTGAACGACCCCGAGACTGGTAAGTGCCGGTATATCGGAAAATCCGATAACCCGGCGCACAGATATCGGTTGCATCTTTGGAACGCCAGCCGGTATAAAACGCACAAAGATTGCTGGATAAAATCTTTGCTTAGCTCGGGTAAAGTTCCGGTGTTAGAAGTTCTTCGGGAGGTTCCCGTGGCCGGATGGCAAGTTTGGGAACGTGCGTTTATTGAGGTGTATCAAGAACGCGGATTCGATTTGACCAATCTCGCGGTTGGCGGACTAGGAGGGCAGTCCGGAAAGTCTCCATCCGCAGAAACGCGGTTAAAGCTTTCTTTGGCACTGCGAGGAAGACCTGGACGGATTCCATCGGAAGGCACCCGCAATAAAATTTCCAATGCTCTTTCTGGACGGTCTCTTTCGTTAGAAACGATTCAGAAAATGTCTGAGTCACGGACAGGAAAGTGCTCGCCCATTAAGGGGAAGCCTTGGTCCGAAAAACGACGCGCCGCACAAAAGCTAATTGCGTCTCAGTAAAAAACAACCGACTATTAATTACTATGGCACTTACAGCATCGCAGCAAGCGCAGATTCAAAGCGCGATTGATTTAATGGATAAAGGCTCTGCATATCAGACGCCTTTTTCCGAAGACGTTATTTCGAGAGTCGCCCAGGCCGCCGCTAGTTCTGGATTTCTCACGACTGGCGCTTTCTATGAGCAGGCGAAACTCGAACCTATCGCCACATTGCTGAAATTTTTGGTGTTCGTCCCCTGACTACACCTACAACCATAGGCCGGTTAGGCCACGTAAGGGCGGCTCAGACAGGAATGAGTCGCCCTTATACTTTCAGAAAAAGAGTTGCGCCCGATATATTGGTATGTTAGAGTTTTCGCATGAATGACGTGGTTGTGGCAGCGGTCGTGGGGCTCTTTCTGCTGAAGTGGGCCGTAATAATCGGTTTTTTTCTCTGGCTCGCCAACGGGGTAGGCAACATTTTTAAAGCCGCCTCGGTAGTCGCTAATGGGCAGCTCGTCATCAATCCTCCGGCGCCCGCCCGCGACCCGGGTATGCTTCAAATTGAAGCCCAGGCCAAATCGAACTGGATTGACTCACACCCGCAGCACCCTAGCAACCCGCAGCATGCGGAATACGTGGCCGAAGAACTAGCGAGGCGAAAGGCTTACGAACGTCGGTTAGTATGGAAAGCCCCGGCGCCCCCTACGCCTTTTGCAGCGAAAGCCGCTGCTTGCTTTTTCGTGCCGGTTTTGGTCGGTCTTGTTATTGCCATCGTGCGCGCACAATGAACGCCTACTCTTACATTCGAGTCAGTTCAATCGGGCAAGTCGATGGCGACGGTCCCGACCGGCAGCGCGATGCGATTCGTGCGTTCTGCGCCAAGTTCGCTATCGAGCACCAGGGAGAGTTTCTCGAAGCGATTACCGGCAAGACTGAGGCTGTCGACCGGCCAAAGTTCGTTGAGCTTCTGTCCAGTATTGACCGTTTAAACGGAGTCGCTGACGCGCTTCCTGAGATTGGCTACAACGTCCCTCTCAAGCGGCTGAAAATCGATTGCATCATTGTCGAACGCATGGACCGGCTGGCGCGTGACCTGATTGCCTCCGAGTTGCTACTGCGAGAATGCCGCGAGCGGGGTATCCAGGTTTTCGCAGCCGACCAGGGACAGGTCGTAGACATGGCGTGCAACACGGGCGACCCTACCCAGACGCTTATGCGGCAAATTCTCGCTGCGATTGCGCAGTGGGAGAAGAGTGTGCTGGTTCTCAAGATGGCGACCGCGAAGTCCAGAATCCGCAAGGAATTGGGCAAGTGCGAAGGTCAAAAACAATTCGGCGAGAAGATGGGCGAGCGGGAAGTCTTGCGCCAGATGCGCGAATTAGCCGAGGTTCACAAGCTGAAGTATTCGGAAATCGCGAAAGAGCTGACGCGCCGGGGAATTTTCAAACGGAACGGGAAAGAATGGAGTCGCAATTCGGTGTATGACATGCTGAAGCGGCGCGACACGGTGAAACCTATTTTCGCTGTGACGTTGGAGCGGATAACACCTGAGACTAAAAACTGATATGCGAGGCGGAAAATTTAACTGGCCCTCTTTCACGAGGGATGAGGAACGGGCGGGCAAAATCATGAACGGCGCCGACCCGGCACACAAAAACATGAGCTGGGAAGCGTGGGAAGCAGCGCAAAAGATTGCGGGGATTTCTCGCGACACGCGGCTGGCTGGAAGCCCGCGAAAAGCGAGTAAGTAATTTCGAACCGGGCGCCCTAGTAACCAGGGTGAAGTTACGCCTGGGGCAGCCGTGACCCGACCAGCGTCAACTGGTGCCACGGAATAAGAAAAAGAGGGAGACAGACCGGAGTAGACAGTCCGGGGCGAAAAGCCTACTGTCCGGAGTAATTACCCGGCTAGGTGCCCCGCAACCGTGCTTTTTAGCACGGGAATACGCGACTATTAGCCAACCGGGGCTTACTTATCGCGCGGGGTAAAAGTCCCAACCGGTCGTTTTCTGTAGCGAACCGCCGTTTTAAAGCCGACTGTTATGAGTGGCCACTACAATAGTTGCGAAGTATTCGGAGCGCGACCTTCCCCTCGCCCGGCTCTGGTTGAGAAGCTGGAAAGCCCGCGGATGGAAGACCGCAATAAAGTTTGACCAGGGGATTTCGTTCCGAGTCATCAATTTCGGTCTCTCCGGTCGTGCGACAAAAAAGATAAGACCAAAAAACTTTGGCTCGCGCGGCTGGGAGACCGCCCCTTTGGTGAAGTTTCCACCTGGAGCGACGGAGGAACAAGTTCTGAATTGCGGGAGGGCAATCTGAAATGTTTCCGGAGGGCTCGCGGGAGAAAGTCCTAGCATCCGATGTCGCCCGGCTCGTCCACGCCGGGAACAAGTTTGAAGCTGCGCAAGCGGTCACCGAATATTTCAAAGTCAAGAATCCGCTCAAAAAAGACCAGCCGCCGGAGGCAGCGAACACCGTCCTGATTCCGTATGTCCGAAACATAATGGAGCAGGGCGCACTTGAAGAAGCCGCGCAAATTTTCTGGACCCCGAACCAGTTTACACCGGAGCCCAACTCGGTGAAACAGGTGTGGAATCTTTTCGAGACGTCCGACATGGGACTGATTCCAGGCGCCGCCTCAATGGGCAAGAGCTTCAATATGGGAGTCCGGTTGTTTCTTGAATGGGCGCGCGACCCGCAATTCACCACGGTGCGCGTGCTAGGTCCGAGCAAGGACCACCTCGAAGCGAATTTGTTTTCGCACATGGTCTCGCTTCACTCGCAGTCCACTTTGCCGATGCCCGGCGAGGTGGGCGAGCTGTTTATCGGGCTGACCCGTCGCGACCAGTTGAGCTGTATCCGTGGCGTCATCATTCCGAAGGGCAACTTAAAGAAAGCAGGCCGGTTGCAAGGAAGTAAACGCCGCCCCAGGCCGAGTCCGCACCCGGTGTTCGGTAGCATGTCGCGCATGTTCATTTTCTTGGACGAAATCGAGAACATCGCGCGCGGTATTTGGGCTGACATCGACAATATCTTGTCCAACACGGAAGAGAGCGGGCAAGGCTTCAAGATTTTCGGCGCATATAATCCGAACGACCCGTATGACGAGGTAAGCAAACGAGCCGAGCCTCCGTTCGGTTGGGAGAACGTCGACCCGGAAGTGCATTTTCGCTGGAAGTCTAAACGCGGCTGGGACGTGTTGCGGCTCGATGCTGAGCAATGCGAGAACGTCAAGCTGGGCAAGATTATTTATCCCGGCTTGCAGACGCGTGGTGGGCTCGAAAAAATTGCGGCTAACGCCGGGGGCAAGGTGTCGCCCGGCTACTACATCATGGGGCGCGGTATGTATCCGCCGATGGGAATCGAGGCGACCGTGTTTCCGCCGGGAATGTTGGCCAAATGTAGAGGCGAATACATCTGGTTCGATGAGCCTGTCTCGGTGGGCGCGACAGATTTAGCTCTCGAAGGTGGCGACGACGCGATTCACACAATCGGAAAGTGGGGATTAGCGACCGGCATCAAGTGGCCAGCTTCGATTGACTATCCGAACGGGCACACCACGATGTTTAAACGGGCAGATGGCAGCGCGCAACCGCGATGGGGTCTTCAGGTGAACCAGCAATTCGTGCTTCCGAAAGGTGACACGATTGCGATGAAGAAATCGATTCTCGAAATCAATCGGAAAACCGGCGTGCGCCCTGAGTTTTATGCGTGCGACCGCACGGGGCACGGCGCCGGTGTCGCCGATTTGTTGCGCTACGAGTGGTCGACTCTAATTCATGACGTGAATTACTCGATGGGAGCGAGCGAAGAGAAAATAATGGCCGAGGATAGCAAGCTCGCGAAGGAACAATACGAGCGAATGTTTTCGGAGCTGTGGTTTGCCACGCGCATGTGGGCCGAATTTCAGTATTTGCTTTTCAGTCCGGCAATGGACTTGGCCAAGGTGGCTGAGCAAATCGGCAGCCGCCGGTTCCGAGTGCTCTCGGGTAAGTCAAAAGTGGAGAGTAAAAAGGATTATGAGAGTCGAGGGTATAAGTCTCCGAACGAGGCGGACTCGCTGACGCTGTTAGTGTATGCCGCGCGAAAAGGTAGCGGGCAAATTCTGTCGATGCACGGCGAAGACGCCAACACCGCTGGCAATCTTTCGGACGACTGGTATGAAGCGAACTACCCAGGCGGCGCGCGGATTGACGTAAGTAACCGTTTTGAGACGCTCGAAGACGGAGAGATGCCGAGCATACCGTCCGAATTGTCCGCCGGAGGCTGGTCATGAGTCTTTCACTTAATACAAACGTGTATCCGAAGACAGGATATCAATTCAAAGATGGCGACGGAGTGCTCCATGTATCAGACTCCTGGGACGGAGTCATCGCGCGCGTGAAAATGTATCGTCAGCGGCGCGGAATTGCGGTCGGAGACCCGGCATCTGAGGTGACTGCGTATGCGTGTGCGAACAATCCGGGGCTCTGCAGGCAAGAAAACGAAGCGAACAAACAAGCATTGAAAGTCGCGAGCTTGAAAACACGAGTGCTGCAGTATTTGAGCGGACTCCGCTCGATGAAAGAACGAGAGCCGCTGCCTTTTGTGACCGATGCGGAACGGGCCGCCCGGGCAAACGTGTGTGCGAGCTGTCCAAAAAACGCGGCTTTACCGGACGGTTGCTCTTCGTGCAAGAAGGCAGTCAGCGAATTGCGTAAAACGGTGATTGGCGACCGGTTTGTGGACGGGAGACTGAACGGATGCGTGGTTATGGGAGAAGATTTGCCTTCCGCGGTCCATATCGACCACACTAGGGTAGATAATCCTGAGCTGCCAGGGCATTGCTGGCGGAAAATTCAGCCTGTATGAGCATCGTAATTAGATTTTGGCACTTTTTCAGCGCGTTTTGCCTCTCGGTATGGGCAAAGTGGCGTGGTTATGCGGTTTTGGCACCCGCACACGCTCAAATAATCCGGCATTCGACCTGTTTGGGCTGCGATAAGCTCGATGACGACATTTGCACCGAGTGCGGATGCCTTGCGTTCGCAAAAACGCAGCTTTCGATGGAAAAGTGTCCGCTCGGTAAGTGGAAACGGATATTTATAGCGAAGCAGCCTTAAAACTCCGACTGTTAAAGACATGGCAGACGCAGACAGACCGTCCGAGGCGTTACCTTTCGCCCTAACGAACACCGGGTATCCAACAAATGCCCTAGGTGCGATTATTCAGTCGCCCGAAGTCACAGCGAAGGGTGAACCTACGCAGCGCAGCGTTCGCGATATCGCCCAGGCGCGTGATATCGTCCGGACCGTGATGATGGCATCGCGAAATCGCTCAATTGTGAATTCGCGAATCCTTGCGAAGTTCAATGCCGAGCGTCCGTATAACGCGGACCGGCTTGAGGCAGAAGGATTAGGCTGGCGAAGCAATTTTACCACTAAGCCACTGCCGAGCATGATTGAACAGGTGGCGCCGCGGTTCATGGCAGCCATTAACGGGCTCAAGTATTTCACCAACTCGTCGCTCTCAAATAAGTGGCAAGCGTCGACCGAGAAGACAGAGGATTTTCGAAAAGAAGTCACCCAGACAATCAAGAATCACAAAGGCTTTCGAACGCTCATCGAAGACATCGCTTTCAACAATGCGCTGTTCGGGCACTCGATTGTTTCGTGGCTCGATGATTACAGTTTTTTCCCGCGCCACTTCGACCAGGATTTGTCGTTCGTCGCGGACGGCACGAAATCCGATACACGATGGGCGCAGATTGTGGTGTTGAAAGAGAATCTTCTCACGCACGAGCTTTTCGCGCAAATCGAAGACAAAGAATCCGCGGAAATCGCGGGCTGGAATCTGCCGAACACTGCGCAGGCGATTAATCGCGCCTCACCGATTCAGGTTCGCGACCGGCTGAATGTCGGCGGAACTTTGGAAACGTGGTATCAGAATGCGCTTCGAGAGCTGACTATCGGCGCCAGCTGGATGGCGGGCAATTCGATTGTGGTGGTTTACAATTTGCTCGTGCGCGAAGTCACCGGCAAGTTTTCACACTACCGAATGGCTGGCCCAGAGTTGACAGATATTTTTCAACGGCTCGACCAGTTCGACAATGCGTCCGATTGTCTTACATTTTACTCTTTCCAAAAAGGCAACGGCACTCTCCACGGCAGCAAAGGAATTGGCCGAGACATTTACGAGCTGGCGGGGATGCTCGACCGAACCCGAAATGAAATCGTTGACCGGCTGATTATGTCCGGCAAGACGCTCGTGCAGGGCGATGCGAAACGGTTTCACACTTTCAAGACTGGAGTGTTCGGCAACATGATTTTGCTGCCGAAAGAATGGACCGTGTTGGAGCAGAAGATTGATGGCAACGTCGACAGCTTTATCAAGCTCGATGCATTTTTCAAGCAATTAGTGAACGAGCTGATTGGCTCGACCAGCACGCCGAACGTCGCGCAAGCGGGCGAGGGAATGCGTTCCCCGGCGGCATGGAATCTTCTCGCTTCTCGGGAAGAGGAATCTCGCGACATTCGAATCACCCGTTTTCTCGAACAGTTCACCGACATGGTGGGCACGATGCAGAAACGCATTTGCGACCCGGACGTTGTCGAAGATGACGCGAAAGAATGTCGTCGTCGATTGCTTAAAAAGATGTCAGAAGAGGAACTGCAGGAACTAGCGCACAGCCCAGTTGCAGGCACCGTCAGCGATTTGACCCCGCAGCAACGGCAGCTGACAGTCATGCTCGCGCAGGAGAAGAAGGGCAACCCGCTTTACAATCAGCGGCAGTTGGAAGTTGAAGATTTAACCGCTCGCGTCAGCGCGGAATTCGCAGACAAAGTTTTGCTGCCGGACAACGACCCGACTGAGCAGGCCGAGCAGACTCGAATGCAGAACCTGGAAATGACTTTGTTGAGTGCCGGGCAGGCAGTTGAAGTCAGCCCTCGCGATAATCACATGATTCACCTCCAGGTGATTATGCCAGTTGCTGAGCAAGCGGGCGGGCATATCCAAGATGGCAGCATTGGCGTCAATGTTCTCGAAGCGATTGTAGCGCATATCAACGAGCATTATCAGCAAGCGCTGAAGCAAGGCGTGAAGCAGGAAATGCTCAAAGATGTCAAAACTTTTCTAGCCAAAGCTGGCCCAGCGATAGCGAAGCTGCAGCAGATTGAGCAAGCTGCACAAGCACACGCGCAGGCCGGGCAGCAGCTCTCGCAAGGTCAAGAACCGGACATGCCGGGGCTCGTGAATTCTCCCACGCCGCCACCGGACCAACAATAATCCCCAACCCCGATGACTCACGATGGAATATTTCGCAAACGAAAATGACTGGACGCAGACTGACGCCGAGAGGTGGAACGCGTTTCTTCTCACCGAAACCGGAAAGCGGCTTGTCCCGAAGCTAATCGAGACTGCGCCTGTCCTGCTCGACAAAGGCGACGTTAACGCCATCCTGATTCGCACCGGCGAATTCCGTGGTTTTCAGAATGCCTGTCAACAGCTCGTCGCTCTCGCGCACGAGTCGAAGACCGCTCCGCCAGTTCCAACGGAATACCCCGACTTGACGAATGACGCCGCGTGGAATGACGGACAGAAAATTGAACCCGAAACCCAGCCCGAACCTAAAAGCTAGTTATGCCAGAATCTACTCAAAATGCCCCAGCGCTCGGGGAAGACCCGTTCGCCACAAAAGCCAATAACGACAAAGTTGCTGCCTCTCTCGAACGAGACCCGAGTCTCGCGCCGGTGGCTGACCCTCTGTCGGTGTCTGCCCTGGACGAACTAGCGGCAGCGAAGTCGAAAGAGAACGAAGCTGCCGAGAAAGCGAAAGCCGAAGGGGCAACCGCACCCGTTGTAACACCAGCGGCAGCTGATGACGCAGCCGCGAAGAAAGCGCAGGAGGAAGCGGCAGCCAAAGCGGAGCGAGAAGCGGCGTTGAAACAGGCTGACGAACTTTTCAAGGACGCGCCCCAGTTGGCGCCGAACGCCAGCCCGAAATCTGCAGAGGCATTTTCGAGCATCAAAATCAAAGCCGCGCAAGAAATATCAAAGCTCCAGGCGGACCTGGAAGCCGCGCGGAAAGAAGCGACCGAAGCGAAGGCGAAAGCTGGCCAGCCTAGCCCAGAGCAGCTCGCGAAAGAAAAGGAACTGGAAGACCTTCGCCAATGGCGCCTGAAGATGGACGTGGATTTCGACCCACGTTTCAAGGAGTTTGATTCGAAGGTCTCGAAGGCGCACGAATTCATTTATGCGCAGCTGCGAAAATCTCCCCGGGTTACTGAAGACACAATCAAGCAGATTAAAGAATACGGTGGTCCGGACAAGTGCAACTTGACCGACCTTTTCAAAGCGATGGCTGACCCCACTCTTCAGCGAGTGATTGAGGGCCAGATTTCGGACGTGGTCAAGACGCAGTATGAAAAAGAGCAGGCAGTCAAGTCCGCGAAAGAAAATCTCGATGGCTACCTCGAAGAACGGGCGAAGACTTTTCAGCAGTCCACTATTGCGCACCAGCAGGCGACATCGGCGGAGCTGACTCAATTCACGAATGCGCTCGACTGGTTCAAGGAAAAAGCCGCGAGCGAGAAAGACACGGCAGCCGAGAAAGCCGCAGTCGAAGACCACAACAAGTTTATCACCGCGCTGAAAGGCGAAGTCCAGGCAGCGCTAGCGGATGACTCTCCGAGGATGCGCGCCACGCTCATCACCGGCGTAGCTCAGCTTTTCAACCTGCAGCGTGTTCATGCCGCGATGAAGTCCGAGTTTGAAGCGCTGCAGAAGGCGCACACGGACCTTCAGGCCCGGTGGAACAAGGTCAAGGAATCTGGCCGGGCTCGCCCGCCGGAAACCATCGTGAACCCGAACGCGGCCAAGAAACCCGCTGACAACTTTTCACAGCGCACTGACGACGCTCTTGATTCGATTGCGAAACAAGTCATGGCTGAGAAAGCCCGTGCGGGCGCCCAGGTGTGATAAATCCGGTAGACAAAACAGCCGGTGTCACTCCGATACCGGCTTACAAAAGCTCCGCCCAGGTCATTCTCTTTTCGAAGAAGGTGATGGTAATCCTGCCGTGGTTCAAACAGGTCTCGCCCATTACAGCGTTCTGCGCGGCGCAGCTTATCGACCGGCGCCGGACGGCAACGCTGTTGAACTGGGGCGATGCGTTCATCGCGCACACGCGCAATCACTGCGCGGAGATTTTCCTTAATTCGGAATGCGACTACGCTTTCTGGATGGATGATGATATGGTGTGCCCGTTCGGCAACGCTGAGTGGTTTGAGATGCACACGCAATTTTATTTCCCCGAACCTTTTCGCTCTTTCAACACGCTCGACCGGCTGATGAGCCACGGCAAGTCTCTGGTTGGTGGATTGTATTTCGGACGGCATCGTTTCGGACCACCGGTCACGAACGAAGGTGCGAATCCGAAGATGGCTGACTACTTACGAAAAGGTCCGTATGACAAGCTTCAAGAAACTCGCTGGGTTGGCACTGGTTGTCTTCTCACTCATCGCTCTGTATTCGAGGACATCGAGAAAAAATTTCCGCGACTGTCCCGTGGTCCGGCGAAGACGGGTGGCAACTGGTTCACGTCGACCGAGGCGAGTCTCTTGGATAACGTGCAAAGAGTGCGTAACGCGCTGGCCGAGGGTGGGCCGGTAACAGCTGAGAAGGCATACAAAGCGCTCGAAGGGCTCGATGCAGCACTATCATTGTCAAAAAACGAAAACGACCTTGGGTCCGGGGAAGACGTTTCGTTTTGTCTGCGCGCGAAAACAGCCGGGCACACTCCGTATGTAGACCTGGGTTTGATTTGCGGTCACCTGGGGCATTGTGTTTACGGTCCGCACAACACCGGTTCAAAGCCTCTCCAAAAGTTAAGTCAATGAGTGCGCCCACGAAAATTTTAGTGGCCCTTCAGTTCTGGGAAGGCGACCGCGCGCAAGCGGGCAAGCTCACGGAGTATCTTGCTGACTTGGAAAAAACGCACAACGACCAAGCGGATTTTCTTCTCGTCAATAGATTCGACTGCAAGCCGCTGGCCAAAGAGCAGGCGTATTTGTCGCGCAAGTTCAATATTTTTTCGTATCAGTCCCCGCGCGGCGCGACCGGCTGGCCTTACGGCTGCAACTCGCTCGCCGCGTCGACTGTTACCTGGGCCTATCGAATGGGTGAAGCGAAACGCATACCGACCTACAAAGCAATCTTTACGTGCGAGTCCGATGGGTGCCCGGTTTTCGCGGACTGGATTTCGCGCATGTCATTCGCCTGGGACACCGTCAACGTATTGAAGCCGGTATGCATCGCTGGGCCACTCGTGCAAGTTCCGGCTGAGCATATAAACGGAAACTGTTTGATTGGCGGCAGCATCGCAAATTTACAATGGATGAGCCGGTGCATCCACGGAGTGCACTCGGGCGGCTGGGACTTCGTATTGGCGAATGAATTCCGGAATCGCGGCTGGGCAAATATAGCTGGCATGTTGAGTCTTTACAACACGCGCGATTACACGCTCGACCGCTACAATCGGTTAGTTCAGGATAACGTAATCTGGGTGCACGGCTGCAAGGATTCGTCGCTGATGGACCTGGGTAGAATTCACATACTTGGTGCTGATAATGTCCCCGCTCTCTAAAGTTTTAATCACCGGTGGGCGCGGCCTAGTGGGAAGCGCTTTGCTTCGTGTGTTGCGCGCGAATGGGTTCGCCAATATTGAAGCTCCGAGAAGCGATGAGCTGAATTTGTGCGAGCAAGAACAAGTCCGAGTCGCGATGGACGCAATTCATCCCGATTGGATTTTTCATTGCGCTGCTCGCGTGGGAGGAATCGTGGGCAATGCCAAGGCACCGGCGGATTTCATTCGTGATAACCTGCTGATGCAGACAAACGTGATTGAAGCCGCTCGTCGCTCGGGTGTTCGTAAGCTGCTTTTTCTTGGTTCAGCATGCGTGTATCCCAAGTTTGCGAACAATCCAATTCAGGAATCGTCGCTGATGACCGGCGAACTAGAGCCTTCAAATCGTGCCTATGCGATAGCAAAAATCGCGGGCATCGAAATGTGCCAAGCATATCGCAAGCAGTATGGATGCAACTTCATCGCAGCGATGCCTACGAACCTTTACGGGCTGAGTGACCACTACGACCTGGAGAACAGCCACGTCCTGCCGGGTATGATTCGGCGAATGCACGAAGCAAAAACCGCGGGGCAGCCTTCGGTTACGCTTTGGGGAACTGGCCAACCGACCCGTGAGTTTTTATTTGCGGACGACTTAGCGGAAGCGTGTCTTTTCTTGATGAACTATTACGACGAAGGCGCGCTGATAAATATCGGGTCCGGCCAGGAAATCCCGCTGTATGTCGCCGCGAATCACGTCAAGAATGCTGTCGAGTATAAAGGCTGGATTGAGTGGGACACATCAAAGCCGGATGGCACGCCTCGCAGGCAACTTGACAGTTCCAAGATTTTCGAGCTGGGCTGGAAACCCAAGGTGTCGCTCGAAGATGGATTAGCAAGAGCATATTTAGATTTTGTATGTCGAACCACCGTGCTTTAATAACTGGAATCACTGGACAGGACGGTTCATATTTGGCCGAGCTGTTGCTGTCGAAAGGCTATGAAGTAAGCGGCATTATTCGCCGGGCGAGCACGTTCAACACGGCGCGCATTGACCATATTTTCGATAAGTTGAACATTCAACACGGAGACCTGACGGATGGCAGCAACCTTACCCGGTTGGTTCGAGACATGAATCCAACCGAGGTGTATAACCTGGGAGCCCAGAGCCACGTCAGAGTCAGTTTCGACACGCCCGAATACACCGCGGAAGTTACCGGCACCGGCACGATTCGATTGCTCGAAGCGATTCGCGCCAGCGGCTGCAATCCCCGGTATTATCAGGCCAGCTCCAGCGAAATGTTCGGCTCAGCGCCGCCACCGCAGAATGAGCTGACCCGGTTTCACCCTCGCAGTCCTTACGGTTGCGCGAAGGTCTTCTCATATCACGCGACCGTGAACTATCGCGAGAGCTACGGGATGCACGCAACGAACGGAATTCTTTTCAACCACGAGTCGCCCAGGCGCGGAGAGACCTTCGTGACGCGCAAGATTGCCCGCGCCGCAGCCCGAATCGCGCTAGGGCTACAAAAAGAGCTTGTGTTGGGCAATCTCGATGCGAAGCGCGACTGGGGTCATGCGAAAGATTTTGTGCAAGCAATGTGGATGATGCTTCAACAACCGCACCCGGACGATTTTGTTGTGGCGACCGGTGAGACACACTCGGTTCGAGAGTTTCTCGACTTGGCGTTTAAACACGTTAATCTCGACCCCGAGAAATATGTTATTATCAACCCTAGATATTTTCGCCCGGCGGAGGTGGACGTGCTGCTCGGTGACTCGACAAAAGCGCGGCAGCTGCTCGGATGGCAGCCCACGGTAAGTTTTACGCAGCTCGTGGACGAAATGGTTCATGCTGAGCTACAAGAATTGAGTTGTGTTTCCGATAGGTAGCCTGCTATTATTTACTAATGATTTGCGCTGGTAGTTTAATTGAAAAACAGGAGCCACTCCAGGCTAAAGATGGAGGTTCAACACCTACCCCAGCGCTCCAATTTAAGTTTGGGCTGGTGAAGCAGATTCCCATGTCTCCCGTGGTTCGGGATTTCGTAGAATCCCGTCACTACTCCAAAACAATTACGGGGTTAACCGGAGTAATTCCTTTCGGGATTTTTAACCCCGAGTTAGCGGGTGTTATACTTTTTGGGACTCCCGCATTTCCTCGTGTAGCAGAAAAGTATTGCCCCGGCAATCCAAAAGCGGTTATTGAGCTAAGAAGAATGGTGCTGATTGACGAGACGCCCAAAAACACAGAAAGTTTTTTTATTGCGAAGGCCCTGAAGTGGCTTAGACAAAACACGGACTTCCGTTTTGTGTTATCGTATTCGGACCCGAGATACGGGCACTCTGGTGTGGTTTACAAGGCGACCGGATTCCAATGCGTAGGTCGAACGGCAAAGAAAAAATTAATAATTCGAGACGGATATGTTCGGCAGACCCGGGCGCTATGGCAACGAGACGGAGCGATGGCGGCAGATATAAAAGAGGAGCTAAGACTTGGTGTGAGCCGATTGGAAGAAACACCTCCAAAGTTTATTTATCTTTTAAAATTGCGATGAATGAAAACACTTTGGTCAGCGTGCACGGTTACGCGGGCGACCTTCACCAGATTCGCTGGCTGCTCCCGTATTATCTTCATCATCAGTGTCCCGTTGCAATCTGCGCGCCCGAAGACTCGCCGATTACATCTTCGATTCTCTCCCCCAGAAAAGAGATTCGATATATCAACGCAGGCAAGCGTGCTTACATAGGCCAGCTCTCGCTCGACCGGCAAGCGATTCACCTTCAGAAGCTGCTCGAAGCGGGACCGTATCAGTGGTTCCTGATGAACGATTCCGACTCGGTGTGTTTGTCGCCGAGGCTGCCTGATTACCTTTTCGCAGACCCCAGCATTGTATGGTCAAACGTGGTCAGTGACGAAATGCATCCGCGCGCCGCGACGTATCCGTTCCCGCGGCTAGCTTTTCAGCCGCCTTATTTCATGTCGCGTTCGTGCGTTGAGAAACTGGTTGAGGTGGCGCCGCGCGTTCCGGCTGACGTGGACGGAATTGAAGCGCGCACACCGTTTATAGATTGGTGTATGATGGCGTGGTCTATCCGCGCCGGGCTCGGCTACCGGTCTTTTCCGGATGGCATTTCGGTTCCCACGAACGAAGACAATCGCGCCTCGTGCGACTGTATGGATAATGAGGTGCAGCACAATGGGAAGATTTTCCTGCACTCGGTGAAGCGGCGTGAAATGATTTTGAGAGTTGCTTATTCTAGGTTGCGGTATAAGAAGTCGCATAATATCAAATAAAGAGTTGTGGTGTTGGGCACTGTTTTGCGATATTAGTGACATGAGATACTGTGCTAAGTGCAACCAGGACAAAGATGCTTCGGCTTTTGGGAAAGACAAACACTCGCCCGATGGACTTCTGTATACCTGCAAGGAGTGCAGAAAAGCCGCTAAGAAAAGCAATCCCGGGACCATGCGAGCGGCTCGGGAGGCTACTCAGAAGTATCGGGCCAACAATTTAGAAAAAACCCGGCAACAAGACCGAGAAGCACAGGCTAGAAAACGGGCATCAGAAACTACAGAGGAATATGAACAACGATTGGCCGGTATGCGGGATTATCAACGCCGGGTCAAGCCCTGGATAGGCCGAAAAAGAACGCCCAAAGACACCGCGCGAGGCAGCGAGAGTGATTCAGCGATACCACAACGACCCGGCGTTTAAAGCAAAAATGAATTTCCAGCCCAAATGGGCAAAAGACAATTTGGAAAAGGGAGACCGTTGGGAAGGATAACCTTGGCCGCAAAAAGCAACGCGCCCGCAACTGTAACTGGTTGCGGGTTTTTTGTTTTTTACCGACTGTTTGTTGGAGCTTAATGCAGCCCGTCTCGCTCCAGGTGGGAATCGGCCTTACCTTGCCGCTACTGGCCAAGCGACGAACATAGTTCTTGCGTGAGAGAACGAATTTCTTACGCCCGGTTATAGAGACCCGGATTATGTAAGTCTCGGTAAGTAGCAATTTTTCTTATGGCATTTTTCTGTGATAACCCGAGCGATATAAGTGATATCGCATCGAAAGATACGAATCGAATCGTCGGCAGCATTGCCAAGGCTGTCGCTGCAAATTCGGTTTATATGAACGTCATCGGCGGGGGCGTCTTCCCGTCCGGCACGTCCGACGCAATTCGGTCAGTCGTCCAGATGCAAGCGGCTCCTGGCGATAGCTTAGCTATCCCCAATTTCGTTTGCGATACCGACATCTGCGGTAACCTGGGCATTCAGGATTTGACCGATACGGTCGAATTCACCCTGCGGCTCGAATCGTTCCGCGGTCGTGGTCCTAACATCTGCGTTAAGAAAGGCTATGCGGCTTTCAAAGGCAGTTACGTTATGGCCGAAGACTCGATGAAGAAACTCGTGACCCAGTATATCAACTCGGACATTCGCGCCCAGTTGTATCTGCGTTCTGCGAGCAAATTCACCGCGAACGCCAACTACGACTTCAACTCGCTTTTCACCGGCGGTCTGGAAACCGACCTGGGCGTCAAATTCGCCCCTCTGTTGCCTACCGGCCCGATGACTTTCAAAGCGCTGCACTTCATCGCTCGTTACCTCAAGGAAGTTTTGTTTGCCGACTGGTATTCCCAGGAGAGCATGCCGCACTTCCGGTTCATCGCGGGCACCGACCAGATTGAATATTTTCGCTCTGAAGTCGGCGTGCAGAACGTGATGATTGGTTTGACCACCGGCGGCTACAAGCTCGGTGAGCAAACGTTGACCGCTTACAGTTTCGAACAGAGCCCGGCCTACCGGGGTCTCGCGTTCGGTGTTGACCAGCGTCCGCTTCGCGCCACCGGCTTCAATGCTGACGGCACTCTCGCCTTGGTTGACCCTGTGACCATCGTCGCTAACCCGGCTCGTGGTGTGGCATTCGCCAAACCCAATCCGGCGTGGCTCAATGCCCCTTACGAAGTCGGCACGCTCATCGCTGACGGTTCGTTCGAGCGGCTCGTGCCTGAGAAGTATGTGGGCGAAGGTTCGTTCAAGTTCGCGCCCCAGCTTCACATGGGTGAGCTTGAGTGGCACTACGTGATTGACAACGAGTGTAATAGCCGGGGAGACTTCGGCTGGCACCAGTATCAAATCACCCGTGCGTATCGGCCTCTGCGACCGCACTGGATTATCCCGATTCTGTATCAGCGCTGCACTGCTGACCTGGGCCTCGTGAGCTGCAATACCACGAA
>Ga0209166_10000228_pt1 | contig 72568 bp, 111 predicted proteins | sample Coa_R1_3_FD_187151 | JGI IMG/M metagenome (GOLD analysis project Ga0209166, IMG submission 187151) | Surface soil microbial communities from Centralia Pennsylvania, which are recovering from an underground coalmine fire - Coalmine... | ecosystem: Environmental > Terrestrial > Soil >...
AAAACCTCGGCCCAGTTCCCGGCTCTCACGGTGTCGGGGCGGACCTCGCCCCCCGCTATGATGACCGGGCTGCTGCGGTCGAGCCACGTGATGCCGAGGAAGCTAAGGCCGATCGAGACGAGGAGCGCGGCGGCCTTGCCGATGACGTGGGTCGGGTCGAAGACTAGGAGAACCTTCGACGCGTCCATGCAAGCCTCACTTTCCGAGGAGGAGCTTGACGACCTTGGCGATCCCGTCCGGCAGTTGGGTGGCCGCGACCGCCGTGGCTATCCCCGCTCCGACGTATTTGAACCACAGCACGGCCCGGCGCCTGTACAGCCTCCCGGCCCTGTCTAGCTCGAAACCGTATCGTATCTCCTGGAGTTCCCTTTCCGTAAGCGGACCGGTCGGCTGACGCTTGACGTCGTCCTCGTAGTCGCTCATTCCGGCATTCCCACGACTGAAGCATAAGCAGGGCAGCTCCCCTTTCTTATAACCCAGTATGGTTGCCTGTCATCATCCTTCAACCGAAGGCTCTCGTCTGTCCCGTTTTATACACGCTCACGACTTTTCGAGCGGGGCGAAGTCGAGGGGCTGGCGCGGGAGCTCGGCCTTTCGCATGAGCTGGTACTGCTGCTCGATCAGGCGGTTGCGGTCGACGTAGAGCTCCTCGAGCCGGTCGGCGATCCGAGCGAGGCTCACCCCGTCGACGCCGTGCACCGCGCCCCGCCGGTCGCGCTTGCCCGCCAGCTTGCGGAGCCACTCGATCATCTGGGTCGTATTCGCCATTAGTACCTCCTCCGCTTCGGGGACGCCGCGTAGAGCTGCTTGACGTGCTCTTGCGTGAACAGGACGCCGGGCGCGTCGATCGGCGCGAACCGCATCATCGCCCCGTCCGCCAGGTTCGGCGACGGCATGCCGTCCGGCCGCTTGTTGATGAGCATCTTGCCGGCGATGTTCTGCCCGTACGTGGGCTGCGAGAGCTCCGCGACGAGCTTGCTTAGGTTCGGCATCCTCGGGTCGAGCGAGACGACCTCGTCGGCGCCGCAGCGAACGTTCTCCGTCCGCCACCTATGCGTCCGCTGGAACATCTTGCGGAGCCGCCACCAGCCCTGCGCCTTCCGGTTCAGGAAGTAGTCCTGGTTGAGGCGCCCGGGGTCGCCCTCGCGGCCCGTCGTGCCCTCGACGACGCCCTCAGGGTCGAAGACGGCCTCCGAGCCCCGGAAACCGACGGCCGCGTGCTCCGGCAGGCGCTGGGACCTCCGGCGCTCGTTGATCACCCGCGCGTCCCCGCGGACCCCCGCGCCCATCCCGTCGGCGTCGTACCGCCAGTGGCGGCAGTCGTGCTCCTCGGCGATCGCGAACGCCCGCTCGACGGTCGCGAAAGTATCCGACCCCTTGCCGCTCCACTCCTCGGCGAGGCTGATCTCGATGCCCCGCCCGCCCACCGCGGCGTTCTTGTCCCGCCCCTCGTCCGCCACGTCGAGCGCGAACGTCCACTCGCCCGACGGGCCGAGCCCGGCCCATTCGCGGAACCCGATCGCCGAGCGTACCCAGGCGCCCGGGATGACGATGCCCGAGACCGAGGCCGACCGGTCGCGGTCGATCTCCTGCGCCACGACGACCGGGTCGAGCCGCGCGCTCTCCGCCGCGTACCACGCGTCGTCCTTCCGCAGGTCGTCCCGCCAGTCGAAGTAGAACACGTCGACCCGCTTCTCGAGGATCTTGCGCGCGATCGGGTTCGCCGACCCGTTGACCGACGACATGTCGATCCGGCAGTTCGTCGTCCGCGACAGCGAGAACTCGACGAGGTCCGGCCGCTCGAGGTGCTCCGCCTCGTCGACGATGAACATCGAGGTCCGGTCGCCGCGGCCGATGTCGTCGCCGCCCTCGCCCGTGATCAGCGACCCGGTCTCCGGGAAGCCGATCCGCATCGAGGGCGCGTCGCGCCACGGCACGAAGCCCGCCCGGAACTCCTCCGGCAGGTTCTCCATGAAGATCCGCCCCTTCGGGAGGATGGGCTTCATCGTCCCGAGCTTGTCGACGTACTCCGCCTTGCGGGAGCCGAAGCCGACCGTGACGCCGCTGTTGAATATGCACAGCGTGCACGAGAGCGAGATCGCGACCCACGTCGCCCCGCAGTCGCGCGCCTTCTCGACCGCGCCCGACGACCGCGCGCGCCACTTGTCGATCATCCAGCGCGCGAGCTCGACCTGCCGCGGCATTAGGACGAACGGGATCATCGCCGGCAGGCCGACCTCGACGTTGCGCGGCTCGAACGTCCATCCGAAGTCGCTCACGAAGTCCCAGGGGTTCTCGCGGTAGTATGCCTTGAGCGCCGGCAGGTCCTCCGGGTGCGCCCGAATCTGGTCGAGGTTTTCGAGCCGCACGCGGATGATCGCGCCGTAGTCGGGGTTTTTCCAGTCGACGCGGACCGCCGGGAGGGTCATCCGTGCTTTGCCTGCGCCTTGGCGCGTATCTCCCTCAACCTCTCGCGCGCCCGATCCCGCGCCCGCTTCATGACCTTGTCGCGGTTCGCCGCCGAGCACTCCGACGAGCAGGTCTTCTGGAGCACGTGCCGATAAACGAACGGCTTGCCGCACTCGACGCAGGTTCGCGGTTCCTTCGCCTTGTTCACCGATTCCCTCGCTTTAGCAGTTTCGATCGATTCGACGACGGCCGCACAGAGCATGTGGGTAGCGACATTGGCGTTCTCGGCGAACGATCCACCATGCGTTTCAGCGATGCGTCTGAGTTCCGCTTGGCAGTTGGGCCGCTTTCCTTCGGCCCGCGTCTTGAGCACACCTACCCAATCCGCGACCTCATTCATTTCTCGCGCCGCGGCGATGGCCTTCTCTCGGCTCGGGAAGTTTCTCGCAACGGTGCAATTCGTCCGTGGCTCGACAATTCGAGTTTCCCGCACGATCAGGTCACCAACCGTGACCTCAAGCATCTTAGACAATAGCGGCGGCGTGCTCATCGTTCTTCCCTTCGGCTCAGCGCGCCGCGGTGATCCGTCGCTGGTAGACCCGGGCGAGCGCGGCCGGGTCGTCGATCTGCACGACGTTGTCCTTGCGCTCGGCCGGCGCCGGCTCCGAGGGCGGCGGCGCCATCACGGCGATCGCCTTGAACTTCGGCGACTGGTAGTCCGCGAGCGCGTCGAGCGTGTAGACGTAGAACTCCATCCACTCCTTGAGCATCTTCCAGTCGCCGGGGTCGAACTGCGTCTGGTCCGGTCCGGCGGTCGCCCGCCCGTCCTCCCCGGGCCGCATCGCCCGCCGCTGGAACCGCGCCACGACCTCGCGCAGGATCGGGACGAAGTCCTCGAGCTCCTCCTTCGCGAGCTTCTTGCGCGCGTTGCGCATCTTCTCGGCGGTCGCGAGCGCGGCCGCGATCTGCTCCTGGACGTTGGCCTCGTCGATCTTCTGGAGCGTGCCCTTCTTCTGGCCGCGCTTGCCCCCCGCTCCTTTTCGCTTTCCCCCTCGGGGCATGATCAAACTCGCGTCAGTCCATGTGCCCGGCGCCGTAGCAGTAGCCGCAGGTCGCGTTCCACTGCGTCCCGTCCGGCTCCTTGAGCCAGAGGTCGACCATGTTGCCATCGTGCTGGGCGGCCTTGAACTCGTAGCCCTGCACCTCGCCGACGAACTCCTCGTCGTTGTCGACGCCGGGCTTAGCTACCACGAACCGGTCCATGTTCAGGGCGACGCCGTCGACGTAGACCTTCGGCGTGTGCTTGTAGCCGATCAGGCGGACGCGGCCGTTCCCGAGCACGGCGTGAAACGTCTCGACAAAGCCGTCGCCTTCCCTTTTCGGGAAGGGCGAGGCGTCCTCGTTGTCCTTCATGCGGTCGCCGTTGCGGTAGACGAACGCGCCCCAGTTGCCGTAGGCCACGTCAATTCCTCCATCGCCGCCGGTACTTGCCGCGCACGGGCTTGTGCGCCTTGTAATAGGCGGCCGTGGGCCACCAGATCCCGCGCCGGCAGAACATGATCATCGCTCTATTTCACCAGATCGCACCCTTCGCCGATCCAAAAGAAATGCGCCGCCAGGAACCCGACGACGAGGCCGACGAGCCAAGGTAGCGGGGGCCACTGCTTACTCAAAACCCACGTCGCGCGGGAAAGGGTCGGCTTGCCCGTGTGGATTCGCCACGCCTCGAGGGCGGCGAACGAGAGGCCGACGGCGGCGAGCCAGAGCGTCCACATCAGTAACCGTCCTCGTCGACGCCGCTCGCGTCATTGGGGTCGTCGTCGTTCAGGTGGATGTAGCGGCCGATCTGCGGGGGCGGCTTGAACGCGCGCTTCATCACCGTCGCCTCGTCGGTCTCCGTCAGCCGGTAGACCGAGGCCGCGGTGAACCAATGCGTCTGCCACCGGGAGAGCTTGCCCTCGGCGTCCACGTACGGGACGTCGACGCGGGCCATCTTCGCGCCGAACTGCTCGACCTGCATCACGCGGCCGACGTGTACGTTGTGGCCGAGGAGCTCGCAGATCATCCAGCAGAACCCTTCCGGCAGGAGCGGCTCGGGCTTCCCGAGCGCCTCGATCGCGGCCTCGAGCTTGCGCTCGGCGTCGATCGCGTTCAGGGGCATCGGGCCGCCGTCGCTGCCCTTGAGGTCGTAAGAGTGGTCGCCGCCGTTGGAGCGCGGGTCGAGCTCCGCCGTTCGCTTCTGCGCGACCCGGATCACCGCGAGCATGGCCGCGGCCGCGGCGTAGTACGGCGGGTCGAGCCTCGACCCCTTCGCCTGCTGCCAGTTGAGGCAGTCGCCGCCGTAGAGGTGGAGCTTGTCCTTGACCGGGTTGCGCGGGTATAGGAGCTCGGCGAGCTCGACCTCGTCGGGCAGGTTCATCGTGTGCCAGTCTAGGGATTCTTCCATCACCTTTCCTCCCAGGTTGGGAACGCGTTGTGCTCGGCGCCGTCGAGGAGACGCCCGGCGTTCAGCTTGCCTATCCGATGGACGCGCACGTCACCGAACTCGTGACTCCTTCGAGGCTCACCGTCGTCGCGATAGTAAAACGGCGCCCACTCGCCCCACTGCTTGAACAGGAACGGGACGCCGTTGGCGGCGCATTGGTCGCGCAGGTCCCGGGCCCAGGCGGGGTTCATCGGCCGCGCGTTCGGCCCGCTCTCGCCGCCGCAGATTATCCAGTCCGGGTATGCGTCGTCCTCGAGGTGGTCGATCAGCAGCGGGCCGAGCGCGGGCTCGTAGCTCACGAACCGGACGCGCGCCCAGACCATGCGGAGGATCGCCCAGCGCCGGTCGAAGTTGTGCTGGTCCTCGGCCGTCACGCCGAGCCACATAGGCGCGCTTAGCGGCGGTTGCCACCACGCCGGCAGCATCGCGCGGACGTTCTCCGGCCGCTTCGTTAGCAGGAGCCAGTCAAGCTCCGGCGTGTTCTCGATCAGCGCGAATAGGTCGCTGCGCCACTCGTCCGAGACCTGGTTGTCGAACACGTCGGCGAGCGAGGCGCAGAACACTCGCGGGCGCTCGCGCGCGCCGCGGGCGGCCATCGCCCACTTCAATGGTAGGTTCCAGTTCGCCGTACTCGTGCGCACGCGCTCGCCGTGCGGCCCCCACTGGACGCGACCGAGCCGCTTGTCCATCAGCGCCTCGGCGTAGCAGTTGTCGCAGCCCGGCGAGACCTTCTGGCAACCAAACCAGGGGTTAAAGGTGTGCGTGGCCCACTCGATCTTCGTGTTCTCGCCCATCAGTCCGGCCTCTTGCACTTGGGGTGACATTCGCCGGCCCGGTCGGCGAGCTCCGTCACGTCGGCGGCGTACTCGTGGTCCCCGTCCTCCGTCGCCGCCCGCGCGTAGGCGAGCAGCGCCGCCCGCGCGTACTTGTCCTTTAACATCAAAACAAAGTGCTCATTCTCCTCGCCCGGGCCGTCGTTGGCCACGACCAAACGCTTGCGATTGTCGAAGACGGTGTACTTGCCCTTGCCGGTAAGCTGGTTGCGCATGAGCCTCATGGCCCTATCTCCTTCCGTTCGAGGCCGCCGATCGCCGCGTTGATCTTCTTGATCGCGCGGTCGAAGCGGCGGACGGTGACGCATTCTAGCGGTTCCCAGCGCAGGCGCTGACGCTCATCCTCGATCACGCGACGGGCGAGCTGGAGCGCCTTGATCGCGCCGTCGCGGTCCTTCGCCCACCGCCGGTCGCGCTTCTTCGCCGAGTGCGTCACGGGTCGCTCTTCACCATCGGGCAGCGGTGGACGTCTCTTTTCTCGGGGTCGTTCGTGCATTTCTCCGCGGCGGGGTCGAAGCCGTGGCGCGCCGCGACCTCGCCGATCCCCAGGCAGTGCGGCGAGAGCGGCGAGAACGCGACGGACGGGGCGAGGACCTCGCCGATGTCGTGCTGTCCGGCGCGGAAGCCGCACGCGTAGGCGAGCGTGAGGTCGATCTCCGTCGACCCCTTGACCGCGTTGCGCGAAACGGCGACCGCCAGCACGTACGCGACGCAGACGGCCGCCGTGAGGGCGAGGACGGTGTCGCGCCGCGTCATGACCTCACCGTGACGGTCACGGTGTAGGCGCTCGCCATCGAGTACCGCGCCGCGATCTCGATGGCGAGCTTGCGGGCGGCGATGGAGTCCTCCGCCTTTTTGAGCTGGTCGGCCACGTAGTGGATACGGCGCTCGAGCATTCTCTCGATCGGCCGCGCGGGGTCGCTGCCCTTGACCCGGCCGGCGAGGTCCTCGAGGAACGCCTTCACCTGGCGCCCCTGCGCCATGCCGGCCGTTGCCTGCTCGATCTCGTTCTCGGCCGCGATCCTGAACTCGTTGAAGAGGTCGCGGCAGCGCGGGTCGACCGCCTTTCCCTGGAAGTGCGCGTCGATGACGCCGTTTATGAACGCCTCGATGATCTGGAGCGCCGTCGCGCGCTCGTTGTCGGCCTTGTCCTCCTCGAGGCGCCCCGTCTCGTCGAAGACCTTCCGCTTGCCGGGGTCCGAGAGGACCGCGAGCGCGCGCTGCGTACGGACGAACGCGTCCGGGTCGCCGCCGCCGTCCGGGTGCGTGCGCTTCGCCCGCTTGCGGTGTGCCTTCTTGATCTGCTCGGGACCCGCGTCGCGCGGGACGCCGAGCTCGGCGTAGGGGTCGAAGGTCACTTGGCAGTCTTCCCTTTGGGGTTCGCGAAGCTGCTGGCCGGCAGGAACGTGAGGCGCACGACGCCGGGCGGCAGGCCGCAGTTGCTCATGCACGCTAGGCGAAGGCCCTCGACCTCCTTCTCGTTCACGACCTTGTCGAACTCCTCCTCAGATCGGACGGTGACGGAGATCATCCGAAGTCCTCCACGAGCTTTTGCTTCGACCTCTGCGGCAGGTCGCGGAACGGGACGCCGACCGTGAACAGGTATCCGCGCAGGTCGCGGGCGCTGAGGCCGTGGCGCCTCTGCCGGCCGATGTACCACTTGCGGAACGCCTCTATCGCCCGCTCCTGGCGCGCCTTGCGCCGGGCGGTCGCGCGCGACTGCTTGGTCGGCTTCTTGCTCATGCGGCGGTCCTCCAGATGCGCCTGTATAGGGACGGAAGTCCCCGGCGTCTACAGCGCCGGGCGCTCGCGGACGAAGCCGGCGAAGTCGCCGAACCGGAAGACCTCGACGAAGCCGGCGAGCTCCTCCTCTGCGAGCGGGCGCTGGACGCCGGCGATCGAGAGCTCCTTCGCGACGATCTCCGCCGGCGACGCCCCGGCTTCCGACTTCGCAGCGAGCGTCATCCGGTAGGCGACCGTCCCGACGTAGCCGGGCCGCGGCACCATCTTATCGAAAACGACGACGGCGCCCCCCGGACGAATCGCTCCGATCATGCGTTGAACTAGGCCACCCCGCTCGGCGACCGGGACGAACTGGAGCGCGAGGAAACAGACGATCAGGTCGGGACGACGGTTCGCGAAGTTGAACTCGACGGCGTCCATGACGACGAACTGGCCCGGAGCGTCGTAGACCGCGGCCATCTCCGCCGCCGAGTCGATCGCGACGAGCTGCGCCTCGCGCACCTTCAGGATCGGGGCGAGCGCGCGGCCGATGTTGCCGGTCGAGGCCCCGACGTCGACGACGACGCCGCGCCGCGGGAGGTACGACCGGGCGACGTGGACGATGATGCCCGTCGCGAGGTCGTACCACGGGAGCGATTCGCGGACGTGCTGGTCGAAGTTCCGCGCGACGCTTTCGCTCCGGAACGTCCAATTGTCGGGGATCTTGAACTTGCTGGGGACGGGGACATTTTTCTTCATGGGGGACTGTACATCGGCCAGCGCGCAGCTTTCAATAGGAATTGCGCCGGGGGAGATTCCCGTCCCTCGCCGATAGGAAAATACCTCGATGGAACAATTCTACTTCGCCCGCTACCGCGACGCGGCCGGCCTGCTCAAGATCGCGTGCGACGCGCGGGGCCAGCCGATCAGGTGCGCGACCGCGGAGCTCGCCGCCTCGGTCGCGCTCTACCGCTCGGCCCGTACCCTTCCCGGTTTCACCACGGAGCTCGCCCAATGAAAACCCGCTCGCAAGAAGTCGCCGCCGACGTCGCCGCCCTCCTCCGCGCCCGCAAGCCCCTAATCTGGATCGTGAGCCGCGAGGAGGCTCGGGTCGAGCGATACCTCGCCGCCGCCGCCGCGGCGCTCAAGTACCGCGTCACGACGTGGGACTGCGCGGTCGGGCTTGCCAACGATCAGGGCGACCCGCTCCCCGAGCCTGAGGGCTCCCGCGACGCCGGGACCGCGCTCGACGAGGTCCGCAACGCTTCCCGGCGCACTTCCGACCCGTTCCGCGGCCTCTGGATCATGCGCGACCTCCCGGCGTGGCTCTCCGGGATAGGTGGCTCGACGACACTCCGCCAGCTCCGCAACCTGGCCCGCTCCCTCCCGGCCGCCGACCTCGCGAGCACGCAGGCAGTCGTCGTCCTTTCCCCGGGCGGCGAGGTCCCCCCGGAGCTTGCCAACCACGCGACCGTCATCGAGTGGCCGCTCCCCGACCGCGCCGAGATCGGCGAGGTGCTCGACGAGGCCGTCCGGTCCGGCGGCGACAAGGTCGAGCCGCTCAACGGCAAGCGCGAGGCGGCGATCGACGCCGCGGTCGGCCTGACCGAGGAGGAGGCCGTCGCTTGTTTCAACCACTCGCTCGTCAAGCTCCGCCGCGTCGACCCCGCCGTCGTCTCGAAGGAGAAGCAGCGCGTGATCGCCCGCGAGCGAATCCTCGAGTGGTGCGACCCCCTGCCCGGCGGCCTCGACGCGGTCGGCGGCCTCGAGAACCTGAAGGCGTGGCTCAAGTCGCGCGTCGCTGCGTTCTCCGCGAAGGCGCGGGCCGCGAAGATCCCGACCCCGAAGGGCGTCTTGATCGTCGGCATCCCGGGCACGGGCAAAACGTACACCGCGAAGGCGACCGCGACGTTCTTCGGCGTCCCGCTGATCCGCATGGACCTCGGCGCCCTCAAGTCGAAGTTCGTCGGCGAGTCCGAGCAGAACATCCGCAAGGCGTTCAAGGTCATCGAGGCCGTGGGCAGGTGCGTAGTCTGGCTCGACGAGATCGAGAAGGCGATGCAGGGCGCGACCTCCGGCTCCTCCGACGGCGGGACCTCCGCCGACCAGCTCGGCGCCGTCCTCACGTGGATGCAGGATCGCTCGTCCGAGGCGTTCGTGATCGCGACCGCGAACGACGTCTCCGCCCTCCCGCCGGAGCTCCTCCGCAAGGGCCGGTTTGACGAGCTGTTCTTCGTCGACCTCCCGACGAACCAGGAGCGCGCGCAGATCGCGTTCGCCACGCTTCGCGGCTTCGAGCGCGACCCGAACTCGGTCGACTGCGGCGCGGTCGCCGACGCGACCGAGGGGTTCACCGGCGCCGAGATCGCGGCCGTCGTCCCCGAGGCGATGTTCGCCGCCTTCAACGACGGCGAGCGCGCGATCGCGACGGACGACCTGCTCGCCGCCGCGAAGGGCGTCGTCCCGCTCTCGAAGACCGCCGCGCCGAAGATCAAGGCGCTGCGGGAATGGGCGGTCGGCAAGGCTCGGCCGGCCGGCGTCGCCGAGGAGAAGACCTCCGCCCCCCGCCTCCGCTCGCTCGACATCTAGGGGATATTTTTCCACGACGCCCTGTACATCCCCCGGCGCGCAGCTTCCTAGTAGGGCCGCGCCGGGGAATCACCCCGCCGATAGGAGACCACCAAATGACCATCAGCAGCACGACCCTCCGCCCCGGGTTCCTCGTCGCCCTCAAGACGAGCGTCCGCGGGAACGTCCACTACGCTCGCCGCGACCTCGAAAGCACGCCCGCGATCGACGGCGCCGCCGCTACGCCCGAGGGCGCCGCCGTCGCCCGCTGGGAGATGGAGCGTACGATCGACGACCCCGTCGAACACGACCGGGCCAAGAAGGCACGGACCCGCGCGTGCGGCCTCATCCGCTCCGTCTGCTCGCAGACCGCCTTCGGTCTCCTCTGCCCGGAGGTTAGCTCCGACAAGCTCGACGCCGCGGTCGCCGCCGCGAAGGTCGTCGTCGAGGAGTTCAACGCCAGCTCGTCCCTGACCACCGTCACGCTCTACGTCCTCGCCGGCCGCGTCATGCCGGACGACGTCGAGGCCGTCCGCGCGATCAATTCCGAGATCACGGAGCTGATGGCCGCGATGGCGGGCGGCGTCGAGGGGGGCGACGCGGCGGCGATCCGCGAGGCCGCGAGCCGCGTCAAGGGCATCGGCGAGATGCTCACGGTCGACGCGCAGACCAAGGTCGAGATGGCCGTCGCGACCGCGCGCGCGGCGGCGTCGCAGATCGTCCGGGACCAGAAGGACGGCAAGGCGATCGGCGTCGACAAGTCCGCGATCCGCAAGATCACGGAGCTGCGCGCCGCCTTCCTAGACTTCGGCGAGGACGAGGTCGCCGCCGCCGCCCCGAAGGCCGCGGCCGCGCTCGACCTCGAGGACTCCGCGATCTGGAAGGCGTCGAACGCCGACCTCCGCGCCGCCGAGCAGGGGGAGCCGCGCTAATGGCCTGCGAAACCATGCGGAAGCCCAAGCAGACCGTGCAGGAACGGATCGCCGAGGTCCTCAAGGCAGTCGCCGCCCTCGAGGCGAAGCTCAAGAAGGGCCTCGTAAAGGCGGTCGTCGGCCCCCAGGGCGCGATCACGTTCAAGGGCTGGGACGACGCGGCCGAGCGCAACGGCGTCACGGACGCCTGCGCCTACCGCCGCATCATGGCGACGGGGAGCGCGCTCGCCCGGGCGGAGATCGCCAAGGCCGAGCAGCTTGCCGGCCGCGGCGTCGACCGCAAGGCCGTCGCCCGGGGAGTTCACTCTCACGATGCTGGAAGGAGTTGGCATAACCACAAGGGCTGATCTCGTTGCACGAAATACCAAGCACGGCCACGCGGCGCGGGGAAAACTAACGGCGGAATATCGAACGTGGTGCGCCATGATCGACCGTTGCAAGCGCCCTAGCCACATAGGGTTCAAATACTACGGCGGTCGAGGCATCAAAGTTTGCGAGAGGTGGCGCAAAGACTTCTCCGCCTTCCTCGCGGACATGGGACCGAAGCCGTCGCAGCGCCACACGATCGACCGCTACCCGGACGTCGACGGCAATTACGAGCCGACCAACTGCCGCTGGGCTACGCCGTCAGAGCAGCGCGAGAATCAACGCGAGCAGAACGATAGAGATCGCGTCCTTCGCGGCTGGGCTACTCGCAAGGCGAACAACTGGGAACCTCGCCGCGACAAGCATGGCCGGTTTGTGCCGTCGTGAAGATCGGGCCGAAGGAGGCGAGGCTCCGCGAGGCCCGCAACGCTAACTGGATCACCAAGCGACCCACCAAGCCGGCGCGTGCCGCTCCGGCGAACCCGAAGGAAACTACCATGAACGCTAACGAAACCGACAACGCCCCGGCGCCCGCAGGCTTGGCAGACGACCTTAGCGTGCCGAGCTTCCTCGTCCGGCCGAAGCTGACCCCCGAGGAGCGCAAGGCGCTCAAGGCGAAGGACGCCAAGGCGGCGAAGATCAAGAACCCGAAGTCCAAGGCGAGCGCCGCGGCGAAGATGCTCGGCGCGAACCCTTCGCAGCTCCGTAGCTCCGGCGCCAAGCCTAAGGCCGCCAAGGCGCCCAAGCCGGCCAAGGCGCGCAAGGCGAAGACGCTCGGCGAGGCCGCGGCCGACGACGTGATGACCCTCATGACTGCCCCGGCCGGGACGGACGCCGTCGCAGCCCTTGAGAAGGGCGCCAAGCAGCGGAAGGCGCCGCGGGCGCCAAAGGTCGCCGCCCCGGCGGAAGGCCAGCCGGCGGCAGCTTCTAGCCGGCCGGACGGCCTCCGGGCGGGATCTAAGCAGGCGCTCCTCCTCGACGCCGCGGTGGCGGCCGGCTCGATCGGCGCGACCGAGGCGGAGCTGTGCAAGAAGCTCGGCGGCTGGAAGAAGTGCGCCGTCACGCTCCGCCGCGTCTGCGAGAAGGTCGGCGCCAAGGTCGAGCGCGTCGAGGGACGCTTCGTCGTCACCCAGAAAGGGGTAGCAGCATGAGGGCGTTCGCTCCCAACGGGTCGCCCATCATGGGCACCCTGGAAGTGGTTTCGGCTCGCGCCGAGATCACCGACGACTCCTTCGAGAGAGACAAGGACGGCAACGTCACTTTCGACTGGCTGGGAGCAACAACGGTTTTTTGGGACGACCAGGAGACCGTGATTCGGGACGACAAGCCGGTTTTCCTAGCCGAAGACGGCACGGAGTGGACCTCCGACCAGATCGTCCTCCGGGACGAAGTCGAGGACGATGCTGCATGAAGCCCCTCATCATCGGGCAGGCGCCCTCGCGCCGCTCCGTCCTCGGGGAGCCGCTGTCCGGTCGTTCCGGCCGGCGGCTCGCCGCCCTCTGCGGGCTCGGTCGGACCAGCTTCCTGGCGCGGTTCGACCGGGCGAACCTGCTCTCATACTGGCCCGGCCCCTCGCCCTCCGGCGGCGATCGCTTCCCGATGGCGGAGGCAAAGGCCGCCGCGGCGGCGATGGCGGAGGTCGTCGCGGCCAGGGACGTCGTCGTCCTGCTCGGGGCCAGCGTCGCCGGGGCGTTAGGGCTCCGGCAGCTTGAGCCGCTCAAGTGGTCGCGCTTCGCCCGCGACTGCGCGCACGTGGCCGTCTGCCCCCACCCTTCGGGGAAAAGCCTTTGGTGGAACCGGCCCGAGAACGTCGAGCGCGCGCAGTCGTTTTGGGCGGAGCTTTTGCGAGCATCTCCGCGACCTTGAACGCGATCGCGCAGGCCATCGGGGGCGGCACGGCGCGGCCGAGCCGCTCCCACTGCTGCGCGTAGGTCCCCGAGAGCGCGAAGTCGTCCGGAAACCCGCATATCCGCCGCAGCTCGGCGATCGCGAACTTGCGCTTCTCGGTCGGATGGCAGACCGAGGCCACGCTACCGGGGACTCCCGCGCCGGCCCCGCTTCCCTGCCCGGTTATGGTCGGGGACGGCTGGTCTAGGTCGGCCCGCACGAGGTTGAAGAACCGGTCCGACGACTGCCCCGGGTTCAGGCGATCGTACTCTGCGCCGACGGCGTAGCCCTCTAGCGACGCGCCGACGTTCTCCGGGACCGTGTCGCTGTGAGCGACCCTGCGCGCCTCGATCACGACGGACGCCACGCCGGCGCCGCCGTGCCGCTGGGAAATCGTCGGGTTCGGCTCGGACGGGTCGGCGACGATGAGCTGCTTGTGCTTCGGGTGGTACTTCCCGGGGTTGAGTTCGCCGGCGGATCGGCCGATCGCGAAGCGGGAGATGTCGCATTCCGGCTCGACCTCGATCCCGAACTGCGACGTGTTCATCCCGTTCCCGCCGCCGGCCATGATCGTCGGCGACGGGCTCGACGACCGGGCCATCTTGGACCCGCTGAAGCCGGTTGCCCGCACGCCTCCGACGGCGGAGGCGTGCGGGATCGCGTCGCGGACGCTGTAGCGGTAGGGAAGCGGCGAAGGGAACGCCGGGTCGACCCCGAGGTCCTCGCGCGCGCCGACGAAGATGATCCGCTGGCGCTGCTGCGGAACCCCGAGCCACTGCGCGTCGAGGAGCCGCGCCTCGACCCGGTAGCCGCAGCCCTTCATCGCGGCGAGGACCTCGAGGAAGTACCCCTTCGCGACCCCCTTCACGAGCCCGCTCACGTTCTCCGCGACGAACGCCCGCGGCCGCATCGCCCGCAGGAAGCGGACGTACTCGAAGAACAGGTCGTCGGTCCGCTGCTCCGTGTCGGAGTACTTCTTGACCTTCCCCCAATGCGCCGACCGCTTGCCCGCCGTCGAGAAGCTCGCGCAGGGGGGCGACCCTTCGAGCACGTCGAGCTCGCCAACCGCGAGGCCGAGCTCGTCAAGCACTTCGACCGGGTCGACAAGCCGGATGTCCCTTCCGTCAAGCACGGTCCCCGGGCCGGCGTTCGCCGCGTAGACCTCGCGCGCCGCCTCGACGAACTCGCTCGCCCAGAGGACCTCGAACCCGGCCATCCGGAAGCCGAGGCACGAGCCCCCGGCGCCGCTGAAGGTCGATAAGATCTTGAGGCCGTTTCGAGGGGTGGCGGCGACCTCCGCCATCGTAGGGACGCGGTACGGGGGCTTCACCGGTTCTTCCCGTTCCCCTTCTTCGGCGCCGCCGGCTCCTGCGGCTTCGCCCTCCAGTCGCCAGAACCCGTGTACCCGCACTTCGGGCAGCGGTGGGTCACGGGGATGTCCTCGCCGAACGCCTGGAACTCGGACGGCGGACCCGGCAGCGTCGTGAACTGGACGAGCTGCGCGTCGCCGAAGCCGAGCAGGGACACGTCCTCGCCGGCGCCCGAGAGGAACGCGATCTCGCCGCGGATCAGCTCGCGGTCCCACCCGCTCATGAGGCCGTACTGGTTGTCCTTGACGCGGACCGCGCGCTTGCGCTCCTCGGTCCACCCGCGCGCGACGGCGACGGGGTACTTTTTGAACCCGTTCTGCATCGACGCCATCAGTCGCCCGTGGCCGGCGATGATCACTCCCTCCTCGTCGACGAGGATCGGCGTCGTCACCCCGTCCTCCAGCATCGACCGCGCGAGGAGGTCTATCTGCGCCGGGGGGTGCGTGCGCGGGTTGTTCTCGTACGGGATGATCTTGTCGATCGGCCACAGCGAGACCTTCGACGCCGGCCAGGAGCTCTCGATCCTCGGCTTAGTCACGCGCCCTCCCTCGGCCACGCCGTGTAGCTCTTGTCGCTCGGGGCGTCGCTCCAGTTGACCCGCGTGAGCGAGAGCGGGTTGTCCTTGCACGTCGGCACGTCCACGTCGACCCCCACGGTCCCGTCCGCGCGCACGTCGCAGAACAGGACGCCCTCGTAGACCTGCCCGTCGATCGACCGGTAGCTCACCTTCGTCCCGCGCTTCATCAGCTTCTCCCTCCGCCGCCGCTCGCCGCCCCCGAGCACGTAGCCGCGCTCGTAGACCTCGCAGAAGTTCCCCACGTGCCGCGGCGGCGACCCGAGGATGCCGTCGCGCATCCCCGCCATCGCCGCGTCGTGTGGGTGCTCGAACGTCACCGGTAGCTCTTCGGCTTCGCGTACCTCGACCGCCGCTCGCCGCGGCGCTCCGCGTCGGCCACGTACGCGGCGTAGTCCCACAGGACGTCGTCGCTGACCCACCGCGCGGGCGGCAGGAAGTCCGGGTCGATCGCGAGGAACGCCTGAACCAGCGGCCTTGTCATACTCGGCGCCGGGACCAGCGCCCCGAGCCAAGCGTCCGCCCTCTTGCTCTCCCTCACCGCGATCTGCTCAGGGCGTTTTCGAGCGCGGCGATCACGCCGCGGACCCCGCTAACGTCGTGCGTCGCGTCGACGTTCGCCTTGAGCCATTCCATCGCGGCCGCCGCGGCGACCCGCATGGGGTCGGAGAGCGACCGCAGGTTCGTGGCCTGAAGCCCCTTCCCGTCGTGGGCCGCGAGGTCGAACGCGAACCTCTGCCCGATCGTCAACCTCATCGACCCCGTCTGGGTCACGTGCACGAACACGTCCCGGCCCATCGTCGGCCCCGGGTCGTCCGGGATCAGGAACCCGAACCCCTTCCGGTTGTCGAAGCTCTTGAGCATTCCCGTCATCTGATCAGACGCCACTCGCATGTTCACTCCGTCTTCCACATCCAACCGCCCTGACTTTTTGGCAACCAAGTCGGCGGTCCGTCCTTAGTTGCGATAAACTCCACGCGGAACTTTTCTTGTTGCACTTCTGCGACTAGCGCCGGCCTCCACTCGTCCGGGCCTAACTGTTGCATCCTGCGGACCTCAACCACGTCGCCGACCTTCACGGGTTCATTCCTCCCAGCTCTTTCGTCCCTCCACCTGCGCGGCCATGCGGGCCGGGGCCACGAGGACCCTTGCCCCGCCGACCTCCTCGACCGTCCACCCCTGCCGCCTAAGCATCGCGAGCGAGACGGTGAGGCCGTTCGAGGTCACCGGTTCGATCCCGAGGCGGCGATACTCCGCCTCGATCATGCGCTGCGAGGTTTCCGCCGATCGGCGCGTCGCCTCCGCGCGAGCCTTCTCCCGCTCGGCTTCGTTCATCGAGCGCATCCGCATCGTCCCGAGGAGCTTGTCGAACTTCCCCGACACCCGCGCCTGCTCTTGCGGGCTCGGCGCGGCCGGCCTCGGCGGGTCGCGGGCCTGGTCGTAGGAGAACAGCGGGTCGAACTCGTCCGGCCACTCCGTCGGGACGAGGAAGCAGCCGATCTGGCCGCGCGCGAGCATCAGCATCCCCTTCGGCATGAATCCGAGGTGCCGCTCGAAATACTGCCGCCACTTGCGCCACTGCGACGTCCCCTCCCGCAGCTCGAACGTCGAGCCGCGCGTGGCCTCCGCGCCCATGAACGCGAGCGCCCGCTCCCAGTAGACGCGCTGCTTCGTCCCCATGCCGTCAAAGCGAAAGCCGGGCATCCTGACCTCCATTCTGTCGTTTCCACTCGTCGTACTCAGCCTGCTCCCGGGCGCGGCGCTCCGCCCGCGCGGCCTCCTTCGCCGGGTCGACCGGCGCCGGGGGATGGGGCGGCGGCTGCGGGCCGCTCGCCGGGCGGTCCTCCCACCGCCCCTGGTTCAGCCAGGTCGTCGGATTGCACCACGGGCGGTCGTCCGTCTTCCCGGCATAGCGCCGCAGCGCCGCCATTAGCTCCTCGAACGAGACTGCCCTAGACCGCTCGACCCTGCGGAACGACTTCTCCGCAGCCTGCTTGCCCACCTTGTTCGGGAACACCTTCCAGAACTCGTCGAAGGGCCAAGCGCGCCGCGCGCGCGTTTCTTCCCTTGAGTCTATTAAGTCTAGTGAGTCTAGTATAGTAGGAGGTTCCGGGCCGTTGTTTTTCAAAGGCTTAGAAGGGAGCGGAGGGGAAGCGGGAGGGGAGCGGACTAGGGGCGGACCTATAGCGGACGGGGAGCGGGGCGTAGGCGGGGCACTGCGGCGGGCGACGCGGCGGTCCTCGATCTTCGACAGCTCAGACCGGCACCGGACGTTGCTGATCTTGCCGTTTTCGATCGTTATTTTCCCGGCCTTGAGGAGCTGCGGGATATAGTAGCGGGTGACTAGCTCGTGGCGCATGCTGCATCGGCCAGCGAGCCCTCGCGCGTTGTATACGATCGGCCCTTCGTGCAGGTAAATGAGCTGACAGATAACGTGGTATAGCCGGTAGGCGCCGTCGCTGAGGTTCTCCGTCCCGTCCATCCAGGACGCGATGTCGTGCTGATAGTAAGAGACCATGCTCAAGCCCCTCCAAGGGCGAAGGATTCCATCGGTCGGAGGGGTTGTCGAACACGAGGTCTCGCGATATATAAACCTCGTGGTCCGCGCGCCCCTCCAGAACAGATTCGCGGATCGGCCCCGGCGGGTGTGATGGCCCGACCGGGGCGACCTTTTTAGTCCGATTCTATTCCGATGGGAACCCCGCCCGTCCAGACTCGATCGCCCCAAGGGCGGCGTAACATTCTTTGTCGGCCGCTGCCGGGAGCCAGGCGAGGAGCCGGCCGGCGGCGATCGCCCCGGCGATCACTGCACTCATGACCGCAAGGTCGGCGATCTTGCTCAAAGCTCTGCGGCGCAAGGGTATCTTGAAAACTCCGCTTTCAACATGAATTGCGGCTTACTCTGCCGCCTCCCTGAACTTCCCGACCTCGTCGCCCCGGACCGTCCACCCGGGCCGGTCCTGCCGGGCCCAGAGCTCCAGGTACGGTCCGCCGACGAGCCGCTCGATCCGCTTGTGCACGCAGTCCGGCTTGCGCGAGTGCTCGCGCCGCGGCTCGATGACCCCCATGCGAACGTCCCTGTGCAGGCGCCGCGGCCGGCCGCGCGTCGCGAGGAGGCACGGCTCCGTGTTGGCCCGCGTCCAGTAGCCCATCCCCATGCTCGCGTCCGCGTCGTCGCGGAACATGTCGATCTGGTCGACGCGCGCCTTCGCCCAGTCGAACGCGCAGGTCTTGTACTCGAACCCCCACCACTCGATGACCTTGAGCGCGTCCCTCAGCATCGGCCAGGAGATCCATAGGAATAGCGCGCAGTCCGGCGCGGCGGCGCTGCCGACCGGGACCGCGGCGATCTCTGCGAGCGTCATCGTCCTATAGTGAACCGCGCTGGAAACGTTCGTCCCCTTCCCGCGCCGCTTGATAGCGGTCACGTTGTTCCACGTCTTGAACCGCCACGGCGGGTCGCAGAGGATCGCGCCGAAGTGCCCGTCCGGGAGGCCGGCGAGGAGCGGGTCGTCCAGGCGCTCGGTCCGGTCGAGCATCACGCCCTCCTCTGCGCGGCGGGGAGCGGGCGCCGGAACCGCGCCCGCGTCGCCGCGTCGAGCTCGAAGCCTCTCCCCCAGTGCGTCGCGATGCTGATGCCGTGGCGCCCGAGCTTCGCGCGCATCTTGCAGACGAACACGTCGACGACCTTCGGGTCGACGTCGCAGTCCGCCCGGTCGCTGTAGAGCGCCGTCATGGCCTGGTCCCGCGTCACGTGCCGGCGCCGGACGAGGAGCCAGAATAGGATCTGCTCCTGCGCCGTGAGGCCCCACTCGGGCGGCGTGAACTCGTCGCCGCCGTAGAATAGCTCCTCGAGCTGCCTGACCCGCTCGCGTAGCTCGTCGTTCTCCTCCCTAAGCCTCCTCACGATAGCGTCGCGGAAGTCGGTCACGGGCGTCACGCCGCCGTGCGCTCGAAGTCGAGGCCCTGGCCGCGCAGGAGCGCGAGCCCGTACCACGCGATCAGCGCCGCCTCGGCCCGGTTGTGGTCCTTCATGCGCTCGAAGCCGGGGACCCCCGGGAACAGCTTGATCGCCCGTTGCCGGCTATCCTCCTTCTCGCGCTTGATCAGGGCGTGCGCCTTCTTCCAGGCCGTCGACTCGATGACCGTGCTCGGGATCATGAGGCCGTCGACGCACGCTTCGAGCGCGCCGACGGCCCGCCCGTACACGAACCCGCTGCTCGCCCCCTGGTCCGGCATCGCCTGCGCCCGCTCGATAAACGCGTGGGCCGGCGGGAACCGCCGGACGAACTCGAGCACGCCGGCGACGTGGACGCGCCGCTTCGCTTTCTCCCCCGTCGTGGGGATGTCCGCGACCGCGAGCAGGCGCGGGTGTACGTCCGGGCCGCCCTCGACGAGCGCGAGGGCGCCGCTCAGCCCCGGGTCGATCCCGAGGACGATCACTCCGCGGCGACCGACGTCGGCGACGGGAACGGCTTGACGTTGTCCTCGCCGTCCTCCTCCCCGGCGATCGGGAGCTCGGGGGCCGAGTCCGCGCGCGCCTGGAGCCCGCTGATGTCGAGGTAGTGCTCGAAGTCCTCGAGCCAGCGCCGCAGCGTCGCCGGTTCCATGCGGTCGAGCGCGACGATCTGCCGGAAGACCTTCCGGTTGAGGTGGTTGTTCTCGACCGCCGTCTTGATCTGCTCGCCGAGGCTCCCCGAGATCTCGGCGATGTCCTTCTTCGCGCCCCGCGCGGTCGCCATGAGCGACTTGAGCTTCGGCTGCGAGATCGCGGGCCTCGCACCGTCCGTCTTTGGCTTCCTGGCCATCGTGGTCCTTTCGCTTGTTCAGTGCAGTTGACTATGACACGCTTCGTCGTCGGCGCGTATGTCCCTTAGCATGGACGCGACGATCCGGCCCATCGGGTCGCCGGTCGCGAGGGATAGCCTTGAGAGCCACTCTCGCGTGTCGCCGTCGAGCGGGACGGCGATGTTCTGCTCCACGTTATCGTCCTTCCGGCGCGCCATCGGTCGCCTCCGTCGCTTGGGCTCGACAGCGCGCAGGTAGGCGATTCGAGAGTCCGCGGCAAGAGTCCGGGGGCTAATTTTCTCACTCTTGCGGCTTCTGCCCCATCGAGATCACCCGGACGGGGGGCCAGTGGGTATCAGCCGGCCACCGCTCCCGGAACTGCTCGATCATCTCGTCGAGCTTGCGCACGCTGACGCTGTGCGACCCGTTCTTGAGCGACGCGAAGAAGTTCGAGTTCCCGTAGAAGTCCTTGCTGATCTGCGTGAGCGAGGCGCCCGTCCCGCGGCGGTAGGCGGTGGCGATGGCGATCAGGTTGTTTTTGACGATCTCCGCGATCACGTGCGTTTTCTCCGTTCCCAGGTTGATGGTAGAAAATTAACCCTTTACCTCGCGGTTGACTAGGGGGGCTAGACGGCGGGGAGGAAATTCCCTATATCTGATTCGCGACGTAACCTGACCTGAGGGACGATCGGATGAGAAACCTTCCCACGAGAGACCTGTTGCCCACCTGGTTCGACCGCCTGGCCGCGGCCGCCTTCTGCGTCGGCGTGTTCGCCCTGGCGCGGCTCTACTTCGTGATGCTCGCGAGGGCGTCGTGAAGGAGCACCCCGCCCAGGCCGCCGTCAACGCCATCATGTCCGGCGAGGACTCCCCGCCCGACCTCCGCCCCGCCCTCTACGCCGGCCACGTCGTGGTCGCCGAGGGCGGCCGCCTGACCGTCGACCGATACCCGCGCTTCGAGCTCCTCTGCGGGTGTTTCCGGGACGGGTCGTTCGCCTGCGAGGAGCATCGAAGGAGAGACCCCGAATGAGCCTGCCAAAAGGATACCTGCCGCGCGAGGGCGACGTCCTCGTCGTCCACGCGAAGGTCAAGTTCGACGTCCAGCCCGGCGAAGACCTCGTCCACGTCAAGGTCGAGCACAACGGGTTCGCGGTAACCCTCAGCAAGGTCGTCGGGATCGCGCTCCTCAAGTTCGACGTGGGGGAGCGCGTGGTGTGCAAGGACGATGCTAGCTGCGTCGGGGAGGTCGTCGCCATCTGCGACGACGCGGTCTGGATCAGGGTCGACGAGCGGTCCCCGTGGCGCCGAGAGCACGGGGAGTTCGCGACGGTCCGCGGCAAGAACCTGGAACGGTGCCCGGTCCCGGTCGAACCGGTCCGGGTCGAGCCGCCGCCGGTCGACATGCCCCTATACGCTTCCGGCTCGCCGTCCGGCCAGCCCAACAACGAAGAGATCACGTTTTGAACGAGACCGCAGACCCGCGCCTGCAAGTTGGCGCAAATTTTCCGCCCCTCGCCCGGTCGATCGCCGCCGAGGAGGGCGACTTCGCCGCCGTTACGACCGCCTTCCTCGAGGATGAGTACGCGAGGCAGCCGCAAATCGTGGCCGCGCTCCTCGAAGAGGCCCGAGAGATCCCGAAGACGATCGAGGACGACGCGACGAAGGCTCGGGTCGTTCCGCTAATCAAGCGCCTCCGCGACACCGCGAAGGCGATCGAGGCGTTCCATTCCAAGGAAAAACAGCCGTACCTCCGCGGCGGGCAGGCCGTCGACCAGTTCTTCTTCGGGCTCGTCGACAAGCTCGCGCGGCGGGCGAAGACCAACAACCCCGGCGCGGCCGACGTGCTTAATGCGCGGCTGACCGACTATGACAACCGAAAGCTCGCGGAGGAGCGCGCGAGGCGCGAGCGCGAGGCGGCGGAACAGGCTAGGCTTGCGCGCGAGGCGCAGGAGAAGGCGGACCGCGAGGCGCGCCAAGCGGAGGAGGCCCGCTTGGCCGCCGAGCGCGCTCGAAAGCCCGAGACGATCGCGGTGAAGGGCGAGGCCGCCCGCGGGCAGGAGGCCGCCGCCGACGCCGCCAAGGTCGAGGCGACGGTCTCGACCGCGCGAGCCGAGGAGGCGCACATCGCCACCCTCGCGAAACCGGCCGACATCATGCGGTCCCGGGGCGCGGACGGGACGCTTTCGACGATGGGGCAGGAGAAGTACGCGGAAGTCGTCGATAGGACGAAGCTCGACATGGAGGCCCTCTGGCCGTTCCTCCCGCTCAAGGCGATCGAGCAGGCGCTGACCGCCTGGGCGAAGGTCCACGACTACCGAAAGACGATGGACGGCGCCGAGGTCGGGCGCCGCAACCGGAGTGTCGTCCGATGAGGGGAGCTAAACCAGGCAACAAGAACGGGCTCCGCCACGGGCATTCCCCGAAAGGTCGGCGGTCTCCTGAATATCAATGCTGGCAGGACATGAAGGCCCGTTGCTTAAACCCGAACCACGAATGGTTCGATCACTACGGAGGGCGAGGGATCATAGTCTGCGACCGGTGGCGCGACAGCTTCTGTAACTTCCTCCTGGATGTGGGGAGGCGTCCGACGTCCAAGCACACGATCGACCGCTTTCCGGACAACGACGGCAATTATGAGCCGGGGAACGTTCGCTGGGCCACCCGCGGCGAGCAGAACGCCAACCGCAGGACGACGCGGTTCGTCATGGTCAACGGGCGCAGGATGCCGCTCTCCGACGTAATCAAGTCTCTCGGGCTAAACCGTCGCCTCGTATGTAGCCGCATAGAGCAGGGTTGGACGCCTGAAAGGGCGATCGCTGAACCGGCGCGATGGCATCGCCCCGATCTAGCGGAGAGGGCGCGATGACCGCGATCTGTACGGGATCGTGGATACTCGGGACCGCGTGCGGTCACTGCGACCGCTGCGCCGAAGAGGCGCCGCGCGCGATCGAGAGCCTGCGGACGACGGTCGCCGTCCTCGAGACGCGGCTGAAGCTAATCGTGGGCTGCATCCCCGCGCCGAACCCGTCCGGGATGAGGGTCGACTACGTGGACAGCATGAAGGTCCGGTTTTTCGACGCCTGCCGCGAGCAGCTCTACGACGAGAAGGGGGGGCTCAGGTGAAGTCGCTAGTCGCCCTCGTCGGCATGAAGCACCGCGGGACGGAGGGGCTCGTCTCCTCCCTCCCGCGGGGCGAGCCCCTGACGCTCGTCCGCGAGCCCGACAACCGCTATGACCCGAACGCGGTCCAAGTCTGGGCCCGCGGCGTCCACGTCGGGTACATCAAGGCGAGCCAAGTCCGACCCATCGCGATCGCGATGGATGCGAAAGGTCCGCCGCCGACGCTCGGCAAGCATGGAACTATCTTCAACGATGGCGTGATGTTCGCAGCGAAGCTCGCCATCGACGGCGGTCGGTGGCCAATGGTGGAGATTGAACGATGACCAAGAAAGCGAAGACCAAGGCGACCCCGGAGGACAGCCTGTTCGCGACCGTCCCGGGGGCCGAACCGACCGTTTCGGCGGAGGCGCCCGCGGATCAGCCCGGAGGCCCCGCCGGCAAGGGGGAGCTGATCGCCGCGCCCCGTAAGAGGGGGGCGGCGAAAGGCCAGCCGGCGGGCAACTCCGGCCCGCCGCAGGCTATCCCCGTTCCGGCCGTCGTCGGGATCACGGAGATGATCGAGCGCCTCGCGGGCGTAAAGGAAGTCGATGCGGAGAAATTTGAGCGGCTTTTGCAGATCCAGGAGCGCCTCCTCGACCGGCAGGCCCGGGTCGACTTCGACCGGGCGATGATCGACGCCGCGCCGGAACTCCCGGTCCTGACCAAGGACGGCCGGATCGTCGTCGAGGCGCGGGACCGGCCCCAGGGCGGCAAGACCCGGTCGCAGGCGACGCCGTACGCCAAGTGGGAGACCGTCCTCCCGCTGATCAAGCCGGTCCTAGCGCGGCACGGGCTCGCCATCACGCACCGGATCGGGACCGCCCCGGACGGGCGTATACGCGTCACTGCGGTCCTCCGCGGCCACGGGCACACCGACGACTCCTGCTACTTCGACCTCCCGGCCGACACGGGCGGGAGCAAGAACAACGTCCAGGCGTGGGCGTCCTCCGTGTCCTACGCGAAGCGGCACACCGCCTTCGCCTCACTCGGGCTCGTCGCCCAGGGCGAGGACGACGATGGCAAGTCTGCCGGCCGCCCGGTCGTCGTCGGCGAGGCCCTCAACGACGAGGAACTCGCGCGCCTCTGCGAGTTCCGCGACGCGGTCGGGTGCCCGAACGAGCACCTTATCAAGCACCTGAGCGAGACGCGCCCGAAAGGCCACCCGGAGCTCGCGGCGCTCGCCGACCTACCTCGCTCCCGCCTCGAGGAGGCGATCGCCGACCTCCGGTCCTACGAGGCGAACAAGAAAGAACGCGAGGGGAAGAAAGCGTCGTGATTAAGAAGTTGAGCGTCGTCGTGAACGGGCACAGGACCGGGATCTCGCTTGAACCCGAGTTCCTGCGCGAGCTGAAACTGATCTGCGCGCGTCGGCGGACGACGCCGTCCGCGATCGTTAGTCAGCTCGACGACGGGGTCGTCAACCTGTCGTCCGCGGTCCGGCTGTTTGTGCTCGCCGAGGTCAAGAAAAGAGGAGAGGTCAATGGTTAACTGGCATAGGGTCGTCCAGTGCGGGTGCGGGTTCGTCATGGGCGGCGTCGCGGTCGCCTTCCTGCTCGCTCCGGACAGCGTCAACGTCGCCCTCGTCGCTGCCGGGGCGGCGTTCGCCGCGGTCCTCGGGTTCTCGGTCTCATTCCACCGCGAGGGGCGCGAGGCCGAGCGGCGGGAGGAGAGGGCCGCGCTCGCCCGGGCTCCGCGCCCGCAGCCCCAGGAAGTCCCGGAGGCCGCCCTGCCGCTGCACGAGGAGATGCGCGACCGCGTCGCCGCCACGCGCGATGCCCTCTCCCGCATGGTCGACACCGCCTCCCGCATGCACAACGACCGCGTCTCCGTCCACGCCCGCTGCCAGCGGCTCGAGGAGGAGCGAGAGCACCTGATCGACCAGGTCGTGACCGCCAACCGGGCGCGGGACGTGCTCTCGTCCCTCCAGGCCCCGCCGCTCGCCCTCGGGGAGCGGCCCTGGCCGGCGCCCCGCGTGCCGTCCGCGGAGGCCGTAATGCGCGAGCTGCGCGAGGTCGTCTCCGAAGGGCGCGAGCCCGAGACGGAGAAAAAGTTCGCCGCGGAGGGGTAGGAACCGTTATCCGACCCTGCCCCCGAGCAGCGAGTCCGGGGTCTGCTACTGCCCCGGAACGACCCCCGCCCGGCAAGGCCCGAGGCTTTTCAGCCGCTCGCGCCGGCTTCCCGGTGTACCCCCGAGAGGCGCGCGCGGCCCCGAGCAGAGGCCCCCGGGCGGGACCGCTTTGCCATCCTCCGAACCAAGGACTAAAATTCCCAAGATGACCCCGCGCCCCGCCCACAAGAGGAAGCCGCCCGCCGCCGCCGACGTGACGGTGTTCAGCAGCGACGAGTACCCCCAGGGCTCCGCCGAGTGGTTCGGCCTGCGCCTCGGTTTCCCGACCTCGTCCGTCTTCGCCGCGATCATGGCCGACGGCAGGGACGGCGGGGAGTCGAAGACCCGCGCAAAGCTCCTCAACCAGCTCGCCGGCGAGATCCTTAGCGGCCAGCCCGCCGAGGCGTTCCAGAACGACGCCATGCGCCGCGGCAACATGATGGAGGCCGAGGCGGTCGAGCACTACGCGTTCACGCGCCGCGTCCGCGTCGAGCGCGTCGGCTTCGTCCGCCGGACGATCCACAATCCCCTCGGCGAGGACCTCGTCGTCGGTTGCAGCCCGGACGGGTTCGTCGGCGACGACGGCCTGCTCGAGGTCAAGACGATGCGCCCCGACCTGCTTATCGAGCTAGTCGACAAGGGCCGCTTCCCGACGGAACACCGCGCTCAGGTCCACGGCGGGCTCTGGGTGACCGGGCGCAAGTGGTGCGACCTCAAGGTCTTCTATTCCGGGATGCCGGTCAGCCCGACGTTCCGGGTCGAGCGCGACGACCACTACATCGCGCAGATCATAAGCGCCGTGCAGGTCTTCGCCTTCGACCTCCGGCGCCTCGTCGAGCGCGTCAAGGCGAAGGGGAGCGTCCGCTGATGGTCGCGTACTCGTTCAAGCGGCGGTTCGTCGAACCGATCCGGCGCGGCCTCGCATCGGCGTATCCCGACCAAGCGGGTATATGCCCGAAGCGGCAGACGATCCGCGCCGACCGCAGGCGCCACGCCCGCCCCGGCGAGGAGCTCCAGCTCTACTGCGGGATGCGGACCAAGGGGTGCTTCCTGATCGGCCGCGCGCGCTGCGCCGGCGTCGACTACGTCAAGCTCGACTTCACGGGGCTCGTCGCTGTCAACCGTCAGGCTTTCATCCGGACCGACATACTCGACAAGTTCGCGAGGTCGGACGGATTCTCCGACTTCGCCGATATGCGCTCGTTCTGGCGCGAGGAGCACGGCCTCTCCGTCTTCGAGGGCGTCCTCGTTCGGTGGGAGCCGCTCGCGTGAGGACCCTCCCGGTCGTTTTCGTCTGGCGCGAGGTCGACGTGGTCGACGCGGACGGCGTCGCCGAGCGCCGGCTCGCGATGGTCCCGCTCCCGCGCTACGGCAACGTCTGCAAGCGGCAGTTCGAGGAGGGCGAGGAGTACCCGCTCGCGCCGATCGAGCCGCGCTCCCGCGCCTCCCATAACCACTTTTTTGCCGCCCTCAACGAGGGGTTCGAGAACCTCCCCGAGGGAGAGACGCGGTTCCCGACCTCCGAGCACTTTAGGAAGTGGGCGCTCGTGATGGAGGGGTTCTGCACGGAGAACAACTACGTCTGCGATAGCCCCGAGCACGCGATGGAGCTCGCCAAGGGCGTCCGCCGGTTCAACGAGTTCGTCGTGATCGCCGTCCGCGGCAATATCGTCCGCATCTTCGAGCCGAAGTCGCAGAGCGCCGCGGCGATGGGCAAGGACGAGTTCGAGGCGTCGAAGAAGGCCGTCCTCGGCAGGCTCGAGCACATGGTCGGCGTCTCGCGCGGGACGCTGCGGAAGGAGGCGGGGAAGAATGCCTAAGACGTTTCGAGTAGCGATCGACCTGGCGGCGCTCGTCGCCGTGGTGTTCGTCGTCACGGTTTCCCACGACCCCGTCGTGGCCGGCGTCCTCTGCTACGCCCTCGGCGCCTCCGCCGTCGCGCGCCTGCGGTGGATACAAACCGGCGAGTGGAGGTGGCCGTGAGCAAGATCCTCACCGAGAAGGTCGCGCGGGCGATCTGCAAGGAGCGGAACGGCGGGTGGGACGTGTGGGAGACCGCCGCCGCCCCTCCCGAGGTCAAGGAGCAATACATGAAGCAGGCGCGAGCGGCGATCAACGCGGTCCGCGACTACGACGCGTGGCTGAAAGCATGAGGGCGCGCGGGGAGGAGTTCGACGTCGGCGAGCAGCTCCTCGAGGTCGAGCGCCTGATCGAGGAGTTCCGCTGGGCCCGGTCCCAGGAGGGCACGTCCGAGGAGCGGACCTACCGCGTCCTCAAGGCGATCGCGAGGGACCTGCGCGGCCGGCTCAACGGGGCGACCTCCGTCGCCTCCCGCGCCCTCGGGAGCAGGCTCGAGGCCGTCCGCCTCGCCAGGGACCCGGAGAGCCGCGCCCGCGCCCTGCGGGGCGTCGGGGAGGAACTCGTTGGCCGGTGGCCGGCCGTACGCATCGCCCTTGAACGGGAGAAGCTCGGATGACCGTTAGTTACGCGCATCGGTGCCCGGCGTGCGGCGGGCCGAGGGTCCGGATCACCGACAGCCGCCCGCTCGCGACCGGGAGCGCGCCGATAGTTAGGCGCCGCCGGAAGTGCTTGGCGTGCCCGCACCGATGGTCGACCTACGAGGTCCCCGCCGACGCGTACCACGCGATGCAGGACCTCATGCGGCAGATTCGCATGTGGAAGCAGACGGTCGACCAGATCGTTGCGACCCAGAAGCTCTCGCTCCCGGACGACAACGCCTTGGACCTGCCCCAGGATCGCAGGCGCAGGGAGGCTTGACGTTGCCCCGCCTCTACCGCCCCCACGTCCCCGTCGAGGTCCGCTGCCGCGTGGCCCTTCGCCAGCTCGGCGAGCTTTGGCCCGACGACGTCCTCGCGCAGACGCGCGGGGGCCATGCCGCCCTCCTCGCTATGCTCCTCGCGAAGCTCTCCTCGCTCCTCGGCGACGCCGAGCTCCGCCTCGACCACGACCCCGCGCTCGCGACCCGCCAGCAGTTCAAGAATGGGAGGGGTGAGGTCGTCCGCTACGTTCCCGCGGCGAACGACCCCGAGTATTTGGTCTATCGTACCGCGCACGCGCACCACATCAAGACTCAAGTTCGCGGGGACGGCGCGCAGCACCCCGACCGGGTCCTGATCAAGCGCGCCCGCCGGGCGGCGAAGCCGGACCCGATGGACGCGTGGGTGAAGGCGAAGCGCCGCGCCGCGAAGCGCAAGTGGCCGTCCCGGCCGTTCCCGAAGGGGAGGAAGTTCGATGCACGGCACCGCTAAACTAAGGCCCCGCGACTACCTCGAAGCCGCCCGCTGCCCGCGCTCGCTCGAGCCGCAGGAGTTCGGCCTCTGGAAGATCGAGCGCATCGAGTTCCCGGCCAACACCGTCGAGCGGTTCATCACCGGGTTCGACTCGCAGACGGTCCTCTCCCGGTTCACCGGGGCGACCCTGCACCAGTCCCGCGGCGAGATCGTCCTGGAGGACGGCAGGATCGAGCTCCGCAAGCACCTTCCCATCTGGCTCCGCGCGCGCGGGCGCGTGCTCGTCACCGGTCTCGGGCTCGGCTGCGTCGTGCGCGGGCTCCTCGCGAACCCCGACGTGGACCTCGTCGACGTGGTCGAGATCGACCGAGACATCGTCCGCGTCGTCGGGGAGGAGTTCGCCGGCGAACCGCGCGTGCAGGTCCACTGCGGCGACGCCCTGACGATCCCGCTCGCCGGGCCATGGGACTACGCGTGGCACGACTTGTGGATAGAAGACCACGGCCTCCAGGTGCTCCACGCCCGGCTGTTACAGCGGTTCAAGAAACGCTGCGGGCCGCAGGGCGCCTGGGCCTTCCCGCGCTTCATGAAGCGCAGGCTCGCGCGGTCCTCGTTCCAGCTCCTGGGGTAGGGCGATGGCCGAACGTCTAATCACCGAGGACTACGAGCTCCGCGGCCAAACGTACGAGGTCTGGGTCGACGGCTCGTGGAACGGAGACTTCCCGAACTGGTGGCTCTCCGGCGGGCACAAGCCCGGGTGGGTCATCACGGAGGACGACTTCGACCCGCCGCTCACGGACGCGGAGGTCACCGCCATCTCGCAGTACGTCCGCGAGTGGCTGACCGTCGACGACTAGGTCACCGCGGGACGTGGAACCCGCCGCCGCTGAGCATCCCGAACAGGATCGCCGCGAGCGGCAGGACGACGAACCAGATGACGCAGCAGACCATCGCGACGACGACGATCACGTTCACGAGCGTCGCGAAGTTGCCCTGTAGCTTCGCCATCGGGATGAGCTGCGTGTAGGCCCACCAGATGAGCGCGAGGACGACGACCGCGATGATGATCGAGACGAATTGCATAGGTCGCTCCTCATGTTAGGGCATGGACGGCTTATAGCAGCGCCGCGGACCCGGCGTATGGCTAAAATTGCTCACGGCATGGACCTCCTCACCTCGACGAACAGCTCCTCGCCGTCGCTTAGGCCCAACGCATGGTCGGACGCGATGTTCATTAGGACCCAGAGCTGGATCTTGCTTTCGTGACCGGCTTCTTGGACGAGCAGCAGGTCGGTCACGCCGTTGTTCTTGCGGATCATCCGGCAGGCCATATGCCCGCGGAACAAGGTCCGGCGGCCCTTAGCCACGACGCAATACGAGGGCGACCAGCGTCGCCGCGGCGATCACGAGCCCCGCGGCGCCGACGATGTAGCCCCAGACCGCGCCGCCGCCGACCTTGGCGCCCTCGCCCTTGTCCTGGCGCGTCTTGATGTCGCCGACCTGATCCCGGATGCCCTTGAGCTCGCTGATGAACAGCTCGCGGAGCTGCTTGAGGCTTTCGGTCGTCGCGCTCTCGCTCTTGGCGATCGCGGTCGAGTTGCTGATGTTCTGCGCGCCGACCGCCTTCTCCGCGGCCTGCATGGCGGCCGCGATCGCGGTGCTGTTCGAGAGCGCGAGCTGCGTCGCCTGCTTATCGCGTTCGATGAATTGCACGTCGACCTTGCGGAAAACCTCGCTGATCACCGACAGCCGGTCGTTCATCTGCGTCTCGATCCGCTTGAAGTTTTCGTCGGTCGAGGTCTTGAGCTTTGATATTTCCGAGAACACGAGCTCGCGCAGCGCGGTGGTGGCGTGGTCGATCGTCACCCGCTGCTGGTCGAAGACGAGCCGGGCAGCGCTGAATACCGTCTCCTGGCCCCCGATCTTCGCCTCAAGCGCCTCGCGCAGCGCGCCGATCTCGCGGCGCAGCGCGTCGGTCGTCAGCGTCGTCGGATCGGGAACGGGGACGAGCCCGCCCGAGGCCGTGTAGCCGCGCCGGCCGTCGTTGTTGTCGTCGTCGTACCTCGATCGCGGCGGCGCCATGCTCGTAACCGGGGGGGGGGTCGCGTAGACCACTTATAGCCGATTCTAGGCCGGGGCGATCGGCGGGCTCGCCGGCGGCGGGCCTCCGAGGACGGCGGGCGTCGGCGTCGCCGGGTCGGCGATCGCCGTCTCGATGTGGGCCTGGATCGCCTGCGCCGCGAGCGGGCTGCTCGGGTCGAGGCCGAGCGCCTTGATCGTGTCGGCGCCGTGCGCCACGACGTACGCCGTAGCCCGCGCCTTGATGTCGGCGCTCACCTGCACGGGGAGCTTACCCTCGAGGTGGTGCGCCGCCTCCTGCGCGGCGAGGTTCAGCCCGTTGACGACCATCTCCTGGAGCCGGGCGCGGAGCGCGTCCGTCGCCTTGATCCCGGCCGCCTGGATCAGCTTGAGGATCAGCGCCGTGAGGGCCGTCCCGAGGACCCCGCCGAAGGCGGTCACCATCCACAGGAACGCCTGGCCCGCGAGCGTGCCGACCGAGATCGTCGTGTCGGAACTTACCGGCCCCGTCGTCGTGACGACGTTCTGCGTCGTCGGCCCGGTGGTCGGAGGAGAAGGCGCGACCGCTGGAGGAGCCTGCGCGACGGTCCCGACCGGGCTCGCGCCCACGGCCACCGGCCCAGGCGTCGCCTCGCGGAACGTCTGCGCGTGGCACGTGGGGAAGACGGAGAACGCGGCGGCGATGGCCAGGGTCGCGAACGTCCACGACAGGATCGTCGTCGCGGCGTAGAGCGTCTTCCTCACGTGGGGGCTCCTTTCGAGAGCTTGCGGTTTAGAACTTCCACTCGATCGTGAACAGGGCCTCGTTCCAGCGGGCCGTGCTCGACCCGTTGAACGTCATCGGCGGGAGGTTGTTGGTCGACAGGAACAGGCTCTGCGTCCCGAGGTCGACGTACCGGTACTTCACGCCGGCGATCACGTTGCTCGTCAGCGCGTACTTGACCTCCGCGCCGGCGTCCCACCCCGTGTGGGCGTTGCTCGAGCCGCTGCTAAACCCGACCGCGCCGCACTTCACGATGCAGACGACGTTCGCGTTCTCGCTGATGTTGCCGAAGGCGAAGCCGCCGAAAGCGGAGATCAGCCACCCCGACCAGGGCGTGAAGCCGACCCGGGCGTTGATCGCCCCGTCCCAGTCGATGCGCACGCCGGAGCCGACCGCGGCCTGCATGCCGTTCGCCGCCGTCCCGACGTTGGACGCACTCCCGCTCATGTTCGACCAGTCGAACATGAACTCGGCCCCGAACACCCAGCTCCCGAGCTGCATGTTGTAGCCGGCCTGCCCGCCGCCCACGAGCCCGGCCGTGCTCGGGTCGAGCGACCCGGGGTTGCCGAGCGTCGCGAAGAACGCCGTGCTGTTGGGGTCGGCCGGCAGGAGGTCGAACGGCCGCGCCGCCCAACCGCCGCCGATGTTGCCGCCGACGTAGAAGCCCGTCCAGCTGAACGCCGGCGCCGCGTACGGGGCGGCCTTCGTGGGCATGTAGACCGGGGCGATGAGGTCCGCGGCGCCGGCGCCGTAGAGGCCCGCCCAACTGATCGCCAGGATGGTCGGAGCGATGGTGAATAGGCGTTTCATATCGGTTCCTTTCCGTTGTTGTGGCCCGTCAGAGCGGCTTCGCGCCGGTCACGTTGACCGGGACGCCGCCGATGTAGACCGTGATCGGGCCGACTTGCCGCAGCACGACGCCGAAGCGGGTCGAGGCTACCGGGGCGCTCGCCGCCTTCCACGCGTCGCACACCTGCGTCGCGATGACCTGCGCGCTCGTGAGCGTCTGGTTTCCGGCGGCGATCAGGTTCGCCACCGTCAGCGCGTCGACCGTGATCCCGCATGCCGCGACGATCGCGTTCGTGAGCACTGCGGGGGTGATGCCGGCGACCCCGGTCGACGAGCAACCGGAGAGCAGGCTCGCCGCTAGGGCGGCGAGGGCGAGGGTCCGCCGCACGCTCAGGCCCCCGGCTTCGGGGCGGGCGGCGCCGGGTTCTGCGCCGGCCAGTTGGCCTCGACCTCGTCGGAGGCCGTCAGCGCCGCGGCGACGACGAGCTGCATGTTCTGCGCGAGGTTCGGGACGAGGTTGATCTCCCACTGCGGGAACAGGGAGCCGAGCTCCTTGGTCGCCGCGGCGGTCGCCGCCGCGAGCTTGGCGGCGGCCATCTTGGGGTCTTGTGACATGCTTACTTGGCTCCTGGGTTGGGCGGTCCCCTCGAGGACCGCGAGGTCGTAGTCGAGCTGGTCGAGGTCGAAGCCGTCGAGCGACCTGCCCCCGCGCAGGAACTCCTCGGAGAGGCAGACGACGCCCTCGTCGTTGTACTGGTTGAGCCACGGGTCGGTCGCGGCCTGCTCGCGCCCCCACGACACGCAGATCGACGCCCCGCCCCGGCGCGCGACGAGCGGGACGTAGTGCCCCCCGAGGATCGCCGACCCTATGACGAGGGTCCATGGCTCGTTGGCGTCAAACTGCCCCATCGCGCCGGCCGGGAAGTTGACCCCGACGCCGGCCGAGCCGAACAAGTGGGCGCCCGCGAGGAGACCCTCGATGTCGCCGGCGCCGATCCCGAGGTAGGCTCTGATCCTGTGCCGGTTCCCGGCCGCGTCTAGGATGCCCGTCCCCCGCCAGTAGCCCGCGGCTGACTGCATGTCCGTGCCGCTGTCCGTCGCCTTCGAGAACGCGAACCCGGTCGCGGCGGAGTAGTCCGAGAGGACCTGCGCGTCGCCGAACGAGGCCGGCGCGAGGTTGGCGTTTTTCCGCCAGAGCATCGTCTGATGCGCGAACCCGGACCACACGCAGCAGCCCCACCTATCGTTCGCGAGCATCCCCCACGCCGGCTGCGGCTGGTCGTGCCCGAACTCGTTCGGCGTCGCCGGCAGGCGCGAGTAGTCGACGTACTTCGCGAACAGGAGCTTGATCGCTCCCAGGCGGGCGGGCAGCTTTCCAAGCGCGTAAGCCATGACGGGCGTTCTGGCCCCGGCCGCGATTCCCCGCAAGCCGGGGAGAGCCGTCCCCGGTCGCTTTGCGCGGCCGGTGGGCTATTTATGCAACACGGCGAGGTGTCGCTCGATCGCCGCGACCGTCTCCGGCCCGGCGAGGCCGTCCACGTCGAGCCCCTCCGTCTCCTGGAAGTTCGCCACCGCCGTCCGGGTGCGCCGGCCGTAATTGCCGTCCTCGACGAGCCGCGGGCCGATGTCGAGCCGGTTGAGGCTCTGCTGGACCCAGAGCGCGTTGTCGACGCCGGCGGGCGGGAGCTGGGCGATCGGCATCGACGGCGGCATGGTCCCGGCGGCGGGGGCGGCGGTGAAGGAGAAGTCCGCGTCGACCGCGGCGAGCCGCCTGATGATCGGGACGATCCCGGGCCGGCGGTCCGTCCACGTCGAGCTCCACTTGTGGTCCCTCGGGTAGCCTCCACCTGTGTAGATGCTCGTGCAGCCCCACAGGTATCCCGAGTGCGCGCCGTTGCTCCGCGGCCCGAACCCGTTCCACGCCTCCCCCTTCCAGCACGCGTACGGCAACGTCCACGCCGGCACGCTCAGCACGTCGACCCGGTCGTAGCGCAGGTAGAAGATCGCCGCGGCGTACCACGAGGAGAACGGCCCCTTGCCGGCCGGGACGTGGGTCGAGACGTGGGACCACGGGTCGCCCTGGCCGAGGCCGTCGTGAGGGTTGCAGTCGTCCTCCCGGTAGTCGAGCGCGCCGGTGAACGCTGCCGGGATCTTGGTCGCGGCCTCGACGGCCTTGTACCGTTCTTTCCCGGGGAGGATCTCCTTCACCGCCGCCTCGACGCGCGCGACGTCGGTGATGACCATGCGGGCGAGCGAGGACTCGTATTCGGAAGCGAGAACCGGGAAGGGGTGCTGCATGTTTAGTTCCAGTTTCCCACGCTCACGACGGCGTTCGACCCGACCGCCCACATCTCGAAGAAGCTGCCGGCGAGCATCGTCGCCGCGGTCCCGGTCGCCGCGGTCAGTTGGACCTCGGGGATGAGCGTGCCCGAGGCGTTGACGTTGACGGTCCCGTCGCAGTCGATCGTCGCGTTCTCCGTCGCCGACGTGCTCGCGGCGGTCACCGTGAAGGCCGTCCCGAGCGTCGTAGTGTAGCCGAGCCCGGGCGTCGCTACCGCCGAGCTCGTGCTCGAGACCGCGTTGCACGACATCGTCCCGGAAGTTAGCGTCGCCGTCCCGCCGAGGAGGACCTGCCACTGGTGGCTCGTCGTCCCCGTGTTCGTGATCAGGTACTTGAGCTTGAACCGGTAGCCGGTCGCGGGCGGGACCGTGATCTGCCCGCTCGCCGTCCCGTTGAACGCCTTCTGCGGCGTGTTGACGTTGCCGAGCGTGTAGTTCGAGGTCAGGCGCTCGAAGTGGTAGTTCGCGGTCACCCCCCGGTTCGAGGCGCCCGGCGTCTGGTAGAACGCGTTCCCGTCGTACTCGTGCGCGCCGGCGACCGCCGTCGTGAGGTTCGTCCCCGCGGTGAGGCCGATCGGCGGGACGGTCGCGGTCCCCGCCCCCACGAACACGCTGTCCGCCCCGAGCGCCCACCCGTGCGTGAAGGTCACGTTCGCCCCGGCGACCGGTTGCCGGTAGTAGCTGCTGACGTAGTTCGTGAACGTGACGACGTTCGACGCCGCGATCGTGTTCCCGCCGAGCACGTCCGTGTAGGCCGCGGCGACGGTCCCCGCCGAGGTCGTATCCGTCATCGTCCCGACGACGCCCTGGATGCGGATGCCGCTAGTCGTCCACGCAGACTGCGAGAGGTTGCCGGAGATTATGAGTGGGGCGCTCGAGAACGTCACCGGGAACCCGTTGAACGTGACCGGCCCGTTGATGATCCCGCCTGTCGTTAGGAGCGGCGACGCCCCGAGGAAGTCTTGCTTCGACGCCCACTGCGCGTTCCACTGCGAGGCCGTCGGGACGTAGCCGTACGACCATCCGGGGTTCGACTGCGCGGACGCCTCGGCGCAGGGGAGCGCGAGGGCCGCGGCGAGGAGGGTGGCTCGGAGCGTCCTCATATTCAGAACCTGATGACTTTCGTCACGGTTTGGATGGGCGGCACGACCGGCGTCGTCTGCTGCGTCACGCCTCCGTTGATCGAGCTGACCGTCCCGGACGGCGTGGCCACCGACGCGGTGGCGATCTGGTAGCTGCACGCGTCGGCGCGGACGCACTGGCCGGGGGTCCCCGTGTAGAACGCCTGCCCGGAGCTGTTGCCGCTGAAGGTGGGCGAGACGTTGGGGAGCTGGTTCTGGGCGAGCGTCGCGTTCTGCGCCCCGCACCCCACGCCGATCGTCGTCGCCGCGCACGACGAGCCGCCGCTCGTCAACCTGTTGGCCGCGCCCTGCGTGCCCTGCCCGTCGTACCCCGCCGTCATCCGGCCGCGGAGGTCGGGGAGGGCGAAGTTGCCGGCCGAACAGGACCCGAACGCGGTCCCCGTGAGCGAGAAAAGGTCGGCGTACGTGGACTGCGAGACGCAGCTCCCGTCCACGACGAGGTGGCCCGCGGGGAGCGTCGTCGTCGCCATGTCGACGACCTCGCCGACCCGGACGAAGGCGCACGACGTGCACTGCCAGCGCGTCCCGTCCCACGTGATCGTCACGTTCTGGCCGGTGAACGTCTCGCCCCCGACCGACATGGTCGCCCCGAGCTGCGAGCGCCGGAAGACGTTGACGAGGCCGGCGCCGTTGACGTTGACCTGGAGCGGACCAGAGTTCGAGAACCCGGCGACGTACGTCACCGTGCTCCCGACCCGCCTCACGAACGGCGTCGCCGCGACCACCTGCGCGTTGGCCGAGCCGGTCGACGTGCCGCCGACGCCGCCCCCCGGGCACGAGGAAGACCAGTTCGCGCCGCCCGTGTCCGGGTCGCTCGAGTTGTTGTCGACCGTCGAGACCCAGAAGCACCCCGCCGTCGAGGCGTTCGCGAGGACGGTCCCGCTCGGGTAGCCGCCGATCGAGGTCGAGAACGACGAGTCGTAGGTCGGCGACGCCCCCGCGCCCTGCCACTGCGACCACTGCGTGATCTGCTTGAGGATGCCGTTGAAGTCCGCGCCGAACGGCGGGCACCCTCCGGCGGTCGCCGGGACGAACGTGAGCGGCGGGAACCCGTCGGTGAGCGACGCCGCGCAGTTCTGGATACCGATCTGCGACGGGACCGGGATCGAGCGGAGGTAGGTCGCGGTCGCCGAGTTGCCCCACGGGACCGGGAACTTCGGCGGGACCTGCGATTGCTGCATCGCCGCCGCGGCGAAGACCATCAGCGGCAGGATGACAGCGGCCCAGAACAGTTTCCTCATGGCGCCCTCACTGGTGGACGATGCTGACCGCGACGCCGGCGGGGTTCGGGAGCACGTTGCTCTGCCCGAGGATCGCGAGTTCGACGGTCGTCAGCGGGAACTTGAAGACGTAGGCCAGGCTCATGTTTTGGTTGTCCTGCACATAGCAGATGCCCCGGCCCGGGAAAAGCGTCAGGAGTATCTGGTTGACCCCCGGGATCGACCCGTCGCTGATGTTCCCCGCCGCCTTCGCGTACACGAGCTTGCGGAAGTCGGAGTCGGAGAGAACGAAGTTCGTCGTCGCCCCCGACCCCGTGAAGAACCCGCCCTGGCCGAACCCCGTCCAGCTCCCCGCCTCCTCGAAACCGAAGAAAGTCACGCTGCCCGGGATCGAGAGCGTCCGCTTGACGCCGACGATGCGGCCCCACACGTCGAGGCCGTACCCCACGGCCGTCGCGACGTTCATCATCATGTCGTAGTAGTCGTCAAGGACCTCGGTCGGGTCCATCGCGGCGTTGAACGCGTTGATGATCCCGTCGAGGATCGGGGAATTGGCGTATTGACTTATTACGGTCTTCCATTGGTCGAATGGCGGAACGTCTCCGAGGGGGCTTATCCCTACGGCGAACGTACCGATCGCGTTCTGGCCAGGCGCCGAGGCCGTTGCGTAGCGCGGATAATTTGGCCCAGACATTTAGGCGTCTGCACGAGGCTTGGGTTGGAAAGAGTGATATTGAGCTTTGGCCTCTAGGTAGACCTCCCGGGCTTCGTCCTTCGATTCAAACGAGCCGAGATAAATATCCTTTCCTTTGATACAAATTTCGGCTCTCCATTTTGACTTGTCCCGGTGGACGCCCGTATATCCGCTACGGTTGTCGCTTCTCTTTTTTCTATTTTGACAGTTCTGAGCATTCGTCGCTTCACGCAGGTTCGCTAGAGTGTTTCGAGCGCGTTTCCCGTCCCGATGATCTACCTGCGTTTTGGGCCATTGACCGTGGATCATCAACCAGATGATGCGCGCTGCCGTGTATTTTCGTCCCTTCAGTCGAAGCCTAAGATACCCTTTCCTTAATCCGCCCGCCGACTTTCCGGCCCACGTAGAGTTCCACTTTCGGCAAAGCCATTCCGCTGATCTAAACTCGGTAGCGACGAACATATCCGGCGTTCTGGTTCGCCAGATTAGTTCTCCGTTTTTTTCGTTGTAGTCGAAAATTTGCCGCGCATATTCGGCGGTGATACCTGCTTTTGAAGCCATGATCCGGTCCCTTCGGGTCGCGGTTAGAGACCGTCGGTTCCCTGCCAGGAATCGGCGGTCTTGCGTTGCGGAGTATATCGTAAAAAGGCCGCTCATACGAACGCGACCGTGATGTTGGACGCCGAGAGCTGCGGCACCTGGTTCGCGTTCACGATAACCTTCGACTGGTCGGCCGAGGAGCACGTAAACGTCGAGTTCGCCAGCAGCGAGGCGCCCGACGACGTAGTGGCGTTGTTCGTGACGTAGACGCCGTTGCCGCCCGCGGGGCCGGAGGTCTGCGAGACGATCGTCGTGTTCGCCGGGACCCCGGTCCCCGTGATTACGTCGCCGACGCCGATCGAGCCGGTCACCCCGCTCGCCGTGAGGTTCGTGCCGCTCCCCGTCCCGGTAAAGGTCGCGCCGCCGACCGTCTGCGGGTTGTTGACCGTCCAGGTCGTCCCGCTCCCCGCCGTGATGTAGGTCCCCGTCACGGTTAGGCCGAGCGGGTCGACGAGGTTCTGGCCGATCGCCACCGACCCCGACGTGACCGACGCGACCGTGAGCGTGCTCCCGGAGATGTTCCCGACGATCACCGCGTCCGGCGTGTTGGCCGAGCCGATCCCGAGCGCCGCGACCAGCGCCCACGGGCCCAGGAGGCTCACCGGCGCCGCGTACTGCGTCGCATAGAGCGTGGTCGCGATCCGCGCGCGCGGCACGACCGCCACCCCGCTCGGCGGCGACGCCGTCATGGCCTCCGAGGGGACGTTCTGCGACACGCTGACCATGTAGGTCCCGAGGCCGCCGTTGCCGGTCCCGAGCCCCGTGATCGTGGTGTTCGGCGCGAGCGCGTTCGTCGCGTCCGATATGGTCTGACCGACGACGATCGTCCCCGACGTCACCGCCGTCACGTTCAGCGAGGTCCCGGTGACCTGCCCCGTGAACGACGCCGAGAGCGCGTTCCCGACGAAGGCCGCGAGGAGCGCCGCCTGGACGAGCTGCGTCGCGTTGTTCGGCACGAGCGGGCCGTTCGCGATCGTCACCTTGTAGAGGACCTGGAAGGCCGGCGGGATCTCGTACGTGATCGAGTACGGGATCGGCGCCGCGTAGAGGGGGTTCGAGTCGTAGACCGTGACCGTCGTGTTGCCGGTCATCGGCGCGCCCGCGCCCTTCTTCGAGAGGATCGCCTGCGCGACCGCCGTGGGCGACCCGCCCGCAACCGCGATGTAGATCGAGTACGCCGCGATCGTAACGCCGCCGACCGTGACCGGGTTGGCCGTATTGTTGTTGTAGCCGTAGTAGTCGATCACGCCCGGCACGTTCGCGACGGCGCCGATGATCGCGCCGACCGGGCCGAAGCTGTTGCCGGCGACCGAGTCCTGCCGCCTCTGCTCGAGCGCGAAGCGGCCCTCCTCGTCGACGCCCTCGACGCCCGAGACGACCGAGACCGAGTCCCACCCCGGGATCGCCTGATAGATCTGGACGCCGGCCCCCGAGGGGACCGGGACCGGGCCGGGGACCGTGCACGCGAAGGCGAGCGTCACGCTCCCCCCGCCGGGCGGCAGGCTCCCGGCGCCGATGCACGTGTACAGGTTGTTGTTCCCGTCGACGATCGTCGCCGGCGTGACGTTCGGGTTCGTCGAGTCCGGGATGAACGCGCCCGCCCCCGTGCACGAGACCTGGAGCGTCGTCGGCTCCGCCGGGTCGCGGTCGAGGAAGTAGATGCGCGCGATGGCGTCCTGCATGCGCCCGATCGCGTAGGACGGGTCGAGCTGGTTGAACTGGAAGACGAGCGCCCCATAGGCGTTGTTGATGATCGCCGCCTCGCTCGAGGCGAGCTGGCCCTGCGGGGTATTGAAGTTGAAGTTGAGCGTCGTGCCGAAGGCGGCCGTGATGTCCGCCTGCACGCCGGCGAGGATCGCCGGGGCCTGCGGCACCTGCCACCCGTTGGGTCCGAATATCGGGGGGGGGACCGCGGTTCCCGACGCCATCAGCCGCGCCTCACTTCGAGTACGTCACGTCGAGGACGGCCGTCGGCACCTTCTGGATGAACTGCAGCGCCGTGAGTACCGCCCTCCCCGAGAAGAACTCGCACGCCCCGGCGGCGAGCGGCTGGCCCACCAGGGCGGTCGGCGCCGTCCCCGTCCACGTCCAGTTCACCGCGGCGCCCGACACGCACACCTGGGCGAACAGCGCGTCGCCCGGGACCGTGAGCGGCGTGGCCGAGACGACGGCGAGGTTGTGCTGGTCGGCCCCGGTCGACGGCGTGAACTGGTACGGCGCCCCGGACCCGCCGCTCCCCCCGAGCTGGAGCGAGGCCGCCTGCACCGATTCCCCGTTCTGGATCATGTAGAGGATCTCGGTCCCCGTGAGCGGGAGGGACGCCTGCGGGAGGCTCCGCACGTAGTTCGGGAACGACTGCGTCGTCGGCTGCGCGAACGCGTAGACGGCGAGCAGGAGCGAGAGCGCGAGGACGACGGCTGCTGTTCGTTTCATCCTGACGTGAGGATCTCTCCTCCCTCCGAGCTTAGGGGATCTCCGGATTCCGAGACCAGAATCAGCGGGGCCGCGGGGTTGACCACCCTCGCGAGGTTGGTCGCGAAGTTAGCTGCGGAAACCTGCCCGGTCGAGGAGCTCACGACCTGGACCTGGCCGGATACCGTGCGGTCGGAGAGCGACGAGATGAAAACCTGCGCCGCGGCGACCCCGGGGACCGTGAGCGCCGCGTCGACGAAGGCCGCCTTGAGGAGCGCGATCGTCGGCGGCGACTGCCCGAGGATCGCGGCGTAGTTCACGCCTACCGTCGTATCCCAGTAGCACTCTCCGAGGAACGTCTTGATCGCGCTCGCGGCGTCCTGGGCGAGCGAGTCCGGGTCGGCGAGGACGGCGATGTTGCCCGCCTCGTCGAGCGTGAGGTCCCAGGTCTGCGGGTTTAGCTGGAGCGTCGCGGCCATGCGCCACCCTCACGTCGCCAGCAGCGCGTAGGCGAAGTTCGCCGGGTTCTGGTAGCCGGACGTCGTCGTCAGGGTGATGCTGGTCCCCGCGATCCGGCTCAGCTCGTACGGGTTCTCGATCGCCGTCGCCATCATCGCCGCCCCGCCGGCGTCGAGCGGCCGAAGGGCTATGAAGCAGGTCGGCGTGACGGCGGCGTCGCTTATGACGGCGTTCGCAGCGGCGGGCCACGCGAACGTGCCGGAGCTTAGGATGCCAGACGGCCCCGGCGGCCCCCGCCGGCTCCCGTAGATGTCCGGGTCGCTCGCCGCGTACTGGCCGCACCACGCCGCGTCGTCGACCGGGAGCCAGCCCGCGTGCGGCAGGCCGCCGAAGTCGGCGAAAGCCGTCGGGGCGTTCCAGCGGCACACGTAGCTGCCCGGCGACCCGTGCGCGAAGAAGCACGTCGAGCACTGCCCCCCGCCCGGCTGCGGCGTCCCAGGCGTGTAGACGCCCGGGTCCGTCACGGCGAACTCCCCGCACCAGTCCGTGTCGTTCACCGGGAGCCACGCCGCCCGGTTCGGCGGGATCGCCGCCGCGAGCGAGCTCGGGGCGTCGCGGTTGCAGGTCAGCGACCCGCTGGAGCCCCGGTGGAAGAAGCAGCCCAGGCAGTTCGCCGTCATGTCCCCGCCACCGGCTTGAGCGTGGTGCTGCCGCCTCCGGTCACGCCGCCGTGGAGGTGGTTCTGAAGGGTCACGCTGTCAGCCCCTCCCTGGCCCGCCGTCACGTCGCCGGTCGCCGTGATCGACCCGGTGACCGCGACGTTCCCCGTCAACGCGAATCCGCTCGCCGATGTCTGTAGCACGTTTCCCTTGGCGTCGGTCAGGTTGAGGGTCCCGTCCGCCTTGAGCCACAGCCACGCCTCCGGCTCCCCGTTGAGGCACCCGCCGAGGAAGACGCCGTCGGCGACGTCGTAGGACCGGTATGAGCCGGGGTTGACCATCGGCGACTTGCCGGCCGCGACCGCCCCCTTGAGGCTGGAGATGTCCCGGTCCGCGCAGATCGCGAGGCCGATGTCGTCGACCGCCGGGTCGCAGACGACGCCCCATTTCCCCCCGCCGAGGCGGAAGTACGGGAGGCCGTAGACGATCCCCCCCGGGACCGCGTTGCCGGCGCCGTCGAGCTGCGCGACGAGGACCTGCACGTCGACCGTCCCGGCGATCGGCGGCGTCCCGGACCCGGGGTGCACCGCGGTGACCTGCACGACTTTCATCGTGTCGATCAGCGACAGGAGCTGCCGGACGATGAACGACGTTACCGTGAAGCTCGAGTTCGCGTCCGACGGGTCGTACTGGCCCGCCCCCGTGTCGCCCATCGTCGCCTCCTCAGCCCGGCGGAAGGATCGTCTTCGCCTTCCCGGGGTTGTAGCCGTAGGCGATCGAGGCCCACTGCCCCTTCGGGACCTGCGAGTCGAGAGCCAGGTCGAGCTTGTTGATCGCCCACTGCGTCGGGAACGTGCTCGTCGACGCCCCGCCGAGGCCCGCCTGCGTCGGCTGCGCCGCGGCGATCGCCGAGAGGACCGAGCTCTCGACCTTGACGAGGCCCCCGAACGTGATCAGCGGGTCGAACAGCGTCTTGACGATGATCCCCTGCTGCGTGAAGGCCGGGTAGTCGATCATCCCGTTCGCCTTCGAGATCGTCGGGACGCTCGCGTTGTTGCGGCTCCCGCCGAGGGGCCAGATCTCCATCGTGCCGGCGTTCGGGAACCCGTAGACGATGTTCGCCGCCCGCGCGCACGCGTCCGCCTGCACCTTCGCCGACCCCTTGAAGTAGCTCGGAGGGAGCTTGACGTTGACGCCGCCGCTGTTGAGGAACCCGACGTTCATCTGCCGGGCGAACCCCGCCATCGCGGTCGCCACGTCGAACGAGCTCGGGAAGCTCGTCGGCGGGACCGAGATCGCCGCGTCGGCCGCCCCGCTCAGGCACTCGAATACAAACGGCACCTTCGGCTGCGCGTTGTAGTCCCCGTACGCCGCCCAGATCGTCCCGGTAAACACCGTCGAGAGGTTGCCGTCCGTCCCCGCCGAGATCGTTAACGTGTTCTTCGGGACCAGGTTGAAGACGAGCCCGAGCGTCGAGAGCTGGTTCATCAGGCTCGGGGCCATGCCCCACACCTTCACCTGGGCCCGGCAGTCGACCGGCGCCCCGGAGTTCTGCACCCGCACGCTCGTCCGCAGGAACGGGAGCGTGACCGCGTTGCCCACCTTCACGCCGCCCTGCACGAACTGCGGCGGCTGGTTCGTCTGCGGGCTCGCCGCGAGCTGGATACTCACCTGGATCAGCTTTTGGGAGAAGCTCGGCCCGGCCACCTCGTCACCCCTCGCCGGCGGGCAGGTCGGTCGGCGCGAGGTAGAGGAGCTGCCACCGCGACCCGAGCCCCGTGTAGGACGGGTCGTCCGTCCCCTCCGTGTCGACGAACGCGAGGTCCCCGACGAAGCCGAGGTAGAGCGACCGCACGATCCGGTTGAGGTTCTGCGAGAGGACGTTCGAGATGATCAGGCTCGATCCGACGAATAGCGTCGTGAATAGGCCGAAGGCGTTCTGCGCGACCTCGATCGTGCAAGCCTGCCCGCCGAGCTGGCACTGCAAGGTCTGGCTCGCGACCGGCTGGAGGGGGACGACGAGCATGTCACTGGACCTTTATCCCGGAGCCGAACTGGCTCGTAACCGACTGCCCCGGCGGCTGCGCCTGCACGTTGCCGAGGGACTGCTGGCCCGCCTCCGCGGGGTTCTGCGTGCTCGAGAACGTCGACGAGCTCGTCACCGCGATCTGCTGGAACCACAGGTCGACGACGATCATCGAGACCCCGCTCGCCGCCGTCCTCCGCCAGTCGACGTGGTGGCAGTTGACGCTCCGGAACTTCTGCTCCGGCGTGACGATGTCGAACAGGTTGAGCGAGTTCCTGATCCACTGGCACGTGCTCAGGAAGGCTTGCCGGACCTGCGCGTTCCCCGAGCACTTGAGCTTAATTTTTATGTCGAACGGCAACGTGACCTTGTCGTAGCTCTGGAACGCCCCCTGCTCCTGCGTGTAGTCCGAGAGCGGAGACTCGGCCGCGAACTCGAAGTCGACCGTCGAGGCCGTCGAGGGAAGGAGGTTCGGCGCGCCGAGCGACGGGGCGACCAGCGCGATCGCCGCGCTCGCGATCCCCGCGACGGCCGAGAGCGAGCCGAAGACCTGCTGGCTGAAGATCGACGCCGGCAGGATGACCGGCGCGCCGTTGAGGTAGATCCCCCACTGCGGCGTCAGGATCGTCCCGAGGGCCAGGTCCGCCGCGTCGGCCGTCAGGAGGGCGATGCCGCCGTTAGCCACCTGGCTTCCTCCCGTGGCGAGCGTCGAACTCGGCCATGCGCGCCCTCATCGCGTCGTCGTAGATCCCGATCGCGTTGAGGGCCTCGTGGAGCCCGTAGCGGCACAGCTCCTCGGTGATGTAGCCGAGAGCCCTAGCCTTGGCGGCGTGGAAGTCCGTCTCGCCGTCGCCGAAGCGGACGACGATCGACGTCATCGGGCGCGTCGTGCTTTTCCCGTCCGAGACCTCGCACATGATGCGGACGTACTTCGCGTCGTTCGCCATCTTTTACCGTGCCCCGTAGCTCGCTGCGCCCGCCTCGAGGGTCCGCCGCAGGGCCGGCTCGATGACGCCGGCTATGCCCTCCGCGTCGGTCGCGGCCCCGGCGGAGACGTTGATCGTCCCGACGTTGAGCGTCACCCCGCCCCCGGCGGCCGCGGCGGCCTCCGGGCGCCTGCCGCCCGCCCCTTGCAGGCCCGGCGCCAGCGCCGCGCCGTTGAGCTCGACGTGGATGTGCGGAGCGGTCGCCCTCGCCGACGGGCGGCTGGCCTCGTCGACGACCGTCGCGTCGACCCCCTGGGAGGCTAGAAGGGCGCGCACGCGCGCCGCCGTGGCCGCGTACTGCGACGGGTCCTCGACCGTGAAGTCGAGAGCCCGGCCAGCTCCGTGCCCCCCGGCGCCCCCGTGGAAGGCGTCGTTGAACGCGGTGAACTGCTTGAGGCCGGGGACGCCGGCCTGGATGGTCCGCGCCAGGGCCGCCACCGCCGGCGTGGCCGCGCCCGCCCCCACCTTGACCCGGAGGGTTGAGCCCGGGGATGCGCCCGGCGCCGCGCCGGGAGCGAACCTCGCCCTGATCGCCTCCTCCTCCGGCGAGAGCGTCCCGGCGGCCCCGGTGAACAGGTTCCCGAACATCGCCGCCCAGAAGCGGCTCCCCGCCTCCCCCACGTCCCCCTTCTTCGCCGCCTCGATCCCCGCCTCGATGTCCTTGCCGATCTGGGAGGCCGCGTCGCGCCCCTCGCGCAGGCTGTTGAGCCACGCCGTGGTCTTGTCGGCGATCGCCGAGACCGGCGGGGCGACCGCCACCGTGAACGTCCGCCCCAGGTCCGTCGCGGCGACCTCGAGCCGGCCGATAGACTTCTGATAGTCCTCGGCGAGCTCTATGTTCCTGCGCATCATCTCCTCGGTCGGGCGCCCGGCCGCGACGTAGTCCTCCATTGCCTTCCGGCCGCGGAGCGCGAAGTTGATCATCTCCTGGTTCGCGCCCGGGATCATCGCGAGGAAAGCCGCCGCTTCGCGGGGATCCATCCCCTGGACCGCCTCCGCGAGGTCGAGCCACATCTGCGTCGCCGTCTTGAGGCGGCCGTTCGAGTCCGTCAGGCTCACGCCGAGCCGCGAGAGGACCGGGAGCATCGACGACTGACCGGTGATCGAGAAGCGGGTCATCTCGCCGCTTAGCCCCTGGATCGCCCCCGTCGCGCTCTCCCCCGACATCCCCATCTGCCTAAACGCCCCCTGCCACGCCGAGAGGTCCACGGCCGAGACGTTCATCGTCTTCCCGAGCCGCGCGAGCGCCGCGTCCGCGTTGAGGAGGTTGTTCGCGAAGCCCGCGAGCTGCGCGCCGACCTGGCCGCCTATGAACCCGCCGATCGTCGTGAGGAACGCCGTCCGGAGGCCCCCGAGGACCTCGAACAGCTTCTTGCCCTGCGACTCGATCTCCTTCCCGCCGCCGACTGCCTGCTCTTGGAACTTGCGCAGGTCGTCGATCGCCTTGCGCTGCGCGGCCGTGAACTGCGACGCGTCGAGCGCGAGCGAGAGGACTAGCGAGTCGATGATAGTCCCGGCCATCAGCCTCTCCCCGTTAGCCGCTTGGAGGTCTCGTACTTGCCGTCCGGGATGTCCGGGAGGTCGACGACCTGCCCGCGCAACGCGTGCGTGCAGTCGCCGTGGTAATAGATCCGACCCGCCGTGATGTTGTAGTGGCAGACGCGGTCGTGCGCGGGGTCGCCGACGTGCGACGGGTCCGCGTACTTCCCCCACCGGATGTTGACGCTCGGCGTGAACGTCGGGCTCGCCATGTTCCCGTCGAACGACCACTTCGCCCCGAGCGAGTTGGGCTGCTCGGTGTCGATCTCGTGCCCGTACCCGCAGCCTGGGCACCAGTGCCCGAAGCCGCCGCGCGGCCAGTAGTGCTTGTCGAGCCGGACGATCTTCACTTCCGCTCCCGCCGTTTCGCCGCGACCCGCGCGTTGTGCGCGTTCACGAGGTAGACCTCGAGCATATCATAGAGGTCCTCGAGGCCGTAGATGGTCTGGAGCTCGGCGAGCGTGACCCGCGGCGCCCCGAACGAGAGCGCGAGCGCGATCAGGTCTGGGACGTTTGCGTACCTCGCGAAGCCGCCGGCGTCATGATCAGGGAGATCAAGTTCGAGACGGCGGCGGCTGGCGAAAAACCCGTATGGACGCGGACCACCTCGCTCCGCAGCCACATCCGCGTCTGGACCTCCTGGATGTCGTCGTCGCTCACGATCGGCGTCGCCACCGGGTCGCCCGTCTCGGCGTTGCGCGCTTTCGGGTCCCGGACGATCTTCACGCAGTCGAGGAGCTCGTCGAGGATCGGGATGGTCTCCTCCGCCTCCATCTTCCCCCGCAGGAACGCCTGCACGCCGAGGAAGAAGATGCCTTCCATGCCGGCGCCGATCGCTGCGTCCGGGTCGATGTTCCCGCCGCCGCGGTTGTAGGCCAAGAGCGCCTTGATGCCCCACCGCTCCGCGGTCGCGGCCGGCCACTCCGTGATCAGGAACGACTTGCCCTTGTCGCGCTTCCCCCACTCGGGGACCTCGACGACCTCTCGCTTGCGCATTCAACCTCGCGACGGTTTGAGCCTGGGATAGTCGGGGGCGGGCTCCTCCTCGGGGGAGCGGCGCGGGGCGGCGCAGTCGGCCGGCGTCATGAACTCGACGCGCGTGACCGCCCCGTTCTTGGCGTTGAACTCGACCGCCTTGACCCACGGGCACCGTGGGCCGTGGGCCTCGCCGCACCACCGGCAGGTGCCGCTCTCCTCGTCCGCCATCTGGTCAGCTCAGCGACGGGATGACCTTGTTCCAGACGATCCGGTACGTGCGCGGCCGGGTGATCTTCTGGACCTTCGGCATGGGCTTGTAGTTTTCGAGCCCGCCGTTGATGCACGTGAACTTGAGCCCGAGCGACGGGAGGAGGATGGTCCCGCTCAGCGCGTAGACGTCCTGCACCGCTTCCTGCTGCGCGTTGACCACGTCGAAGAACGAGTTCGACGCCGAGTCGGCCTGGAGCGTGATCTCCTGAATCCGCTCGACCCACACGAAGCCGAACGAGAGGACGCCGTCGACGCCCATCAGGTGCTCGAGGATCTTCGCGGCCTCGATGTCGGTCACGTCGTCCGCCCCGAAGCCCTGGAGCTGCTGCGGCGAGCCGGGGAACAGGACCGGCTGCGAGAGCGTGATGATCGAGTTGGCGGCGCTCAAAGACATAGAGGGCTCCTATTGGACCAACACGCTGCTGAGGTCGATCGACTGCACCGAGCCGCGGTCCAAGTACCAGAGCGTGATTAGCCACGGCCCGCGCGTCTTCCGGACCGCCGCGCTCTGCTGGAGAACCTGCAAGTACCAGCCCTGCGACTGGAGCGTGCCCGCGATGTTCGCGTTCGCCTGCGCGTTCACGGACGCGATCTCCGCGGAGGAGATCGTCCCGGGCGCGAAAGCGCCGAAGGAGAGACCCCGGGCGATCGGGTCGGCGAGCGTCTGGTGGATGAGGCTCGCCCCCGCGAAGTTGAACGGGATCGAGAGGTTGTTCCCCATCATCGTGAGGAGCGCCTGCTGACACAGGTTGTTGAGCCAGATCTGGTTGACGTAGCTGTCGAACCAGTTGTAGGGGCCGGTGCACCCGCCGTCCTGCTCCCAGACGAACGTGTTCCCCGCCGCGCCGTACGCGCCGTAGAAATTGTAGTTGTTGCCGAGGAGGTTCTGCGCCGCGGCCGCGGTCGTGACCGTCGCCGTGAGCCCCGCCTGGTTCTTGTAGGCGAACGTGATCCGCCCGTTCGGCTGGTTGAAGTTGATCGAGGCGACCGTCCCCATGATGAACGCCGTTTGCTCCGGGCCGGTCGTCGCGTCGGGCGCCCACTGAGGCATCGTCCCCGAGTCGTTGTTGTTCGTGAGGATCTGGGCGAAGCTCGCGGGCGCCGGGAGCGTCGTCGTCGGCGTCGGGTCGTTGTCGAAGGCGACGTAGCCGTACCGGTTGTTCTGCGCGTTCTTCCACGCCGCGAACGCTTGCTTGATCGTGCTCCCCGAGCCGCCGTCCGGGTCGTAGGTCGTCGTGAAGGTCGCCCAGTTCGTCGTCTGCACGATGATGGCGTTCATGAACCCCGAGACCGTGGTCGCGGTGTTCGCCGCCGCCCCCTGCGAGAGCGTCGCGCCCGTCGCCTGCGTGAGCAGCAGGTTCGTCGCCATCGCGCCGGACCCGAAGGTGATCGTCGACGTCGTCCCGGTCGTCGCGGAGGTGACGACGAAGGCGCCCGAGACGCTGTCGTACGTCACCCCGGGCGTGAACGCGTTGATCGTCTCCGCGCCCGCCGTCGTCCGGAACTGCGAACCGCTGAGGGTGTAGGTCCCGGTCCCGCCGGTCCCCGTCCCGAGCCCCGAGACGTACGTGTTCGCGGGAACATTGGTGCCGGAGATCACGTCGGCGACCGCGAGCGCGCCCGAGGTCACGCCGGTCACGTTGAGCGTGCTCGAGACCGCCGTGACGGTCGCGCTGCCCATGTTGCCGGGCGAGGCCGCGGCGGTGAGCTGGAACGTCGCCCCGGCCGCTCCGCCGGCCGCGCCGGTGAGCTGCTTGACGATCGTCGTGTTGATCGAGTTCGTGCCGTCCGAGCCGGTGACCGTGTCGCCGGGCCAGAGGCTCCCCGTCGTCACCGTGCCGAGCGTCAGCGTCGTGCCCGAGGTCGTGCATGTGCCAAACGTGCCGCCGACGGAGCCGGTAAACACGCCGGCCGCCGCGCCCTCGATCCCGAGCGACTGCCCGATGATCTCCGCCGCGTTCGAGAACGTCGTCGCCGCCGCGAGGTTGACCGTCGCCGACTTGAGCGTGCCGTCGATCGTGACGCTCAGGGTCCCGTTGTACGTGTTAAGCGTGGCGATCGGGAGCGCCGAGATATTGCCGCCGCGCAGGTAGGCCGAGACGGCGGTCTGGTTGTACTGCACGAATAGCATCGAGCCGGGGGTCTTCGTCGCCCCGTTGAAGCCGGTGAAATAGATCCCCGCCAGCGCGCCTTCGAAGCTCGCCGCGCCGAAGAAGTTCTGGACCGCGATCTGGGTCGGGAAGCTGAGGACCGAGCCGATCGGCGCCCGCGTGTTCGGCGTCAGGAACAGGCCGATTAGGTCGAGGCCGTCCCCCGACGCCGCAACGACGCTTGGGTTTACGGCGACGAGCTCAGAGGCGGGAATGGTCGTCATTCAGGCTTCCCCTCGGTCCGAGTCGGAGCGCACCGGCTGGTTGGATAGCACGAACCAGCGGGGTTGACACTATGCGATGCGGACGAGCGAGAGCGCCACGGAGTCCGCGAAGTCCTGCGGCACGACGATCGACTGGTAGATCTGGAGGCACGCGTCGAGGACCCACCGCCACTCGACCTGCTGCGCCTCGTTCGTGAACGGCGCGTGCTTGGGGTCGTCCGCGTGGAGCGGCGACACGCCGTTGAGCGGCGTCGGGAGCTGCGAGAAGTAGCTCGTCCCGAACTCGTCGCGCAGGAGCGTCGAGACCGTCTGCGCGTAGTCCGACGCCTGGTTGCCCGCCGAGTGGAAGTCGAGCTGGACGGTGACCTCCGCGCTCTGCGTGATCGTCTTCTGGCCGCCCGTGATCGTCCCCGCCGCGGCCGTCTGGCTCGGCGCGACGTAGTAGGTCCCCGGCCCCCCGGCCCCGGCCTGGATCCCCGTCACGGTCGTCCCGGGCGCGACGTTGGCCCCGGAGAGGCCCTCCCCGGCGGAGATCGCGCCGATCGGGACCGCCGTGGCCGTCAGGAGGCCGTAGGCGGCCGTCGCGCTCGTCGACGGGGCGCCCTGCGGCGGGGTCACGGAGTAGGTCCCGGCGCCCCCGGGCGTGCCCGTGAGCTGCGCGATGATCGTCGTCCCCGCCTCGATCCCTGCGCCCGTGAGCGCCGACCCGGGCGCGATCGTCCCGGTCACCGCGCTCGCCGTCATCACGGAGGGACCCGGGCTCGTCGGCGCGGCGATCGCCGCCGTGAACGTCGCGACCGCCGGGGCGATCGAGCCCGTGATCTTCACGTCGGCGTACGAGTCGACGTTGGTCGAGAGCCGGTCGATCCGCGACGGGCTCATGACGACGAAGTCGGTCCCCGAGGGCTGCGGGACCCGGTTCTGGACGGCCGCGATCACGGAGATCGGGTTGCCGTCGGCGCCGAACTGCGGGAGCGCCGCGTTGATGAAAGACTTCAGCGCCGCCTGCACGTTCGACTGCGTCGGGGAGATCCCCGAAATTGCTCCCAGCCCAAACATGGACGTGGGCGTCGACCCGGCGACGACGACGCGGAGGCTGTTGCTCGCCGGCGCGCTCTGGAACGCCAGCGTCACCGAGTCGGGGTTGACGATCGTCGCCGTGTAGAGCTGGACGATCACCCCGGTCGCCACGACGTAGACCTCGACTAGGACGTCGAGCGTGCCGAGGCCGTGGTTGATCGTGAAGTTCGTGCTCGACCCGTCGCCGAAGGTCTGGGCGTACGTCGCCACGGTCATGCGAGGGCGACCCCGCAGAGCGCGAGGACGACGGCGAGTGGGCAGAGCAGGAGCGCCGCGCCGAGCTCGACGTCGCACGGGGGCTCGACGTCCCTCCTCGGGAAGGCGATGACCTTCGCGTCGGCCGGGTCGCGCGCCTCCCCCTGGGCGTCGGGCTCGCGCGACTTGCGCTCGTAGTCGAACATCCGGACGACCCGTTCACCGGTCATGGCTCGGCCCTCAGAATTGATTCTGGAGGACTATAGCCGCGCACACCCAGTTCGGGAACTGCTCGAGGACCTGCCCGACGAGCCACGTCCCCGCGTGCGGCCCGCTCGAGATCACGACGAGGTCCCCGCCCTTCTTCTCCGGCCGGACCACGCCGTCGACCTGGCCCTCGAGGTAGATCTTCCAGCGCGCGCCCTCGACGTTGACGCCGTCGAGCTGCTGGAGGTCCCGCCACGTCATCGGCTGGACGCTGCCGTTGAGCACGAGCGAGGTCGTCATCGCCACCGCCGGCGTGACCGTCTGCTGGTTGTTGAGGCTGTACGTCCCGGCGCCCCCGGGAGGCCCGGAGAGCTGGTCGGTGATCAGCGTGCCCGGCGCGACCCCGGGTCCGGCGATCGTCTGACCTGCCGCGAGGACCCCGGCCGTGACCGACCCGGAGACCGTGAGGACGTTCCCGGCGATCGTGGCCGCGGATACCGCGCCCGGCGTCTCGTAGGCCGGGACCTCGCCGCCGTCGCCGGCGGCGTTCGGGACCTGCCCCGCGCTAACCTGCACGGTGACCTGCATGGGCGGGAGGACCGCCCCGATGACGGGGCCTGCGACCGCGTTTAGGTCCACGGCGTCAGAGGCACAAGAAGCCGTAGTTCGCGTTCGCGAGCGCCGTCCCGGTGATGACGAACCCCGCCGTCGTCACCGACGACACGTAGGCGACCGTCGTCCCCTGCGCGGCGGCCGCCGCGTTCGTCGGCTCGATCTGGCACGACTTAGGCGCCGACGCGAGCGTCGCCGAGAACGACACCGTGCACGTCGTCGTCGCCGCCGCGCCGATCGTGATGTTGCCCGACTGGTTCGTGCTTCCCGCCACGACCGCGCCGTTCGACGTCGCCCCGCAGGCGCCGCTCGCGATCGTCGGGAGCCCCGCCGTCGACGTGATCTGCCCGCTCGCCGTCAGGCTCGTGAACGCGCCCGTGCTCGGCGTCGTGTTCCCGATCGGCCCCGGCGCCGCCAGGCGGTTCGTGAAGCCGGTGCCCGTGACCGCGCCGGATGCGGATAGCGTCGTCGCGTTGACCGCGGCCGGCGTCGTCGCGCCGATCGTCATGTTGTCGATCAGGCCGGGGGCCGCCGGGTTCGTCGTCGGCGCCGTGAACGGGAAAACCTGGTCGCCGATCGACGTGAAGAAGGTCGTGTTGGCGGCGAGGGCGACGATCGTCCCGGCGAGCAGCGCCGCGGCGGCGGACGGGATGAGCTTCTTGATAGCCTCGATCATGTTTTCACCTCGCCTTTGTGGTTCCAGAATCTCTCGGCTCTAATAGCACGCATCCTTTGCGCAAGGTGAGCCTTGGTTTCTAAAGTATGTCGATAGCCGAGAGATCGCTTAGTTCCGATACGCTGGGACGACAGTTTCGCGCGACACTCCGGAGAGAGCTTTATGCCCAATTGGCTATCTACACAAAGCTTGCGGATGTTCACGGCCTTGTCCCCGTAGCTGTCCAAGATGATCTGCTCGTAGAAGCTAAGCATCTTACGGGAACAGACTAGTAGAACCTCGAACGCAAAGGCGTCCTCGCCGTACTTGTCGAATAGCCTCTGAAGAACGACGTTTCGATGATAGCCGCCTCTAAGAGCGTTAAGGTGCCTCTTTTTCCTTTTGGCGAAGTCGACCGCCTGCCCGATGTAATACCTGACCTCAGCACCTCGGACCGCGATTCGATAGACGACTCCGCTGGTCACGTTCGCACCTCGTGGTCGACGCTCTGGAGCATGTGGGCGGTGTCGATCAGCTGCTTGTCGAATCCCTTCCGGGCGATCGTAGCAGGTTTGAGCGGCACCCCATAGAAGTCGGTGATCGCCTGCCGGAGCTGCCCGGCGATCTCCGCGCCGGCGATGTCGAGCGCCCGCTCCGCGTCCCAGTCGTTGTCGCGGAGGAGCCCGGCGATCGCCGCAGGCCACTCCCCCTGCTTGTCCTTGATCATGTTCGAGAAGAACGGCCGCGGCGGGATTCCGCGCGACGGGGCGCCCCAGTTGTGGATCGCCGCGATCATCGCGACCGGCTTGCCGTCCGGGTAGCGGGCGTTCTCGAGGAAACCGACCCGCAGGAGCGCCGGACGCGACACCCTGGCGGCGAGCTCGCGGATCTTCGCCTCGAAGACCTTGCCGCCGCTGATCGTCGCCACGTCAGCCCGCCTTCGGCTTGGCGGCCTTCCGATCCTTGCCGGCGAGCCACTCGTGCACGCCGAGCCGCCAGGTGCTCGGGAAGCCGTCGTGCGCCATCATGCTGCGCACCTGCTCGGGTCCGAGCTCCTCGAGCCGCGCGAGCATGCGCGCGCGCTCCTGCTCCTCCGGCGTGGCGGCCTCCGCCTCCTCGGCCATCTCAGCCCCCGGCGGGGGGCGGCGGGGCCGGCGGGAGCGCGGCCGTGATCGCGGCGTTCGCGTTGTTGAGCGCCGTGACCGAGGCGGTGATCGACTGCGCCGCGGCCTCGACCGCCGCCGAGTCGTTGGCCGCGCTCGCGTCCTTGAGCGCGGCGAGCGCCGCGGTCACGTTGGCCGTCTCGGCGGTGATCGCCGTCGTCAGCGCCGTCACGGCGGCCGCGAGGTCGGCGTCGGCTTGTGCTTGGGTTACCATCGTCTTCTCCATCGTAACGAGTTGGGCGAGGACCGCGTCGATCCCCGCTGCTATCCCGCGAAGCGTCCCCCGCGTCCGCTCGGTCAAGTGAACCGGCCGCTCGCCGAGTCCCTTCTCTGCCCGCCCTCGTCCCGGGCCTCGGCGGCCGGTTCGTCCTTCCGGCCCGCGCCGAGGGCTTCGGCCCCGGCCTCGATCGCGTCCCTGAGCCTGTCCCTGCGCTCGTCCGCGTGGTCCTCCCAATGCTTGAGGGCCTCCTCGAGCATCGGCGCGACCCGGTCCTTCCACTCGCTCAGCTCGCGCACGCGGCGCTCGATGATGTCGATGTCCACGGCGGTTCTCCCTCGACTCCGGCTAACGATCTCGGTCAGACGCTTGTGCGCCGCCTCGACCACGTCCGCAAGAAGTATCACGCCGTCCTCGAACTTGGCGAGCGCCTCCTCGCGCGGCATGCCGCCCGCCTCGTTCAGGAACATGACGGCGACGAGCTTCGTCACCTCCTGCTCGGCGGCCGCGTCGACGACCTTGTGAACGTCGATCGTCATCGCCCCCACCACGGCCAGCCGGGGAAGACGCCGCTCGTCGCCGCCCGGCGCGCCCGCTGCTGCCCGCCCATGTAGTGGGCCATGCGGAACTGCGCCGTCGCCCCCCAGTAAGCCGCACCGTAGCGCGACTGCATGTACCAGTCCTGCGACGGGCTCCCGGCGTTGCTCTCGTAGTCGGCCTGGACCGTGATCGAGCCCTGCGTCGCCGAGGAGATGCGGCCGACGAGGGCCGGGGGCGGCACCGTGCCGGTCGACGACGGGTTGCCCTGCGCGTCGCGCGGGGCGAATAGGAACGCGATGTGCGCGGTCAGGAGGTTGAGGAGCGCCGGCGCCTGCGCGAGCGCGGACTGCCACCCCCCCGTGTTGTCGAAGTAGAGGGTCGCGAAGCTGAAGTACATCGCGGCCTGCGTGGGGTTGACGTTCGCGAGCTCGGGGAACGACGCGACCCACGTCGCGTAGTTGAAGGCGACCGGAGACCCCTGGCTCCCGTTGCCCATGCTAGGCCGCCGGGCGGTCCGCCGTCTGGATGCCCCCGACGTTCGCGTCGATCGGCTTCGGGATTCGGCGGTCGACCATGTCCCCCTTCGCGTCCTGCTCGGGGTTGATCGGGTCCAGGCCGCTGACCTCCGACCGGTGCTCCGCCGCGACCCCCTCGACGTGGTCGAGGCTCGAGTGCGCGAAGATCATGTTGTTGCGGACCATCTCCGTGTCGGCGTTCTGCGCGAGCCACTCCTCGAAGAAGTCGGCCGGCACGTTCGGCGTCAGCGCCGCGCCCTCGACCATCTCCGGGGCCTTCGGGTAGCCCTTCGGGATCGTCCCGGAGGGGCGCGCCGTCCCGCGGACGAAGTAGACCTTCCCGTGCTTGACGTTGACGGTCTCCTTCTCCGTGCCGTAGCGCCCGGAGACCGCCTTCGTCTCGGGCCGGCATAGCTGGAGCTCGATCGTCATCGGCAGCTTCGAGGCGACCGTGACGGTCCGCGCCGACTTCGGGAGGGAGGGGGCGGTCGACGGTTTAGGCGACGGCATGGTCTCGGCTTCCTTTCCTGGCGGCGATCATGCGCCTGCGCGTTCGCCGGCCCTTGGAGGACGCCGCCCGGCGCGACTTGAGGCAGCATTCTCGGCAAAGCGTCGGGTTCGTCAAGCGCCCGGCGGCGACGGGTCGCTCGCCGCACCGCACGCATAGTCGTGAAACATTCATCGCTTCTTCGCCCAGCTCCTGTCGAGGTCGTAGGTCGAGTCGAAGCGGTGGAAGCCGATCGCGGGCGCGAGCTCCGCCTTCTTCGGGTCGCGCAGCCTCGGCGTGGCCGGCTGCTCGAGCGGGCACTGCCAGACGGGGTCGCGGCGCTGGGACCTCGACGAAGGGCGGACCGGTCGGCCGCTCGGGTGCCTCGTGACCATGCTTAGGTACTCCTCACGCGCGGCCCGCCCCGGCGGCTTGAACGAGGTGCCTAGCCGAACCGATGACCGCGGGCGGGGACGGTCCAGGGCACCTGCCGCGCGCCCCCAGCCGGGGGAGAGGGGTCAGATGCCGAGCATCCCCGTCACGGCGACCGGGCTCCGCAGGATCGTTCCCCACGTGCCCGACGTGTGCTTCTGCATCCACGCCGAGAGCTCCGGCACGATCTTGTGCGCGCGGAGCTTCTCGTTGAAGGCGCAATAGGCGACGGTCTGGCCTTGGATCTTGTCGGCGATGAGCTGCATCACGTTCCCGGCCGTCGAGTAGCCCTGCGGGTTCGTGGTCGACTGCGTCCCGTACTGCGGCGCCGTCTTGACCTTGATGTTCGGGTAGCCCTTCTCGAGCAGCGCCGAGACGTACACGCCGAACGAGTTCGCGAACGTCATCGCGATCTCGGACTGCGGCGACATGGCGAGCGTCATCGGCGACTTGACGTTCAGCGCGCCGTTCGTCTGCGCGACCAGCTTGGTCACGAGCGCGATGATGTCGTTGTAGACCTCGTTCGCGGTCGCGTTCGGCGTGTTGCCGTTGAACCACGCCGTCCCGCCCGCCGCCTTCGTCGCCGGCGTGAGGTAGGCTGACAGGAACGGGTTGTTGATGATCCCGTAGTTCTGGAGGTTGAGGACCCCGAACGCGTAGGTCAGGTTCTGGAACCGGTTGAGCAGGTCCGCCGCCGAGAGCCCGAGCTCCGACACGTAGGAGATCTTCGCCAAGCCCGCCCGCGCGATCTCGCGCTCGCCGTACTTGACGATGGTCTGGAAGAGGTACGACTGGAACTGCGGCCAGTTGATGTTCACGCCGGCCCGGCCGCTATTGTTGAAGTCCCCGTAGGACGAGACCTCGCCGGTGCTCTCCACGATCGGGAACATCCGCACGTCCTCGACCCAGTCGCCGGCCTTCCGCTCGCCGAGGATCTGCGGGAACTCGAGCGGCGAGAAGATCGCCTTGATGACCTCCGGGTCGATCGTCGTCGTGAGGATCGCCGGGATCGCCGAGTTCGGGTCCGTCGACAGCGTCCCCGCCGGGGCGTCCATCGCGAGCTGGTCCATCGCGAGCGGGAAGTCGTGCTTCCACTCGTCGGGGAGGTACATCTTCACGCCGGGGAGGATGATGCCCTTCTGCTGGAGCATCGCCCGGTCCGCCTGGTAGGCGGCGATAGCTTCTTGGCGGTTCATCGTCGGTCGCTCCTGCGTGGTTCCCCTGAGTGAGCCTCTGCCGCTTACGGTCAGCCGGTCGGGTGGTCCGTGATCTTCACGGGCTCGTTCGTGAGAGCCTGGTTCATCGCGTACCACTTGGTCTCGATCGCCACGTTCCCGGTCAGCGCGTGCGAGGTCTGCGCCGCGGTCCCCGAGTTCGTCGCGAACGTGCTGCCGTTGCCGCCCGTGCCCGAGATCAGGAACGTGAGGACCGGCGACGCGGCGCCCGTCGGGAGCGTCGTGCCGCCCGAGAGGTACATGCCGACGGCGAACGTGCCCGTGGCCGTTCCGACCGTGTAGACCCCGTAGTTGCCGCCGATCGTCGTGCCGGCCGCGACGTTCTGCTCGCCGGTGCTTAGCGCGTACGTCCCGGCGCCCCCGGTCCCGGTCGTCGCGAGGCCGGTGGCGGGGTTGATCGTCCCGTACGGCTGGACCTGGCCGACCGCGTTGCTGTTGAGGACCGCGCCCGGGTAGATCGTGCCGGCGCTGACCGACGCGACCGTGAGGATGTTGCCCTGCACGCCGCCGACGAGCGTGAGCGTCGTGTTGACGACCGCGCCGCCGCTGTCCGTCGCCCCGCCGGGGTTCGACCCCGCCGCTGCGAACTGGACGGCGCCGGTTAGGAGGTTCGCGAAAGCCTTCTGGCCGACGAGCGCCTGCGCCGAGCCGGCGTTCGTGACGATGAAGTCGCCGCCGGTTAGGAGCGTAACCGGGAGGCCCTGGAGGATCGTCTGCCCGGCGTCCGAGAGGAACGTAGAGTTGAGCGCCTGCAGCGAATGCTTGACGAAGCCGGCGACCGGCCCGAAGCCGAAGCTCTGGACGACCGTCGGCGCGTTGTCGGGGTCGAGCGGCGGGTAGACCCACGCGAACCGGCCGGTCGTCACGCCGCCGGGGCCGGCGACCAGCCCTCCTGGGCCCGCGTCGTACGTGAAGTACGGGTTCGCCGAGGCGAAGTCGCCCGGGATACCGATGGCCGGCTGGTTGTAGACCTGGGTCTGGAATCCGCTGGGCATCTTCGCTTCTCCGTGAGGGGGTTAACCTCGTTCAGTGAACGAGCGTCAGGCCAGCTTGATCCGGTCCGCGTCGGGGAACCGCTCGTTGAAGCCCTTGACCGTCGCGGCGTCCATGCCGAGCGACGTCCGGCGGCGGTCGGGGTCGGGCTCCCGCGCGCCGGCCTTCGGCTGCATCTTGAGGATCGTCGAGAGCGCCGACTCGTGGATCGCGTCCGCCCCCTCGACCTGAAGGACCTTCAGCGCGTGGCGCCGCACGGCCGAGCCGCTATCGAGCCCGAGCGTCGCCGGCAGGTCGCCGACGTACGGGCGGACCTCGTCCATCGCGATCCGGATGTCCTTCTCCGCCGCGCGGATCTCCTTGGCGTTCGCCGCGAGCGCGGCCTTGAGGGTCGCGTCCATCTCGTCCTTCGTGACCATCGCCTTGTCCTTTGCTCCCTTGGAGTCGGCCGCGTGGTGGTGGTGCATGTGGGAGCCGCCCTCGATCATGGCCGAGTCCTCGGCCTTCTTCTCGCGGGCCTTCTTCTCCTCGTCGGTCTCCGACTCGTCGTGGCCGTAGTGGTGGTGGTGGTGCACGTCGCCGGCCGCCGACTTGTCCGCCTGCGGAAACATCCCCATGACGTGCTCGACGTCGTCCTCCGACATCCCCTTCTCTTTCAGGAACGCCGGGAGCTCGTCGAACTTCTTGCCCTTGTCGGCGTCGGAGAACTCCTCGCCCACCGACTTGGGGATGCCGAGGTTCGAGTGCCCGTGGGCCGCCGCCTCCATCGCCTTGTGCTGCGGCTCGGAGACTGATTCGTCGGCCGCCTTGTCCTTCTCCCCGACCTTCTCGACCTCGTCGAGCGCGAGCGCGACGTGGGAGATGTCGGCGTCCTTCGCGATCGTCTTCCCCTTGAGCGCCGCCTTGAGGCCGTCGAGGACCTTCGGCTTGCGCTCCTTGAAGTTCTTCGTGTTGAGGTCCGCGAAAAACGGCATCAGCTCGACTTTTGCGTCGTGCGCGAGCAGCGGGTTGATCCCCCGCGCGGTCAGCCTCAGGGCGGCGGCGGCGAGACGAGTCGGCTTCGCGTTGGCCATCAGGCCCTCCATGCTATCGGCGACGACCACGTCGGGTCCCGCCCTTCCCTGCTCGACGAGCGCGACGTGGTTGCCGCGCAGGTTCCTCATGACGCCGTCGTACTGCTTACCATCGAAAGTTCCCGGTGTCATGTCCGCGTCGTAGTGATAGCCGGAGCTCAGCTCCTTCTTCTCCTCCGACTCGATGAAGTCGATCCCCTCCTGCGTCCACACGACGAGGCTGTTGCGCAGGTACGGGTAGACGAACTCCGCCTCCGTCCCGGTCGTCCCGACGACCTCCTCGACCTGCGGCGCCGTCGCGTTGACCGGCTTGTGAATCCTCAGCAACTGTATGCCGTTGAACGTCGGCGCCGCCTTCGCGAGCTCGTCCGGGTCCCGCAGCAGGTTGTAGATCTTGTTCTGGTCGAGGCCGAGATCCCGCCACCGCGGGATCTCCCCGCCGCGGTAGGGGCAGATGTTGGCCTTCGAGATCGCCGTGATCGCGACCCGGAGCCGGCCGTCCTGGTCGAGCTGCCGGACCGACTCGCGGTCGAGCGCGATCACGAGGGCCGAATCGGTCGTCACCTCGAGCTCGCCGTGGTCGTGCGGGATCGGGCGCACGTCGGCGTCCGTCGGCTCGTTCGTGAACGGCCCCTTCTCGAGCTTCTCTTCCTCGCCGCGGCACCAGGCGTTCCAGGCGCCCCAGTCGACGCCCTGCGCCTTCGCGTGGGCGCGCTCGCCCGGGACGCCCTTCTTGCGGTGGGCCTCGTTGTAGAGGGCGACCCGCTCCTTCTCGTCAGGCTCGCGGCCGTGCTCCTTCTCGAACGCGGCGAGGAGCGCCTTGATCTCGACCCACTCCGGCGCCTCGTGCGCCTTGAGCATGTCGTCCACGTCGACCGTCTTCCCGGCGATCTCCGCCGAGCCCGGGAGGTTCTTGTTCCGGTACATGCGCGAGCCGTCGCGCGCCATGACGCTCATCCACGGCCCGTCGTGCGAGCTGTCGACCGGCAGGTCGTCGAGGTCCGCGCCCCAGTCGAGCGGGTCGGCGTCGTCGAGCGCGTGCTCGCCCTCCGCCTCCTCCTCGGCCGTCCACTTCAGGAACCCCTCGCGCAGCCCGTTCCAGTCCTCCGGCGTCATGTCGGCCGCCCCGATGCCGAGCCGCTCGTCGAGCGTCCGCCGCACCGCGGGGTGGGTCTTCTCCGGGAGCCCGTCGAGCGGGAACCACGCGTAACCGACGTGCTCGCCGTTGAGCGTCGGCTGGAACTTCTCCTCGGTGGTCTTCACGAAAGTGTGGAAAGCCTTGCCGGTCGGGGTCACCCGCCGGTCGAGGAGCCGCAGGCCAAATACCCCGTGCCGCCCGAGCTCCTCGCCCACCTCGCGCTTGGCCGCCTCCTCCGGCGTCTCGCCGTCCTCTGCGCCGCCGCCCGGGAGGCTCCACCACCCCCCGTAGTTTTCCTCGCCCGGCGACCGCCGGCAAAGGAGCACGTCGCCGTCCGGGGCGACGTAGAGGACGCCCGCCGCGTGGCCCTTGACGCCCGACACGTCGTCGAAGGCCCGCTTGCGCAGGCCCGCCGGGATTCCCGAGTTGGGGTCGAGCGAGAGGGGCATGCGCCCGATGTAACACGAATCAGCGCAGGGGAACGAATTCGTCCGACGGCGGCGTGACCGTCTCGGTGAGCTTGCCGACCTTGAACGCCCCCGGCGCCGAGGCCGAGCGGTCGAACCGGCCGTTCTCGTGCAGCCAGCCGAGCCCGACGAACTTGAAGTGCCCGCAGACGGGGTGCGTGGGCCGGTAGGACGGGTGCGCGTCGAGCCACCGCTTCTGCGCGTCGGTCATTTGAGCTCCGGGACGCGGCGCTCGGGGTCGACCAGCGGGATCGCAGCGCCGAGCACGATCGACTGCATGTTGAGCCCCCCGTACACCTTGAGCAGGCGCTCGACGATCACCGCGCGTTCCCGCGCGTTGAGCGTGACCGGCCCGGGCGCGTTGACCCGGCGGGCGAGGTCCTGGAGCGCCCAGCTCTGGAGCGGGTCCATGTTCGCGTCGTCCTTCGTGCGAATGAGGAGGACGCGCGTCACGGCCGCGGCGAGGGTTAGGTCGTCGCACTTCTCGCACGCCTGATCCGCCGCCGTCTGCTGGAACGCGTCCTTGATCGGCTTGCCGTCGATGCCGCGGAGGACGGCGGCCATGTCGACGACGTGCAGCGCGGGAGGGGGAGGCGTCTCCGCCGCGGCCGCGGGGTTGGACGCGAGGGCGAGGATAAAGGCGGCGAGCAGGAGTCGTTTCACGAGGGTCTCCGTTCAGAGGGTGCCGTAGAGCGGCGCGTAGACCGAATTGCCGTTGTTGTCCTTCAGGATCAGGCATCCCGTCGAGCTCGCGAGGTTGCCGCAGTTCGTCTTCGTGGCCGTGAACGAGGCGGAGCTGTTCAGGGTCAGCGTGGCGGCGACGACGTTGAAGTTCCCGTCGATCCGCCCGTTGCCCTGCGGGCCGTTTAGGAGGTTGCCGGTCACGGCGATGTAGTTGCCGAAGTCGAGGCCGTAGCCGATCGTCCCGCAGCCGCCGGCCCCGCCGCTCGGGTTCGAGTTCAGCGTGTTGAAGCAGCGGAAGACGCCGCCGGTCGCGCTGATCTCGGAGACGCCGGCGAACGAGCCGTCTTGCAGCATCGCGTCGAGGCCGACCGGGTTGCCCCACGTCGCGACCGTCGAATTGATGTTCCCGACGTTCTGGTTGATGTTGACCGTGTAGGTCCCGGTCCCCCCCGAGCCGCCCTGGTAGGCCGTTATGACCGTGCCGGGCGCGATCCCCGTCCCCTGGAGGGTGTGCCCGACGAGCAGCTGCCCGAAGGTCGACGTGACCGCGTCGAACGTCGTCCCGCTTATGAAGCCGGTCCCCTTCCAGGCCGTCTGCGCGTTGACCGAAAGCCCGACCGCGAACTGCGGGGGCTGCGTGTAGTTGAACTCGTGCACGTATTGGTGGAAGATCATCTCACGGACCTGCGCGCCGTTCATGATGCGCATGTCCGTCTCGATGCCGATCCCCTGCGCCCAGAACGTCGCGCCCGGCTGAAAGTCGACGAACGGGTTGCCGCCGAACAGAGCACCGGCCGCGGCCAGGCTCGTACCGCCGTTGTTGGCGATCGCCTTCACGTACGAGGAGCCGGTGCCGTACTGCTGGTTCGTATCGGCCGAACCCTGGTAGGTGAAGTAGGTGTTGAAGACGCCGCGCCCCCCCTTGGCCGGCGCCTGCACGACGTCCTGGATCACGAAGGCGGCGAGGCCGTTGAAGTTCGCCGACGCGTCGACCTGGTCGAGGAACGCGAAGCTCACGTAGGCGCAGAGCTGGCCGGTCGTCAGCGCGCAGACGCCGGTCGCGGGCACGTACGCGCCGTTCCCGCCGGCCCATATGAGCGCGTTCGCGGGGCCGCTCGGAGAACCAGCCCCGCTCCCGTAGGTGATCGAGCCGGTGAAGTTGAGCCCGAGCGGGGCGTTGCAATAGCCCTGCGCGGCGCAGGCCGACGCCGCGTCGCTCGTCTGGAGCTGAGAAGGGCCGACGGCGACGAGGTCCCCGATCGTCTGCGCGCCTGCGGGCGCGGCGAGGAGGAGGGCGAGCGCGAGGGCGAGCCGCTTGGTCACGGCCTCCGCACCGCCTGGATCTGCCCGTAGCCCTTGCACGTCGACGTCGTGAACGCGCACGTCCCGACGAGGTAGACGACCGTCGGCGCGGAGACGGCGATCGGCGTGACGCCGCTGAACACGGTGTTGTCGGCGCCTCCCGTGAACCCCGCGCCCGTGGCCAGCTGCCCCTCCGCCCCCGACGCGAGGCCGGGCTGCGTCGCCGACGTCGTGCTGATCCCGCAGCTCTCCTGCGTTACCACTGTCGTCCCGCCGAACGTGAAGGCGCAGGTCCCCCACACCTCCCAGCGGCCGGGCGTCAGGCTCGTGATGTTCGTGATGTTCGCCGCCGTCCCGGTCGAGTACGTGATCGCCGAGCCGGAGGCGAGCGAGTTCGAGAGCGGCTCGCCGACGTTCCCGGCGACCGCCTGCGCGTTGCTCTGCGCCCCGAGCTGCTGGCCGGCGCCGGGGGGGCCGCCGTAGTAGCCCGACGCCCCCATGTTCTGCGCCGCGGCGATCGCCGGCGCGAGCGCGAGAGCCGTCCCGACGAGGAGGGCGGTGAGGTGTCGCTTCACGACAGGACCTTTCTGAGCGAGCAGCTCGTGATGCCGAGCGTGCCGGAAACCGTGGTGGCGAGGGGAGAGACGTAGCTGAAGCCGATGTTGATGCCGGCGACCGTGGGGATCGCAGTCATCGTGCGCCGCGGCGTCCGGAACGGCGTCCACGTCCCGGTCGCGTAGCCCGCCGACGGCATCGGCAGCGTGAGCGTCGAGACCGACCCGCCGTGCTGAACGAAAAGGGTCGAGCTTTCGATCGTCTGCATCTGCACGTCGACGGCGGCGATGTTGCTATTGGCGCCGAGGTTTAGCCAGCACTCGGCCTCGAGCACGTCGCCGATCGCGACGCTCGACGGGGTCGCAGAGTTCATGGCCCAGGACAGGAAACCGTTCGAGCCGGAGCCCGTCCCGCCGACCGTGATGATCTGCGCCCCCCGGCCGTCGGCGAGCGTCTGCGTCGACCCCGCGCAGGTCGTTCCGATGAGGTTGTTGCCGGTCAGGCTCGAATTGTTGACGGTCGAACCCGTGCACCCGCTAGTCGGCGCCGACCCGCCCGAGCCGGTCAAGATCCCGTTCGGGAGGAGGTTGCCGCCCGGGTTATTCGTCCCGTCGTAGACATCCGCGTTCGTGAAGATCGGCTGGCGGCCGGGCGGGAAAAGTTGGTTGATGATCTGCGCGCCCGCGTACCCGCCCGCCGAGGCGCAGGAGGTCCCGGGGTGGAAGAGGTCCTTGAGGCAGTTCGTGTTGATCGTCCACGTCGTCCCGCCGCCGGGGGAGACGTACAGCGGGTCGAGGTCGACGAAGTAGAACCCGTTGTTCCCGACCCCCTCGGCGAACCGCTTGTCCTCCAGATTGTAGCACTGGGCCAAGTTCGCCTGCGCGGTCGTGAACGCGCTCCCGCCGCCGCGCGGGTAGACGCCGTACTTGATCACGGCGATCCCAGCCTGCATGAACGCCTTGTAGATCTGCCGGTTGGTGGCCGTGACCGTGGCGCAGGCCGTGCTCCCGGCCGCGTCGTTCCCGCCGATCTCCATCATGACCACGTCGGGCCTGAGCGCCAGGACGCAGCTCACGTAGTTGACCATGATCGCTGAGGTCGACCCGTTTAGCGAGCAGTTGCCCGTGTTCGGGACCCGCAGCACCCTGTAGCCGGAATACGCGCTAGCGAACGTCCCGTAGCCGCCGTCGAGGGTGGCGGCGCAGTTGCCAGACGAGCACGACGAGTTGCTGAGGTTGATCGTGTCGTTGCCCTGGAAAATGCTATCCCCGAACAGCGCCATCGTCCGCGCCTGCGGGATTCCGAGGCCGAGCGCCGGCTTGTTCGCCGGCCCGACATACGCGGGCGCGATCGAAAGGTCCTGCGCGTCGAACAGGGGCGCGATGACCCGCGTCCCGAACCGCATCGTGTTGTGGTTGTTGCCGTCGCCGCCGTCGGGGCCGGAGTAGGTCTGGTTCGACAGAGGGCCGTTGCTCGCGGGGCCGCTAACCTCGGCGTCGTTGAACGTGATCTGGCTCGGGTTGGGGCGAAGCGTCTGGAACGTCGTGCCGCCGTTAATGTCGACCCCGACCGTAAACGAGGGCCGGTTGCCGCCGGTGAAGATCGACGGCTGGTAGAGCCCCCGCGGCCGCATCACCGGGCCTTCGTAGACGATCTGGTTCGTCGAGCAGAACCAGACCCTGAGCGTGTCGAAGTTGACCTCGAAGCCGAAGGGCTCGTTCGTGCAGTTCGAGGCGTCGGTCACGTTGGAGTAGGTGACCGGGTTCCCGAACATCACGAAGCCGGACTGCGCCGCGTAGGTCGTCGTCGCGGCGACCGCGAGGGTCATGAGGGAGGTCGAATTGCAGGCCGTGACCGTCGTGACGAGCGGCGCCGTGTAGCTGGTATAACCGGGCGGCGTCAGCACCGCGCCTGCGCCCGGGATCGCGACCGTCCCGCCGACCGTGCAAGGCTGCAAGACCGCGGTCGAGGTCGAGACCTGGGCGACGCCCCCGCCGCCCGTGTTGGCGACCGTGACGTTGCTCAGGAGCGAAGGGACGACGGGGGGCTGGCCGTTCGGGCCGTCGCAGCCGAGGCCGGGAAGGCCCGCCGACGGGTCGCACTCGTAGCCGATGTTCGTCCCGTTGTAGAACAGCCACACGACGTTGTCGGAGTTCTTGCCGACCCGGAACGCGATGAAGTTGCCGCGCGGGTCCGTCACGCCGCCGTTGCCAGTGAAGTTCGCCCAGAACGTCGCGCCGTTCTGCCCGCTCTTGAAGAACTGCGCCGAGTGGCCGTAGACGGACCCGGAGAGCGAGTACGGCAGGGCCATGTTGTTGGTGTTGTAGGGGACGTCGTACCGGCGGGTCATCCGCATCGCGCCGGGGTCGATCCCGAATAGGTGCTTCTCGCCCTCGCGCGCGCCGTCTATGCACGGACGCCCCATGACGTGGGCGAACGAGCAGATGTAGCCGGAGGCGTACTCGTCACCTTCCCACGCGTCGATGTTGCTATTGTTGATGCGGCTGTAGGGGTGGTGCGTTACGTAGATGAAGTCCGGCGGCGTCGCGAAGACCGCGCCCGGCGTCGTCATCTTCACGTAGCTGTCGACGAGGGCCGGGATCGAGAGCCCAGCGCCGTCGTTGTTCCCCATGCCGTTGATCACGAGGCACGGGTTGACGGCCGCGATCTGCGTGAGCCACGGCGTCGACGTCGACGTGAGGACGTCGCCGGTCGCCTGGTTCGGGTTGCCGTCGAAGTTGGTGTACTGCGCCCCGCCGGCCGCGGCGTTGCGGAAGGTCGGCCAGAGCGTCCGCTGGTTCTGCCGCAGGAACGCCGCCTTGAACGATCCCGGGTAGGTCCCGAGGCCGGACAGCTCGTTCGGCACGAGCTGCTCGAGGCTGTCGCCCGACTGGACGATGATCGGGTTGGGGCCGGCGAGCCTGCACTGGTTGAGGTCGCGCGCGGCGATCACCTCGCGGCGCGGCCCCTGCGCCGGCGGCGCGTCGTACGGGACGACGAACTCCTGCACGATGCCGGCGCCCGCGCCGCTCGATACCGGAAGGCCGAACTCCGTGCTCATGAGCGCACCGGAGCCGCGCAGGCGGACGTTGTAGCAGATCGCCGAGAGCGATGGGACGAAGTGCTTCAGCGGGACCTGGAGCTGCCGCGACGGGATCGCCGCGGCTGCGGCGCAGGCGTTGCTAACCGCGGTGCTGTCGTCGGTCCCCCACACGAAGTTCGAGGCCGTGCTGTTGTTGATCGACGAAACGTTTGAGCTGAGCGTTATATTCAGGCCAGAAGTGACCGCGGTGATCGTGAACGTGCCGCCGAGCTGGCCGCCCGCCGAGTTGCCGAGGTAGATCCCCTTCCCGACGTCCGTCTGCTGCCAGCCCGTTCCGCCGTTGAGCGCCTGCGCCCCGTAAGAGACCGTCACCGTCCCGCTCGGGACGACGGACATAGGCGTCTCGATCGACGCCGCGACCGACGGCTGCGTGCTGATGCACGAGACGATCTTTGTGAACAGCGGCGCCCCGCCGAGGCCGGCCCCGGGGATGTAGATCGGCGACCCGGCCATCTCCGACCGGCACCATCCAGACTGAAGCGTGATCACGCTCCCGCCCAACGTTCCCGTCACGGTGGTCGACTGCGAGCCGTTCTGGGTCGTCGGGAAGCTGACGATGTTGAACGCCTGGCCGCCGCAGAACGAGCCGTTGTTCGTGTAGCAGGCGACGAACGTCGCCGAGATCGCGTTGCCGGCCGCCCCCCACCCGTCCGTGGTCGAGACCGAGGGATCGAGGCCGATGTTGCTCCTGCAGCTGGTCGACGGCGCGCAGTCCGCAAGCTCGTTCGACGCCGCGAGCGGGAACGGGACGGACGGAACCATCGGGCCGCCGTTCGGCACCTGCGCGAGCGAGACCGCCGCGAGGCCGAGGAGGCCGAGGAGCGCCAGCCAACGTTTTCCACGAGTCATGTGCGGGGACCTATTGGTAGAATGTGACCCCGAGGAGCGCCCCGGTGGCCTGCTGGATGAAGCGGATCGCCGTGAACGTGCCGTTGTACGGGATGCACGAGCCCGCGCCGAGCCCCTGCCCGCCGCTCCCGGGCGTCCCGGTCGGAGCCGTGCCGTCGTCCCGCCAGACTATGCCGGCCGTGTACGCGCAGATGACCGCGTACGTCGTCCCGGCCGGGATGCCCCCCGAGCAGCTCGCGAGCCCCGTCGAGGAGGTCATCGAGGACAGCGGGCAGAACCCGAGCGGGACCTGCCGGAGGCCGTTCTGCGCCCGCGCGCCTGGCGGCCCCACTACGGCGAAGAACGTGAGGGCGACGGCCGCGAGGATCGGCACGGTCAGGACGAGCTTCTTCATCGACGTTCACCCCCGGCGGGATTCGGGCGCCGTCCGCTGTCTAACACGCCCCCCGCGCGGCGGGAAGCGATCAGAAATACTTGACGAGCCGGAGCCCGCGGACGGCGTTCCGCATCGTCGGCGGCCCGGACGAGAACGAGTCCCACTGGACCATGAAACCGTGCCCCGCGGCTTCGTCCATAAGCCGCGCGACCGGCTCGAACGCCTCCTCGAGGCGCCGCTTGAGGTCCGCGGCGACCTCCGTCTCCGGCTTCGTCGTTACGAGCCTCGGCACCCCACCTTCGTCGCTCACGACCTCCACCCGTCCTTTCCGCGCCTCACGCGCTTGCGCTTGATCCGCCGTTCCCTCGACCACCGCTCGCTCGTCGCCCGGGGCCGCGCGCGCCGCCGGCCGCGCCGCAGCCGCAGGGTCACCGTAGCTTGTCCATCTTGCGCATCGCCCGCCTCGCACCGACTTCCCGGTCGAGCAGGCACATGACGTTGCGGAGCGAAAGGCGGAACGAGTCTAGGCCGCATCGCGCGCAGAGCAACCGGACCCCATGTCCCGGCCACGGCCGCCAGTCGTGCTCCGGCCGCTCGTCGCCTGCCGCGACGCGCAGGCGCTCATCGTAAGTGAACGCGTCCGTCAGCTTGTCGCCTCCGGCCCACTTCCTCGACATCACGAGAACCCCTTCACGATCGGCTTTGGAACGCAACGGCAGTTGATCAATTCCCCAGGCCAAATGTGACGGCGGACCTTGGGGTCAGGATCGTACCAGCCTTCCGCAATTTTGTACTTTTTCCGGTCGTTGGCCAGGTGAGTCGGCCTCGGCTCGCGCCCCGCATGAGAGTGTAGCCATAGAGCTTCCTCGATCCCTATTGCGGTGTGTCGAGCCCGCGTCATCGCAGCGGTTGCCATTCCGTTTTGTGTCCTGGCGATCAGCACTGCTCGGCGCTGCGTAATATCGTATCGCCTCCGGAGGTCCTTGGTCAGCTGTTCGAGGTCGCGCCCCGCCGTGACCGAGCGCATCACCAGGCCCTCGACTTCCGTGTGGTATTGCTCCGGGATCGAGCGGATGAGCGACACGTTCTGCGCGACCGTCGCGTCGAGTACGTCGCGCATCTCCCTCGTGACCGTGAACTTGACGCTGATCCCGGCGTCCCGGAGGATCTTGCGCAGCGCTGTCTCCGACCGGAGTTCCGCCGCCCGGGCGAACCACGCCGCGAGCTTCGGCGCCGCCTCGTCGATGCGACGCTGCCAGCGCTTCCCGAGCTTGCGCAGCTCGCGCTCTAGCTCCTTCGCCGCGCTCGCGTCCTGCGCCATCGCCGGGGGCTTCGCCCGGTACTGCGCCGCTATCCAGTGCTCGTACGACGCTGCCATCTCGTCGAGGAGGGCGACGATCCGGCGCCTGTAGGCCGCGGCGATCCCCGCGTTCGCGCGGACGGGCCGCAGCGTTCGCTCATTCTTCCGTTTCATCGTCGGCCGCCGCGGGGGCCTCGACCAGCGTTAGGTGAAGGATCTTCTTCTGGTGGTCGGCGCCAGAGATCTTTAGGCGCGTCCGGCGCGGTAGCACTACCTCTTTCTGCGGGTCATCGTCGCCGAACGAATAGGCGTTCGTCCCTGCCGGGACCTTGATCGCCGCTACGTACCCCGACCCGGCGAACTCGCGCGCGATGCCCTCATCGGTCGAGGTCGAGAGGAATGCCGGGTCGCGGACGTAGCCCTTGCCGCTAGCGTTTTTCACCACGTCGGCGTCGCCGAAGCCGCGGTAGAGCGTCTGAGCCTTGTCGGTCTTGCTCGACGCGATCAGCTCGTCCATTTCAGCGATGATCTTCTTGTTCTCCTTCGCCGAGCCGGTCGACGGGTCTCGCTCGCCGCGGAGCCATTCATTGACGGCGGCGTGCTCCTTGTACGCGGTTGCCGCAGCGTGCCCGCCCCCGGCCCCGAACTTGCCGCTCGCGTCGCGCGGGTGGTCCCCTTCCCGCCACTCAGCGTCCTCGGCAAAAGGGAGGATGGCCGCGTCCTCGCCGCCGCGCTCCCCTGGTTCCTCAAGGACCGCTTCTAGCCCCTTGCCGGCGCCCGGCGGGACGAGGCCCGCTTCCTCCTCCTCCTTGAGGTCCGGCACGTCCTCGGGGTCGAGGCCGGGGTAGAGGCCCTGCGGGTCGCTCGCGACGCGCGCCCGCTCCTCCTCCTGCCATAGGACGCCCGAGTCGATATGGATCTGCGCGGTCTCGGCGTTCGTCTTGCGGAGCTCGGCCTCCTCCTTCTCGGTCAGCGAGTGGAGCGGGACGTACTCCTTGACGATGTCGGGGTCGCGCTCGCCCCAGAGCGTGATCATGGCCACGTCGATCACGAAGTCGAGGTTCGGGTCGAACAGCTTCGGCTGGAAAGCCGCGATCGAGTCGTAGAACGTCCGGATCGACCCCTCCGACGAGGCGTTGAGCCCCGACGGCTCGATGCCCGTATACTTTACGAGCGGGATGCGGGCGACGGAGGCGACGTGTTCCTGCGACTGCGCCTGGAGCTCGTGCAGGCCCGAGAGCGGCGCCGAGACGTTCTGGAACCCCTCCGTGTTCTTGTTGATGACGAACGTGCCCTGGTTGTCGCGCAGCGCGTTGAACGCCGCGACGCGCGCGAGCACGTCGGCCGCGCCGCCGCCCCCCGGCATCAGCCGCGTGGCGAGGTCCGTCTCGAGGACCATCACCGAGAACGAGCGGACGATCTCCGCGACGCTCTCCCGCGTCTGGAGCCAGATGTCGACGTATGGCTTCGCCATCTGCGAGAGCGAGAGCCCGCCGAACGAGTAGGCGGGCTTGAGGAGGTCCGGGACCGGGCGCCCTATGAACGTCGGGATGCGCGACCGGTGGATCTCGCGCCCCATCACGTACCAGACCTGCGGGTTGTACCAGTCGCCGCGGAGGGGGTTCTGCGCGTTGTAGGTCGTCGGGTAGACCCATAGCGGCTCGATTACCCTAAGCGACTTGAGCCAGCCCTTCGCGGTCCCGAGCTTGCCCTTCGTCGTCCGGTCGCGCCCCGTCCCGATCGGCGTCTTGAGCTCGTCGTCGCTCACGTCGCCGGGGTCGAGGAACAGGTGCGAGCGGCCGAACTCCCCGTCTTGGAGGGCGATGTCGCAGAACCGGTCGCGGAGCTTCAGGTCGTCGAGGAAGTCGTTCAGCTCGCTGATCTTGTCGGTCTTGTCGGCGTCCCCCTTCCCCTTGAACCGCACCCACTTGCGGGTCAGCTCCGTCGCGATCGTCTCCGAGATGATGCGGTACTCGGCGCGCTGCGCGAGCTCGGAGAGGAAAGGATAGCCGAGGAACAGGAGGCCCTCCGACGCCACGCTCGAGAGCATGCCGCCGGCCATCCACGAATCGGCGGCCCAGTTGTTGTTCCCCATAAGGGCGTCGTCCATCGCCATCGTGAGCTCTTTGCGGGGCATCGCCATCGGCGGGTGCTCGGCGATCTTGAACGGGCACCAGTCGCGCGTCCGCTCGCGCGTCTTGGCCCGCTCCCTGCTCGCCTCGACGAGCGCCGCGAGCGCCTCGAACGAGGCCAGGCGCTGAGGGGGGGACGCGGGTTTCTCCGGCTGTCCCCTGTTGTCGTTCGCCGGCGACGATCCCTTCTTCCGCCCCGCGCCAGGGCGGGCGCCCCCGTGCCCGTTCGCCATCAGCCCTTCCCCTGCAAGGCGTCGACGTCGAGGTTGCCCTCCTTGACCGACCGCTGGCCCGCGGCCCAGCACGACGCCGCCACGTCGCCGAGCGTCATTGTCAGGGTCGCCCGCGTACTGTCGGCGAGCGGGAGCTTCGCCATCATCACCGCGGCCCTGGCGATCGACTTCTGCATCTCCTCGAACGACTTCGGGCACGCCTGCGCCCACCGGGGGAAGTTCTTCGGGTCGAGCGCCTCGCGCAGCATCGTCTCCGCCGACATCAAAATAGCTCCCTCTGTTTTGGTGTTCTTCGCTCGATCGCGATCTCTACCATCGCGGTGCCTATTGCCGTCAGAGCCTCTTGGACAGTGACGCGGAACCATTCTCCGTTAAGGCGTTTCCCTGCGAAGATCTGGTGCACGTAGCGCTCGATCTTGAGGGCCTCCGACTGGGCTATGACGGGAACCGTCGCGGCAAGGACGAGCTGGCGCCAGTTCGAGATCTGTAGGTCGGAAAGACGATGAGCGACGTTGTTTGTGATACCGATCTTGCATATGTCTGCGGCGTCAACCTCGTGAATGATGTAAACGTGCGAACCGCGATCCGCATCAACCTTCGGGTATTTGCCTTTGCGCCCGGCCCCCGCACGTCTGCCGCCGTGGTCAGGCTTGATTCCTCGAGGTTTCGTAGTCCCTTGAGGTTTCCTTTTTCGGCCGGCGCCGACGCGCTTCCCCCCGTGGCTGTTGGCCATCTCGGCTTACCCTGTTTTTCATCTTGATTCTTAGGGTAATTCAAGCCGGCGCGGAAAGATAGTCAGTGCGGGAGGTCGAGCATCCGCTCCTGGGTCGTCACCGGGGACTCCTTCACGGCGAACGGCACGTTCGGCGCCGAGACCGTGAGCGGGAACAGCGCCTGCACGGGGTTGCACTCGGCGATCACCGTCGCCTCGTAGCGCCCGGTCCCGGCCGTCCACGTCCACGGAACATGAAAAGGCCGGCCGACTTCGACGAACGAATTGGACGGCTGGACCTGCGCCACCCTGACGCTTTCCAGCGGCGTGACGGCGCCCGACGGGCTCACGAGCTGTTGGTTGAGGATAACCGACGAGCAGTGCGATTTCCAGCGGATGTGCCAGAAAACCTCGGCCCAGTTCCCGGCTCTCACGGTGTCGGGGCGGACCTCGCCCCCCGCTATGATGACCGGGCTGCTGCGGTCGAGCCACGTGATGCCGAGGAAGCTAAGGCCGATCGAGACGAGGAGCG
>Ga0209166_10000230_pt1 | contig 72531 bp, 62 predicted proteins | sample Coa_R1_3_FD_187151 | JGI IMG/M metagenome (GOLD analysis project Ga0209166, IMG submission 187151) | Surface soil microbial communities from Centralia Pennsylvania, which are recovering from an underground coalmine fire - Coalmine... | ecosystem: Environmental > Terrestrial > Soil >...
TCGGGCATTCTGATGGAGGTCCATTCGTCTCTCTCCCCAAGAAGCGGATTGGTTCGCACCTTCAGCTTCTCCGGTTTGAGTTGAATGGACTATTCACTTCTAAGGAACAACGTGTTGAAAGATCACACCTAGGCCCTGACCCCTGATGTTACACATCGGCATCGTCGCATGTAGCACCGAAGGAGCCGCGCTGTGCTATCGCACCATCTCGCTCGAGGGTTCGGCCATGTTGGGGCGCCACGATCATCCCGAAGTCTCGCTGCATTCGCACTCGCTGGCGCGATATATGAAACCGATCGATAGAGGCGACTGGGCCGGGGTAGCAGAACTCATGCTGTCTTCTGCCGAGAAGCTGGCCAAAGCCGGAGCCGATTTCCTGATCTGCCCCGACAACACGATTCATCAGGCTTTCGATCTGGTCGAACACCGCTCTCCGCGTCCCTGGCTCCATATTGCACGGGAAGTAGCCGCGGAAGCGCAACGTCGCCAATTCAAACATCTGGCAGTGCTGGGAACGCGGTATCTAATGGAAGGGCCGGTCTATCCCGAGGCGTTAAAAGCCGCAGGTATCGACCATCGGGTCCCCGGGCCAGAGCAGCGAGAGCGCATGAACCAGATCATTTTTGATGAGTTAGTGAACGGGCAATTCCTGCCACGCTCGCAGGCATATTACGTGGAAGTCATCCGCTCCATGAAAGATGAAGGCTGCGATGCCGTCGTGCTGGGCTGCACAGAGATTCCACTGCTGGTCACGCCCGACTCGTCCCCGCTGCCAACCCTTGATTCCACGCGACTATTGGCGCGGGCTGCCGTGCGCAAAGCAATCGAAGACTGATCGATTCATGTAGCGACAGCCGCCCTCGGCTGTCCCGCAGTCTCTGCAATCGAGGTCAACAGAATGCCGCTCGTGAAAGATGAGAATCCAAAGCCGCAGGATCATCAGCTTAAATTCCGCTGCCTGCCCAACCCCTATGCCATTGTGCGCCTCGCCCCCGATGCAGCGGTCCCCGACTGGGCTCACAAAGGCGAATTCGCATCGGTGACTCGAACCCCGGATGAACTCTCCATCGTCTGCCCTTTTGACGTTGTTCCGCCAGATGTTCAATCCCCCTATCGCTGGACATGCCTGAAGCTGAAAGGTCCTTTCCCGTTCTCACTAACTGGGGTGCTGCTATCTTTCATTGAGCCGCTTTCGAGCAAGGGAATTCCAATTTTTGCCGTGTCGACCTACGATACGGATTATGTTTTGATCCATGAAGAACGGGCAGGTAACGGAATTGAGCTCCTGCAGAAAGCGGGCCACCAACTCCTGCGGTGAGAAAGCCCTGCATAGCTTTCTTCATCATGACGTCCGCAACTTGATCCGTTTCCCTGCCATTCGACGCGGCAATTCCGCTAGACAGTGTTCCCGACATGCACTGCATGCGCGCGTATGTTGTAATAGAAGTAACTGAATCCATGCCTTCTTTAACCACAACCTTGCGCCGCCGCGCCAAAGCTTTGCACCGTAACCTGCGCGGAGCGAAGATGGCCGTCCGGGCGCTGACCTCGACGGATCATCCTTTGTTGGCGCACATCATCCCGATGCGCCGCTGCAACCTGGCCTGCACCTACTGCAACGAGTTCGACGATTTCTCTAAGCCCGTCCCCATCGAGGAGATGTACCGCCGCATCGACAAGCTCGGGGATCTGGGCACCTCCGTGGTCACAATTTCTGGCGGCGAGCCGCTGATGCATCCGGAACTCGACGACGTGATCCGGCGCATTCGCGCCAACGGCATGATCGCCGGCCTGATCACCAACGGTTATCTTCTTGTCGCCGAACGCATTCAGCGGTTGAACCGCGCTGGGCTCGAATGGCTGCAAATTTCCATCGATAACGTCAATCCCGACGAAGTCTCAAAAAAGAGCCTGAAAGTTTTGGACAAGAAGCTGCAGTTGCTGGCCGAATACGCCGACTTTCATGTGAACATCAATTCCGTGGTGGGTGGGGGGATTACGCACCCTCAGGACGCGCTCGTGATCGGCAAGCGCGCTGTCGAGCTCGGCTTCACCTCGACCATCGGCATCATCCACGATGGCAGCGGCCAGTTGCAGCCTCTCGGCGACGAAGAGCGCCGCATTTATCACGAGATGCAAGCTCTCGAGAAGAGCAGTTTTACCCGCGTCCATGCCTTCCAGGACAACATCGCCAAGGGCCAGCCCAACGACTGGCGCTGCCGTGCCGGCGGCCGCTATCTCTACATATGCGAAAACGGGTTAGTCCACTATTGCTCCCAGCAACGTGGATATCCCGGCGTCCCCCTCGAAAGCTATAGCAAAGACGACCTGCGCCGCGAGTATTTAGCTGAAAAATCTTGCGCAGCCCACTGCACTGTTTCCTGCGTACACCAGGTTTCGATTTTCGATTCCTGGCGTGACCCGCAGCAGCCCGCTCCTGAGAATGTTTCCTCCACGGAACTCGTACAGATCAGGTAACTACCTGCAACGCAGCGGGAAGGTCCGCGCAAATTAAATGGGCCGGCAACCAAGAAGCGGTGACATTCCTTGGCTATCGGCCCATTCGATCCTGAATTGGATCGGAGGTGATATCTCCATGCTAGTCCTCTTTAGCCTAAAGTCAAGGAGGTTTTTTAATCTAGACACCACATTCCACGGGCCAGAATGTGCGTTGTTTTCTTGTATTTCATGGCCCATGCGCGGTAGAAGGAGTCGGCGGAGGGTGCCGTTGCACCAGTGAACCTGGCGCGGCGTTGAGCCGGGCTCCACTGGCCGCTACCCGTGCTCCGGTAGTGTCTCAGTTTGCCAGAAGAACGATTTCCTCAAGCGACCAGACGTGATCGGCCAAGCCCGATTCCATTGCTGGCGTCACTCTTAAGGTTTTATGGACTCTGGCGAAGTTGTAGTGCATGAAATGAATCGCGACCATGTGAGCGTGGTTATCGACCTTCTTCGAGAACCCATTTGTGAGTCTAGTAAACCGCCTCATGCTCATTCGCATGGTTAGATTCTGGCGTTCCACGAAACTTGTGCTGATGTGCTTTGGATCGGGATTACCGCTTACGACCTTCATGTCAGTACCGATGCACTTGGCAGGACTATAGCGGCGCACCTCGGCATCAGAAGGTGCGCCATATATCTTCTGCAATTGCGCGTAATCTACGTCCATTCCGAACGCACCTTCAACAGCTTCTAAATAAGCTCTGTGGCCGTCGGTCGTTACCTGCACGCGGCTATTGATGCGGTTGGCGCAATCCTCCATGAAATCTCCCGCCCATGCCGCATCGCGCCCGCCCACTAAATAACTCACGCAGAGTTTCGTTTCCGCGTCAATTGCTGTCCACGTCCAGACATCCCCCCAGCCTTCCGCCTTCTTCTCTGGCGTAACGTTCTTCGCCTTCGCTCCGACAAAGCACCAAATCTCATCGCACTGCAAGCGGCGAACCTTAAGATTCCGAACGTACTCATCGTGGAACTTGGCGCAGGCGTTTCCAAGATCGACCAGCAGTTTCGTGACGGTATTAATAGATACTCCTGTAAGGCGAGTGATGGAACGGAGACTGTTCCCTTCGACAAGCATCCCTAGAATCACGGCACGCTCGGAAATTGAAAGCCGATTCATGCCCAAAACAATAGGCGATATTACAACGTTTGTCAAGCATAAAATTCAGTTTGCTCAGATGGGAAATTTGCCTGTTGACTTTATCCCTTTGAACTCTTACACTTCAGATCGTGCCTCCCACTGATCAGGACTTTAAGACCCCCGGCCAGCTAATTCAAGCTCTTCTTGATTCCCGTGGTTGGACCCAACGAGTTCTCGCCATTGTGCTGAAGATTGACGAAACCGGCCTGAATAAAGTGATCGCCGGGAAACGCGCCGTGGATGCTGACCTCGCATTGGGACTTAGCCAGATTTTTGGCGAACCTGCGGAGCGCTTTCTCCAGCTTCAAAAGGATTACGACCTTGCCATGGCGCGCATCATCTCCCGGCCTGATCCCAGATTGGCGACTAGGGCTAGCCTATTCGGAGAACTGCCTGTGTCGGAAATGATAAAGCGTGGCTGGCTTAAGGGGGTGGATGATATTCGGAACGTGATTGGCGTTGAGTTAGCTCTGTGTAAGTTCTTTGGCGTTGGGTCCGTTGACGAAATTGAAACCCTTCCACACGCTGCAAAAAAAACAAATGTTTTTTCTCCTGCTACGCCTGCCCAACTCGCGTGGCTATATCGAGTAAAGCAGATCGCCGCTAAAAGCATGGCGGCGAAGTACTCTCTGGCTGCTCTCGAAAGCGCCGTCCGCGAAATGCGGACATTGCTAGAGTCGCCAGCGAGCGCTAGGAAGGTTCCGAGATTATTGGCATTGGCTGGCATCCGATACGTCATTGTTGAGTCGCTGCCGGGAGCAAAAATTGACGGTGTGTGCTTTTGGCTTGATGACAAATCGCCTGTGGTCGGAATGTCACTCCGCCATGATCGAATCGACAATTTTTGGTTTGTTCTGCGCCATGAATGTGAGCACGTTATGCAAGGCCACGGGCGGGCAGCCGTGATGCTGGATGCCGAATTAGAAAACGAACGCGCCGGAACCGGAGACGGCATTCCAGAAGAAGAGCGAATTGCCAATGAAGCCGCCGCGCAATTCTGTGTTCCAGCGGCCAAGTTGACGAAATTCATATCACTCAAGTATCCGTTTTTCGCCGAACGAGACATTTTAGGATTTGCGAAAACGATTAATGTTCATCCAGGTATCGTTGCCGGACAACTGCAACACAAGACTTCGCGATACGATTTGTTCCGCAATCATCTAGTGAAAATTAGATCCTTCGTGACGCCGAATGCGATGGTGGACGGATGGGGGGACGTTGCCCCGGTTGGTGCTTAAAGAGGTGAAAAATGACAGTGCACGAACAAATGCAAGCGTTCATCCGTTATTACAAACGGGAGAACAAGGTAACCGAAGTAAAAATGGCAGACATAGCTGTCTTTGCGGCCAAGCAGGGATGGAAGCTGCCAAAACCACTAACCGGAATTGATCGCCTAGCCAAGAAGTTTGCAGAAGCCGCCCGCGAAGAGACCCGCTACGACAAAAAGACGCGACGACCTTATCGTGCTAACCTGTGCATCCCGCAACTTGCTCTTTGGATCGATACCGACGAGGCCGACCGAGAAAAAATGGTGATGGCTGTAGGAAAGTATCGCGAGCAAATGATTGGAGAAGCAGAGATTGGCACGAACACCGTTGAGCACTGGAATCTGATACATCCAGAACAGGTACCCATTCCTTTCCCGCTGGATTTCGCAGATGAAGTGGAATGGCGTCGGAATGCACCCCCAGAAGAAGACCAAAAAACTGGCTAGTCCGCATGACCGAAAAGCCTACATATACTCGGCGACAAGTGCGCGCCCTGACGCCTGAAATCTGCGGTCACTATCACGACTTCGTGATGGCTAATGACTTGGAAGGTTTCAAAATGCTGATGGACGTATTTCACGTACCGGAAGAATTACGGAGCGAATTGATTCGAGATTTTACGCGCCTCGCCGAGTCTGTTTTGCGGCAGCGCTGGCGCGGTCGAAGATAGCCTTAGCTTTGGCATCGGCCTCGGCTGCTTCTTCGGCGCTCATTTTGCTTCGCGATTCCTCGATAGCGGAATGGACCTTTTTAGCGAAGGCGTTCAATTCCTGCCGCTGCAATTCTTCTTGGTCTGGCTTATGTGCCGTTGCCATGCTGTGTGGTCCTTTCTTCCGGTGAGGATTGTTGTTGGCCATACAGTGTACCTTAAATGGACGAAGGCCAAAATCTTTTGTTACCCATGTCACTTTTAGATTACGACCGGACATGCCGAGTTGGCAGTCCTAAACCATTAGATGGTAATGATTTGGGGTCGGAACTACGATTTTTTCCAGCGGGCTTGAGCTGCTAAGCGGGCGATGTCAGCGCGTTCGGCTGCCGTGAGGCTCTTGGCGCGGGCTTTTCCGCCCTTTAGCCCGCCCGTGCGCTTGGGCGACGGATTACGCTTGGACTCGCTTATTGTGTCGTCAGCTTCACCTGTGGCAATATCGACAATCAACTTTGCGAGTTCGTTGGGATCGCGCGGACGTTTGGCCACGAACCGAGTATGCCACAGCTGCCGCCGTCAGCGCCCGTCAAATCGAAACTGAGACACTACCCGTGCTCCCTTTTCGTTGACATTAAACTCCCCCGGACGCTAGACTTATCAGTTTCCATAGCCCTCATTATTCCGGTCTATACCAGCACCACATGGATCAGACGCTCAACCAACTAGGCGAATTACTGCTCGGATCGGTGCCCACAGTGATTCTGGTGGGCTTGCTCTACGCCCTCTATACGATGATCGTGCACAAGCCATTGCGGCGTGTGCTGGAGGAGCGCCGCAGCAAGACTGAGGGTGCCGTCGAAAAATCGAAGGCGGACATCGCCGCAGCCGACGCGCGCACCAGCGAGTACGAGCAACGCCTGCGGGAAGCCCGTGCAGCCGTTTTCCGCGCCCAGGAGGCCAAGCGCCAAGCCGCTTTGCAGGCTCGTAACGAGGCCGTCAAAGAAGCCCGCAACAGAGCGTTGACCCAGGTCCAAGGCGCCAAGGCAAGCATCGAGAACGATCGCGCTGCCGCCGAAAAAGGTCTACAAGCCGAGGCAGAAGCTCTGGCCCTGGAGATTGTCCGACGGGTTCTGCAACCTGTGGGGGTGGCACGCTCATGATTTCGACCGTGATAGCGCCAGGCATAGCCCGAAGTTTTGTGCTGTCGGTGCTGTTGTTCTGCGGCGCAGCCGTCGGCATGCAGGCCCAGGAACCTGCCAGGTCTCCTGAACAAACTCAGGACACCAGCGATACTGCGGGCATTCGGCCAGGACGCGAGTTGGCCCATGAGAGCAGGGAAGCGGCGGGCGAAGAGAAGGACGAGTTCGAGCAGTTCAAGCACTCGCCCTCGGTGCAACTCATCTCACGCCTGACCGGACTCAATCTGCAGCAGTCCTACTGGTTGAGTATGGCCCTGAATTTCGCCGTAATCGCCGGTGTCATCATCTGGGCGGGGCGCAGGTATCTGCCCGGCATCTTCCGTGATCGCACATCGGCGATTCAGAAAGCGATGCAAGAGGCTCAGAAGGCCAGCGAAGAGGCGCGCCGCAAGCTCGCAGAAATTGAATCCCGCCTGATGAAACTCGACGTTGAAATCGGCATGATGCGCGATGCCGCGGAAAAAGAAGGCGCCGCCGAGGAAGCCCGCATTCAGGCGGCGGCCCAGGAAGATGCGCGCAAGATAGTGGCCTCAGCCGAGCAGGAAATCGCAGCGGCAGCGAAAGCCGCCCGTCGTCAACTTACAGCGCATGCCGCTGACCTCGCCGTCGGGCTTGCCCAGAAACAGATTCGCGTCGATCCAGCCACCGATCAGGCTCTGGTGCGCGATTTTGCCAGCCAGCTTGGGTCGGCATCTGACGATTCAGGAAAGGACGGGAACTAGGTCGTGGCCTCCGTCGCCAGCACATACGCCCGAGCCTTCGCCGATGTGGTTTTCGGCGAGCGGCTTGACGCGTCTCAGGCCACTGGCGGATTGCGCCAGATTTCCGCCATCTTTGGCGAGAGCGTCGACTTGCGCCGTGTATGGGAGAATCCAGCCGTCCCCGTGGACCAGAAACGCAAGTTGCTGGATGCCATTGTGCAGCGAGAGGGAATCCAGAGGCCGGTTCGCAATCTGATAGCGGTCCTTATTGATCACCGGCGCTTGTCATTCCTTCCGCGAATCGTCGAGCAATTCGAGAAGGAACTGGATGCTCGTCTCGGATTTGCCAACGCGCAAATCTCCAGCGCCCGCGAATTAGGTCCGAACGAAAAGGGCGCTCTCGAAGCGCAGATTGAAAAGACCACCGGCAAAAAAGTGCGCGCAAGTTATGGCCTGGACCCATCTTTGCTGGGCGGCGCAGTCGTCCGCGTCGGCAGCACTATTTACGATGGTTCCGTGAAAGGCCAGTTGGAAAGGATTAAAGAGGCCATTAGCTCCTAGCGGCAAGGTCCTGGTTTTCATACCAGGCCCATCGGTTTTCGGGAAGAGCTAGTGGTTGAAAGTAGTAGCTAAAGGCTGACAGCTGAAAGCTAAGAGCTATTTATGGCGCAAATCAAAGCAGACGAAATCACCAAACTGATCCGCGAGCAGATCGAGAACTACGAAACGCAAATCTCCGTGGACGAGACCGGTACAGTCATCACCCTGGGCGACGGCATCGCGCGCGTCTATGGACTCGACAAGGTCATGGCCGGCGAACTGCTGTCGTTTCCTCACGGCGTGGCTGGCATCGCGATGAACCTGGAAGAAGACCAGGTCGGCGTGGTGCTGCTCGGCGAATACACCGAGATCAAAGAGGGTGATGAGGTCAAGCGCACGGGACGCATCATGAGCGTGCCAGTGGGTGACGCTATGATCGGCCGCGTTGTCAACTCACTCGGCCAGCCCATCGACGACAAAGGCCCGATCTCGACTGACAAGTTCATCCCGCTCGAGCGCCTGGCTCCCGGCGTCATCGATCGCCAGCCCGTGCGTGAGCCAATGGCTACCGGATTGAAGGCCATCGACAGCATGATTCCCATCGGCCGCGGCCAGCGCGAATTGATCATCGGCGACCGCCAGACCGGCAAGACCGCCGTCGCGCTCGACACCATCATCAACAGCAAGGGCAACGACCTAATCTGCATTTACAACGCGATCGGACAGAAGCGTTCTTCGATCGCGCAGGTCGTCAAGATTCTCGAAGACGCCGGCGCGATGGAATACACGATCGTCGTGGCAGCATCGGCTTCCGAGCCCGCTCCGATGCAGTACATCTCGCCTTATGCCGCAACCGCGATGGGCGAATATTTTCGGGATACGAAACGGCACGCTCTGGTCATCTATGACGATTTGTCGAAGCATGCCGCGTCGTACCGCGAAATCTCGTTGCTGCTCCGGCGTCCTCCGGGGCGCGAGGCTTACCCCGGAGACGTTTTCTATCTCCACTCGCGACTGCTGGAGCGCTCGGCGAAGTTAAGCGACAAGAATGGCGGCGGATCGCTGACGGCGCTGCCCGTGATCGAGACCCAGGCGGGCGACGTTTCGGCATATATTCCGACCAACGTCATCTCGATTACCGACGGCCAGATTTATCTGGAAACCGACTTGTTCAACCAGGGCGTGCGACCGGCCGTGAACGTCGGTTTGTCCGTGAGTCGCGTCGGCGGCAGCGCCCAGATCAAGGCCATGCGGCAGGTGGCAGGAACGTTGAAGCTCGAACTCGCGCAATACCGCGAACTGGCGGCCTTTGCCCAGTTCGGCAGCGACCTCGACAAGGCCACGCAAGCTCAGTTAAACCGCGGACAGCGGCTGGTCGAATTATTGAAGCAGAATCAGTTCTCTCCTCTGCCGTTCTCCAAGCAGATTCTGATCATCATGGCCGGCACCGGCGGTTTCCTCGACGACATGCCAGTCGACCAGGTGCGTGAATTCGAAAAGGAGCTGTACAAGTACGTGGATTCGACCAATCCCGGAATTCTGCGCACCATCATGGAGAAGAAAATCCTCGACGATCAGCTGAAATCGCAGTTGCAGAACGTGATCAAGGAAGCGAAACAACAGTTCGTAGCGCAAAGGGAAGCGGTAGCGAAGTAACGTAGAAAGTTTTTGCATGCCCAACATTCTCGACATCCGCCGTCGCATTCGCAGCGTGATCAACACGCGGCAGATCACCAAGGCCATGAAGATGGTCTCGGCGGCGAAGTTGCGCCGCGCGCAGGAGCGTGCCCTGGCTGCGCGTCCCTACGCCCAGATGTTAACGAGTGTGTTGAAATCACTGGTCGCCCGGGCAGAGATTTACGACCCCGAAACCGGAGAACCGAAGCATCCTCTGCTCGCTCAGCGAGAAGAGAAAAACATTCTGCTTATTGTCGTGACCGGCGACAAAGGCCTCGCTGGCGCCTTCAATGCGAATATCACCAAAGCCGCCGCAAGGTTCCTGCAATCGAAAGCAGGGAAAAACGTCGACATCGAAGCGGTCGGCCGCAAAGGCCGCGACTTCCTGCGCCGCCGCTACCCCGCCGCCAAGGTGCAGACGCAGACTCTGGCACAACTCATGGAATCCACTGAGGTGCCGCCTGAGGCGGTCGAACGCGTCGGCGAAATCCAGATCACCGGCGAGCACATCGGCATTCTTGGCAAGGTCGAATTCGCGCAAGCCTCTGCTTTGGCTCGGAGTGTCATCGAGCGTTATCAGCTCGAAGAAATCGATGCGGTCTATGTCGTTTTTAACGAATTCAAGTCGGTGATCGCTCAGCGCCTCATTGTCGAGCAGATACTGCCCATCGAACAGATTGGGGAACAGGCCGTTCGTCTCGCCGAAGAGCCCACAGAAGAAGAGAAGAAAAGGGCGAAAGAGGCGGCGGTGAGCGCGGGGGTCGGCCTGCGTACCACAGAGGGCGCCGGCGACGCAGGTTCCCAGTTCGGAAGCGCGCAGGTCGATTACATTTACGAGCAGCCCCCCGAAGAGTTGTTCCGCGACCTGCTTCCCAAGTACGTGAGCATTCAGGTTTTCCGCGCGCTGCTGGAGTCGGTGGCCGCCGAGCACGCCGCGCGCATGACCGCCATGGATTCGGCGACCAGCAACGCAACTGACATGATCGACTCCCTGACGCTCACGATGAATCGCGTTCGCCAGGCGAAAATCACGAAGGAGATCATCGAGATCGTCAGTGGCGCAGCGGCGATGTGAAGAGGAGCTATCGGCAGTTGCTGGCTTCTCTGGGAAGTTAAGCGGACGGATTCGGCAAGTTGTCTGTAAGAACAGCGAACGGTCCGTCGAGCGGTGAGATTGAGCTAAGAGCTAAGAGCTAACAGCTAATGAAGAGCTGAGGGTTTATGGCACAAAACGTAGGACACGTAATCCAAATCGCAGGCCCGGCAGTCGATGTGCAATTCGAAGAGGGTCACCTACCTCCGATTTATGAGGCTCTGCAAGTCGTCAGTGACGGCTTCAACGTCCCCACTCCAATCAAGGTGATTCTTGAGGTGCAGCAACACTTGGGCGAAGGTCGCGTGCGCTGCATCGCGATGGAGGCCACCGAAGGTATGGTGCGCGGCATGAAGGCCATCGATCAGGGCGGGCCCATCTCCGTGCCCGTGGGCCGGGGGACGCTGGGCCGCGTGATGAACGTGATCGGCGAGCCCGTCGACCAGCTGGGTCCCGTCGACTACAAAGAGAGAATGCCGATTCACCGTCTCGCGCCCGCATTCGACGAGCAGGCGACCACCGCCGAGATGTTCGAAACCGGCGTTAAGGTCATCGACCTCATCCAACCATTTTTGAAGGGCGGCAAGATCGGCTTGTTTGGCGGCGCTGGCGTTGGCAAAACGGTCGTGATCATGGAATTGATCAACAACGTGGCCAAACAGCACGGCGGCTACTCCGTCTTTGCCGGTGTTGGCGAGCGCACCCGCGAAGGCAACGATCTCTGGCTGGAAATGTCGGAATCGGGTGTGATCAAGCCTGGCAAGCCCGCCGAGTCGAAGGCTGCTTTGATTTATGGCCAGATGACCGAGCCTCCCGGTGCGCGCCTGCGGGTTGCGTTGACAGGTCTGACCGTCGCCGAATATTTCCGGGATGCCGAGGGCGCCGACACGCTGCTCTTCATCGACAACATCTTCCGCTTTACGCAGGCAGGTTCGGAAGTCTCTGCGCTCCTCGGCCGCATGCCGAGCGCCGTAGGTTATCAACCGAACCTGGCAACGGAGATGGGCGAACTGCAGGAGCGCATCACGTCGACCAAGAAAGGTTCAGTCACCTCGGTGCAGGCCATTTACGTGCCCGCGGACGATTTGACCGATCCCGCTCCGGCTACTACTTTCGCTCACCTTGACGCGACAACCGTGCTTTCGCGCGCGTTGACCGAAATTGGTATCTATCCTGCCGTCGATCCTCTGGCTTCGACATCACGCATTCTCGATCCGCGCATCGTCGGCCAGGAGCACTACGACGTAGCGCAGTCCGTGAAGAGGACGCTGCAAACGTACAAAGACCTGCAGGACATCATTGCGATTCTCGGCATCGACGAATTGAGCGAAGATCAGAAGCTGACCGTCGCTCGCGCCCGCAAGATCCAGCGCTTCCTTTCGCAGCCCTTCCACGTAGCGGAGCAATTCACGGGCGCGCAAGGACGCTACGTCAAAGTTGCCGATACGGTAAAGGGATTCAAGGCAATCGTTGAGGGCAAGTACGATGACATCCCCGAGCAGGCCTTCTACATGAAAGGCCCAATCGAGGAAGTGCTCCAAGCCGCGGAGAAGATGAAGGCGGCAGCGTAGAAAGCAGTAGCAAGTGGGCGGTGATCAGTGGCTAGTCGACAGCGAATACTACGACTAACCACTATCAACTGACCACTGAACACTGACTGACCACTGATATGGCCGATACTTTCCAACTCGAAATCGTCACGCCGGAAAAAAAGGTAGTGGACACGGCGGCCGAGGAGGTCCAGATCCCGGGCAAGAACGGCTATCTGGGCGTGCTCCCGGGCCATGCGCCGCTCATTACCGAACTCGCCGTTGGCGAGATCACATTCCGCGAGCATTCCACCGAGCAGCGACTGGCCATGGCCTGGGGATTTGCCGAAGTTCTGCCCAACAAGGTCACGATTCTGGCTGAGAGTGCCGAGCGTCCTTCCGAGATCGACGTGGAACGAGCCCGCAAAGCCAAAGAGCGCGCCGAGCAACGCCTTACCAGCGGCGACACGTCGGTTGACGTCGAGCGCGCGCTCGACGCTCTGCACCGTGCCGAAACCCGCCTCGATGTAGCCTCGCACAAATAGCCCTCACCTCCAAAGAAGGTCATCCTGGAGGGAACCCTTCTTCAGGCCAGATGGAGAGCCTGCCCAGCGCGAAGTCGAAGCCATCTCGCTGTCGCTTTGCCTTACAATTAGTGCCGCATTTCAGGAGACGGCATCATGAAACTGAATTCGCGGCTCGTTTTTCCCTTGCTGTTTGCCACCTGCCTCACAGCGCAACAATCAAAGCCTGCGCAAACGCCCGCTCCGCAAACACCGCCGCCCGCACTGGTCACGCCTGAGGTCCATTCCGACAATAGCGTGACATTTCGCTTCCGCGCTCCTAGTGCGCAGGAAGTGAAGCTCAACCGCGAAGGCGCCGAGGCACTGCCGATGCAGAAAGATGAGCAAGGCATCTGGACCGTGAATTCGCCACCATGGTCACCCGACTACTATGGATATTCCATCATTGTCGACGGTCAGCGCTCCCTCGATCCATTCAATCATCTGCTGAAGCCCAATCTGCTCTCAACCGAAAACATGGTTCACGTCCCCGGCCCAGCCTCTTTGCCCTGGGAATTGAACGATGTTCCACACGGAGAAATCCATCACCACTTTTACCGATCGGCGGTGTGCAACGATGACCGCGATTATTACGTCTACACTCCTCCGGGATACGATCCCGCAGCGAAAAGCGCGTACCCGGTGCTCTACTTGCTGCACGGTTACAGCGACGATGCCAGCGGATGGACTGCTGTCGGCCGGGCTAATGTAATCCTCGATAACCTGATCGCACAAGGAAAAGCCAAGCCCATGATCCTGGTCATGCCCCTGGGCTACGGCACGATGGAGATGATTCGTGTGGGCTGGGGAGGCATCTTCAACCATCCCGAAGTTCGCGAGCAGAATCTTACGAAGTTTCGCGAAGCGCTGCTCACCGAAGTCGTGCCGAGAATCGAGAACGAATATCGCGTGAACAAAGACCGCAGTTCCCGGGCCATTGCAGGCCTCTCCATGGGAGGATCGGAATCGCTCTTAACTGGCCTGAACAATCTCGACAAATTCGCGTGGGTGGGATCGTTCAGTGCCGGAGGTCTACCCGAACCGTTCGATAAGGACTTCCCCAGCCTTGATGCGAAGGCCAATCAGCAATTGAAATTGCTCTGGATAGCCTGCGGCACCGAAGATCGTCTTATCACCGCCAATCGAAATGTGCGGGAATGGCTGAAGACGAAAGGTATCCAGCACACCGACATCGAGACCCCGGGGATGCACACCTGGATGGTCTGGCGCAGGAATCTGGCAGAGTTTGCACCTCTTTTATTCCGCTGAAATGCTCAATGACCTTGGGGTGAAATAAGGCACCAAATCGCACCTCTCCCATCGCAAGCTGGAAGAGGCCCTCAGCTAAGGAACGTTGACATGATTGTGGGTTTCCGCGGGCACATACTTCACCGCCGCGGTTCGCTCCAACTTATCCCATGCGAACTTGCGCCCTTCCAGCGCCCGCTTCAGCGTCTTGAATAACACAATCGAGAACAATTGCCGGTAAGCGAACCGTTGCAGCCAAACCTGGCTGAGTAGCAGCACGTCTTCTTTGTCTTCGGCACGCCGGCGCTCGAGCGCGAACGCAATGGCCGACGCGAGGAAATCGATCACCAAAAACGCGAAGAAAAATAACACCAACTTGTGGAAGCTCGCCGGATCGGTGGAATCGGGATGGAAATGTTTCTGGATGAAATACCAGATCGTGCCCACGGCAAACATGATGTCAATCAGCGGCGACACCAGCGGAAGCAGAATCTGGAAGATCACAATGTTGGGCAGTGCTACCCAGCCCAAAGCGCCTTTGCGGGCAAAGACTCCGCGATGCTTATACACCGCCTGCAAAATTCCGAAAGACCATCGGAATCGCTGCCGCATCAAGCCATTCGCGTTCGTCGGCGCCTCGGTGTAGGCGAGGGCCATGTCTTCATACTCTACGCGATATCCCAAGCGGAGCAGCGCCATCGTAAGGTCTGCATCTTCGGCCACCGTGTCCGTGTGATAGCCTCCGGCCTCCCGCACCGCCGATACGCGCCAGGCTCCGATCGCTCCCGGGACCACACTTACCGCGCCCAGCACGTCGAGTGCGCGCCGCTCAAAGTTCTGGCTGGTGATGTATTCCAGCGCCTGCCACCGGGTCCACAGGTTGACTCGGTTGCCCACTTTGGCGTTGCCTGCGATGGCGCCAACCTTCGGATTGATGAAGTGCGGCACCAATCGCGCAATCGCATCCGGCGCGATGACCGTATCCGCATCAATGCCCACGAACAATTCCGCATCGCCGATGTGCTCGATCCCGTAATTCAGGGCATCAGCTTTTCCTGAATTCTTTTTTTCCAGGATCAAAACCGTGCCGCCGGCGGCTTCTGCCTTGAAGGCAGTGCGCGCCACTTCCAGCGTGCGGTCCTTCGAGCCATCGTCGATCACAATCACCCGCAAGTTCGGATAGTTCGAATTCAGCACCGCCCGCACCGTACGTTCGATAACTTTTTCTTCGTTGTACGCAGGAACTAATACCGCAACCTTAGGTTTATACGACGCCACTACCGCGGCTTTGCCGAAGATCTTCTCGTGCAGGCGGTCGTAGACCGCCGCCGCTCCGATGAAGATCAGGCGGCCCGTCATCAGCAGGTCGCCCAGGAAGAAGATCCACGTAATCCCGGCCTGCACCGCGTTGAACATCCAGAAGCCCAGCCGGTCCAGGCGCGCCGCCCACAATTCGCCTCGCGGCAGCGGGGCCATCACGTCGGCCCTCTGCATCCCCAGCAACTCGTACACTGGCGCAATCTCATATCCCCGCGCTCGAATGCCGTCAATAATCATCGGCAGCGCGCGCACCGTCTCCGCACGGTTCCCGCCGCCATCGTGCAGCAGAACGATGTTGCCGCAGCGCAGGTTCTCCACCTTGCATGGCGGCAGGTGCGACAAAACGTACTGCGTGATCTGCTCCGCCGAGCGCCGTGGGCTTTCGCTCCAGTCATTCGGATCGATCCGGTTTCCCACCGTGATGTAGCCCATCTCCTGCGGAATTTCGAGTGGGCGCACCTGGTCGGACGTGTCTGGTTCTTCGTCAATCGCGTACGGAGGCCGCATTAAAGTTGCGCGCATTCCCAGCAGACTGGCAAAGAGCCGTTCTGTCAGGTTCAATTCCACCTTCATGTATGCGGTGGAGATGTTGCTGACGTCAGGATGTGTGAACGTGTGGTTCCCAATCGTATTTCCTTCGGTGTAAATCCGCTTCGCCAGGCCAGAAAACTTGTCGGCCTGAATCCCGATCAGGAAAAACGTGGCGCTTGCGTGCTTCTGTTTTAGGACGTCAAGAATCTTTGGAGTCCACTCCGGATCCGGGCCGTCATCGAATGTGATCGCGACCTTATTCGGACTGTATCCATATCGCCCGACGCGATAAGGCTCGGGCAACTCCTGAAAGACTTCGTCGGTGATCAGCTTGCTGTTGGCATCAAAGGTCAGATCGCGGGTGCCGTGGACGGGCTTGTCTTCAATCCGTAGAATCTCTCCCTGGCCCTCCATGTCCACGTCAGCGCCCGGAGGCACATCGCGCAGTTTGTCGACCGCCCCTGAGTCCCCGGGCATATCCCAGACCCGCCACAAAGTGCGATCCTCGCTTCCTAGCCGCCACAGGGCAAACGTTTGTATGCCTAGTGATTGCGCGGCCCGCATCTGGTTCAGCGCGGTAACCGCGTCCACAAACCAGACGTCATGGCGCAGGTTGCGCTCATCCAGGTAGCTGAAATGAGGATTCATCGCATCGTCGTCGAAGTTGATGTCCTGCTCGGAGTCGCGTGCAGCCAGCCAGGCCTCTTGCGCACTGGAAGGCGCGTCGTGCACGTCAGGAGGAAGTTGCCCGTCCTTGGGTTTCAGCACCCAGTCATAGCCGTAATTCGCAATGGCGCAGATGATCTTTTCTTTCGGGATCACGCTGAGGACGAATTTCAGGTTATCCACGAACCAATCCTGCGAGGCCACCGGGCCCGATTTTCCTCCCGGATAGTGCTCATCGTAGTTCATCACCACAACGCCGTCGGCCGCGTTTGCAATCGCAGGATAGTTGTACTCGGTGTTGTGTGCCTGCGCCGCCACGTAAAGCTTCATCCCGCGAGCGTGCAGATCGCCGGACAATTCCTGCAGCAGCGCGATAAAACCAGGCTGGCCGCTGGCCGGGAACGATTCAAAGTCGATCATCAGCCCGTGGTAGTGGCCCGATGACAAGAACTGGCCTGCCTGGCGCCGGAAAACGGCTCGGGCGTCAGGATTATTCAGAAATCCCGATATATCCACCCAATCCGTACCGTCGGAGTTGTTAACCATGGGAAAGACTTCCATCCCGGGGTCTTCCGCCTTCAGAAACGGCATGACCCGATCGTCGACGGAACCCACCGTTTTTCCCTGAATCAGGTCGAAATACTTATTGGTCTGGTCATCCACCGCTTGCAACCGCCCATCGGAGGTCAGCACATGCAGCCAGTCGGGATAAAGCATGTCAATCTGGTGGGCATAGGTGCGCAGAGACGAAAAGCTGGCCGCATCCCAAGGCACATAAAACGCAGCCCGAATGCCTTCCGATTGGTTTAGCGTAACCTGCGAGGCCGCCAATTTGGATCTGCGGTGAGATCGCGCCGCCGCCTTCTTGATCCGTTCGCGCGCCTTTTCTCTTTCATTCTCTTTCAGCGCCTTGAAGTTCCGCTTCTGCGGATAAAACAGCAGTTCTGGCAGGGGTTCGTCCCGCAGCGCCGTATACACGAAAATAATAATCAGCGCGGAAATCAGCACTGCGGCAACGTCGAACGTACGCCGCAGGCGTCTCCAGCGGGCGCGTCGCGGATCATAAAAGACTGGTTGGGCCATGAGGGACGATCTTCATCGTATGCCGCACGCGGCACACGGTCAATCAGACGAGGGCAGGGTGAGAGTGCTCCCTTCTAAGATGCAATTTCTCTCCTCCGGGATTCCCGCAAACGCGCTATCATGCGCCCGTGCACGAACTTGGAAGCCCGGCGCGGTGGATACGAAAACAGGCGCGGTTTTTTCTCTTGGGAAGCCTGGGTGCCCTGGCCCTGCGGCTCTTTCTCGTATTCCGTTTTCCCGCCGTGGTAGACGACTCTCGGCTTTATGCCGACATCGCGAAGAACTGGCTGCAGCACGGGATCTATGGCATCACCAATTCCGGCGTCATCACTCCTACTCTCTCCCGGCTGCCCGGATACCCGGCTTTTCTCGCTGCTATTTTCGCCATCTTCGGGGCCGACAATTTTCGCGCCGTCTTGCTGGTGCAGGTGTTGTTCGATCTTGCTACTTGTTTTTTGGTCGCCGACATGGCACGCCGCCTCTTCTCCGAGCGTGCCGCGAAGGCCGCCTTCCTGCTGGCTGCGTTCTGTCCGTTCCCGGCGAATTACGCGGCAGCCGCCCTCACGGAAACGCTGGAGATCTTCTTCACCGCGTTGGCGCTGCATTTCGCTCTCCGCGGCCTAGCCATTGGCGGACCCGCCTCTCGTCCGACGCTCGCCTGGCTCGGCTGCGGGCTCTCGGTTGGTGCCGATATTCTCCTTCGTCCCGATGGCGGGATTCTGCTCGCCGCCATCGGCGCATATCTCTTCCTTCTCCTTCTTCGCGTGTTGCGAGGCCGCCACGCGGCAGGCCAATCTTCCCTTCTCCGCCCTCGAACTATTATCCTGGCCGGAATCGTAACCGCCGTCTCTGCCCTTGCGCCGCTGATCCCGTGGACCCTCCGCAATCTGCACACGCTCCACCGCTTCGAGCCTTTGGCCCCGCGTTATGCCACTGACTCCGACGAGATGATCATGCCCGGCTTCAATCGCTGGACCAAGACCTGGATCGTGGACTACGTCTCTGTGCAGGAAATCTACTGGCCAGTGCCGGGCTCGCAGATGGATTTCACCAAGCTTCCAAACCGGGCGTTCGACTCTCCGGCTCAGCGTGAGCAGACGAGCAAGTTATTCGAGGAGTACAACGAAAATTCCAGCATGACCCCGGAACTCGATGCTGCTTTCGGCGAGCTTGCGGCCGAACGAATACGCTCGTCCCTGTTCCGTTATTACGTCTGGCTCCCTGCATTGCGGATTGCCGACATGTGGCTGCGCCCCCGCACCGAACTGTTTCCGTCCGATCCTCGTTGGTGGGAGTTCAACGACGATCCCCGCTGGCTAACGGTCAGCCTGGCTTTCGGGGTGATCAACCTGGCCTACGTCGCAATGGCGCTCATGGGACTGATCCCCGCCCGTGATTTTTTTGGCATTGGCCTATTCGTTTTGTTTATCGTCTTGCGCTCGGCCTTCCTCGGAACCCTGGAGAACCCCGAACCTCGCTACACGCTGGAATGCTATCCCGCGCTGATAATTCTGGCCTCTACGGTCATCCATCGGCGTGCATAAACTTCCATTTTTGGAATATCCCCCTGTGAAGAGCTGTATTCAAACGTTTCACAAGGCCCGGAATGGCGCAAATTCTTCTTGAATGTTGTGGCAGCCAAGTTGCAAAATAGCGCCCAATTAGGGTCCCCCGGGGGCAAAGGGTTACTCCTGGGTGGAAAGATTCAACTCGAATCGCAGACAAGGAGCTTCCCCATGCGTTCTGCAAAAGCTGCAGGTTTCCTCGCAGGCATGCTGTTGACACTTGTGGGCCTTGCGTTCTCGCAGGTCGCCACAACTTCATTGAAGGGTACTGTTTACGATGCAAAGGGCGCTGCCGTACCCCAGGCAACAGTTACGCTTCAAAACTCCTCCACCGGATTCTCCCGCTCTACAAAAAGCGACAGCCAAGGCGGGTACGAGTTCGTGCAGATTCCCCCCGCCACCTATGTGCTCTCGGCGACCGCAACCGGTTTTGCCACCACGAGAATGAATGAGATCCAGTTGCTGGTGAACACTCCAGCAACCCAAAACCTCACGCTCACTGTCGCAGCGGCTACCGAAGTGGTGGAAGTGGAAGGTCACGCCGAGATGGTGAACACTCAGGACGCTTCGATTGGAAATGCCTTCGAGTCGAAGCAGTTGCTGAACCTGCCCTCCGAGGGACGAGATGCAGTTTGGATTCTTAGCTTGCAGCCGGGTGTGGCCTATGTGGGCGGCAAGGAAGTGGACCAGTCCTATGACAGCCGGGGCGGTTCGGTCAACGGTGCCCGTAGCGATCAGACCAACGTCACTCTGGACGGCGTCGACAACAACGACGCCAACAATGGAAATGCGTTCCAAGGCGCGCTGCGCACTACGCTGGATTCCATCGAGGAATTCCGCGTCGCTACCAGCAACTCCAATGCCGACCAGGGACGCTCCTCCGGAGCCCAAGTTTCACTGATCACCAAGAGCGGAACCAACAATTTTCACGGCAGCATCTATGAATACAACCGAACCAATGTAGGCGAAGCCAATGACTGGTTCAACGAGCAGGCACAAATCGCTTCCGGACTCCCTAACAAACCAGGCCAATTGATTCGTAACACCTTCGGAGTGACAGCGGGTGGCCCCATTATCAAAGACAAGCTCTTCTTCTTCGCCGCTTATGAAGGACAGCGCACACGCGAGAGCCTGCAGGTCACCCGCACCGTGCCCAGCATGTTGTTGCGCAGTGGCACCATTCAATATAACGACGTGAACGGCAATCTCCAGCAGCTCAACTCGGCCCAGATTGCAGGAATGGATCCCAATTGTACCGGCCTGGGCACCTGTCCTTTGGGCCCCGGGGTGAACCCAGATGTTCAGCAAGTGCTCCAGTCCTATCCGATCCCGAACACTACCGCGGCTGGCGATGGATTGAATTTCGTCGGCTTCACCTTCCCCGCAGCAGTTCCATCCAAGTTGGATACTTATATTGTCAAGCTGGATGCGAATTTGACCTCGCACCAGAGCTTGTATGTGCGCGGCAATTTGCAAAACGATCATTTCGTGCTGCCGTCGTCTGGCAATGCTCCCCAGTTTCCCGGACAGCCCCCTAATATCACGGACAAGGACAATGCCAAAGGAATAGCGGTTGGGCACGTCTGGACCATCAGCAACAACGTCATCAATAACCTGCGTTACGGCTATGTTCGCCCTAACATCAGCCAGTCAGGTTTGCAGACGCAAGGTATTATCACGTTCAGGGGACTGGACTATCCTCAGGGTGTAAGCAGCACAGATCTAGTCAGAGCGCCAGTCCATAATCTCGTGGACGATGTGAGCTGGAGAAAAGGGAATCACACCCTGCAATTTGGCGCGAACTGGCGCATCATTAATGACGTTCGCTCTTCCAACGACTTGTCTTTCCTCGGTGCTGAGACCAACCCCTCATGGCTTTTCGGCTCTGGTTTTGCGAACACGGGGCAAAGCCTGGATCCCGCCCAATTCGGTTATCCCGCAGTCCAGGACGGTCAAGCCTACGATCTCGCCATGGCAACTCTGGCTGGTGTGATCTCCGAAGGATTTTCCAACTACAACCGAACCAAGACCGGCTCTGTGCTGGCCGAAGGAGCGCCCGCGCAACGGCACTTCAAGTCCAACGAATTCGAAACGTACCTGCAGGATGCGTGGCGTGTGCGGCCAAACTTGACGGTTACTCTCGGAGCGCGGTACACCATGCTCCAGCCGCCCTACGAAACCACAGGTCTTCAGGTTGGACCAACAGCCAGCCTTCACGACTGGTTCAACAAGCGCGCCCAGTCGATGTTGCAAGGACAAAGCTATGCCCCACTGCTTCAGTTTGATCTCAATGGCCAAGCCAATGGTCGTAGTCCTTACTGGGCATGGGACTATAAGAATATCGCGCCCCGGATCGCGTTTGCCTGGTCCCCCAGTTCTGACAGCGGTGGCTGGCTGAGCCACCTGCTTGGTGGCGCTGGAAAGACTTCGGTGCGTGGTGGGTTCGGGATCTATTACGACCACTATGGCGAAGGTATCGTCAATTCTTTCGACAAGAACGGATCTTTCGGTCTAACCACGGCTATCGGCAATCCCGCGGGCATTTTGACGCCCGACACCGCGCCCAGGTTCCAGTGCGGGACTGGAGGTAGTGGCTGCCCGATCACGAATGTTCCGGCGAGCTTGATCATTCCTGCACCTGGTGGGGGTTTCCCGGTGACGCCCCCTGACAGTTTGAGTACTGGAGGTTTTGAGATCACGTGGGGCATGGACAACAAGATTCACACGCCCTACGCTGAGGTGTTCGACCTTTCGCTTACCCGCGACCTGAAGAGTGGTTTCGTACTCGAAGCTTCCTATATCGGTCGCATGAGCCACCACCTGCTGCAGGAAGAAGACCTCGCGATGCCTCTGGACCTTGTGGATCCGAAATCGAAGATGGATTACTTCACGGCCATGACGATGCTCTCAAAGGCCTACAACGCGGGCACCGACATTAACAGCCTTGCCCCAATTCCTTATTGGGAGAATTTGTTCCCCGCAGCAGCCGGACAACTTGGGTTCGGTCCTCCAGGATCCGATGCCAACTTGGGTTGTGCACCGGGGGATAGTTCCAGCGCCACAAATTACACCGCAACGCAGGCAGTCTATGACATGAACTCCTGTTTTGTCGGCAACGAGACCACCTCGCTGTTCTTCCTGGACCTGCCGGATTACTGCCTGCCCTCGTGTTCGACGCTTGGTCCTTACGCCTATTTCGATTCGCAATACTCTTCGTTGTACGCCTGGCGCAGCATCGGCAACGCGGCCTACAACGGATTGCAATTGATGCTGCGTCACAAGGGCCACGGGCTCGACTTCGATTTGAACTACACTTATTCGAAGTCGATCGACGTCGGTTCCAACGCAGAGCGCATCAATGAATTTCAGGGATTTGGTTTTGCGAGCCAAATCATCAATTCCTGGTCTCCCGGACAGTTGCGGGCAGTCTCCGACTACGACACTACCCACCAGCTCAACTCGAACTTCGTCTGGGAAGTTCCCGTCGGCCGCGGTAAGGCTTTCGGCAGCGGCTTGCATGGAGTCGCCCAGGCAATCCTTGGAGGTTGGAACCTCAGTGGCATTTTCCGCTGGACCAGTGGATATCCCTTCACCGTGGGGCCGGGCCTTGGCTTCTGGTCAACCAATTGGCAATTGACTTCGTCGGATTACCTTGTTGGTCCAAAGCCGAATACGGGCAAGTTCACTGACCCGAGCGGCAACCCTAACGTGTTTCAAGGCGATCCGCTTCAAGTTGCCAAATCATTCCGTGTTGCTTATCCCGGTGAATCCGGCCAGCGAAACAACCTGCGCGGGCCTGGCTTCATCGGCCTCGATGGAGGCCTGTCCAAGACGTGGAACATTACCGAGCACCAGCTCGTTCGCTTTAGCTGGGAAACCTTCAACGTCACTAACACTCCGCGCTTCGACGTGGGCAGTATGCAATACATCGGCAACAACAGCGTCTCCAGCGGATCAACCTTCGGTGAATTTTCCAAGACCATGACCGCCCCGCGCGTCATGCAGTTCGCGCTGCGGTATTCGTTCTAACGATCCAGTACTCACGAACAAGGGACAGCGAAAGCTGTCCCTTCTTTTTATTTCGGCGTTCTGCCCCTTTGTCTTCCCCCTGTTTCGCTGTTCTGTTGCGTTCCACGCATCGAGCTTGAATCTGCCGCCGCATTGAATCGTTTGACCTGCGGTCATTTCTGAAAATTAGCTTGAATATTATTGCCGCCGCATTGCACAATAGCGCCCCATCAGCTTCCCAGGCCCTTCGGTCGCGATCCAACCCCTGGGCAAACGTAATGCAAACGAGCAACTGCCCTCTTGGGGCCACAGGAGCTTCCCATGCCTTCTCGCGCGCGGCAATTGGCAGTATTGATCGGCACGTTCCTCGTGCTTTCCAGTTTCGCCTCTGCGCAGTCCGCGACAACTTCTCTGCACGGTGTCGTCACCGACGCAAAAGGCGCGGTCGTCGTTGGCGCGGTCGTCACCCTCACCGATCCCGCCACGGCACTTTCGCGCAACATGACGACCAACGGTCAGGGGGAATATCAATTTCTTGAGCTCCCGCCCGCGACTTATGAGCTCACCGTGAAGTCGCGCGGATTCGCCACCGTCAAAGAGACGAATGTCCAGCTCCTGGTGCGCACCCCCGCCACTCTGAACGTAACCCTTCAGGTGGCAACGGGTATAGAAACCGTCGAGGTCAACGCTACCGCCACCTTGGTCAACACCGATAACGCCACGATGGGGCACGTCTTTGATTCCCAGCAGATTCAGGCTCTGCCCTTTGAAGGTCGCGAGCCCACCAGCATCCTGACCCTCCAGTCCGGCGTCACGTTCACCGGCAACAACATGGACAAGATCAACAGCACCACGCAAAGCGGCTTCGACGCCGATAGCCGTAGCGGCTCGGTGAACGGCGGCCGCAGCGACCAGACCAACGTGACCCTCGACGGCACCGATGACAACGATCAGGCTACCGGCAGGCTGCAGGGATCCATCCGTGTTCCGCTGGATTCGCTTCAGGAATTCCGGGTGACAACAGCCAACTCTGACGCGGATACGGGCCGTTCCTCGGGTGGGCAAGTCGCTCTGGTGACCAAGAGCGGAACTAACAATTGGCACGGCGGCGCCTACGAGTATTACCGTCCCACCTTTTCCGGGAACGACTGGTTCATCAAGGCCTCTCAAGTTCAGAGCGGCCTTCCCAACCGCCCGCCCTTCCTGCTTCGCAACACGTACGGAGCATTTGTCGGTGGTCCCATCAAGAAAGATCGGTTATTTTTCTTTCTCAGCTTTGAGGGTATGAGGAAGCGAGAGGATCAGTCCGTCATTCGCACGGTCCCGAGCGACGATCTCAGAAACGGCTTTCTCACCTACCAATGCGATGCGACCGATCCGAATTGCCCCTCTTCCGGCACCTATCGGCTCACGCCGACTCAATTGGCCGCGCTCGACCCGAACTGCGCCTCCATCGGCAGTTGCACCTTCAGCAGCGGGGCACATATCGGATCATTCCCCGGTGCGAATCCATACGTGATGGATGTATTCAACCAGTATCCCCATCCGAACAGCTCCAGCGTCGGCGACGGGCTGAACGCTCTTGGCTACACCTTTAACTCGCCCGCTCCAGACAACCTCAACATGTATGTGGCGAAGCTGGACTATAACCTCACGGCCAACGGCACACATCGGTTGTTTGTCCGCGGCGTGCAGGATGGAGACCATAATGCTGCCGGCGCCGCACAATTTCCGGGACAGCCGAACTCAGTCGTGGAAGTAGTCACGAGTAAAGGCATCACTGCCGGTTATACCGCCACCTTCAAGAATTCATGGATCAACAACCTTCGTTATGGCTACGTTCGTCAGGCCTATGACGACCGCGGCCTGCAGACGCAGCATTATGTGCACTTCCGCTTCCTCGACAATATCAATGCCTTCAGCAAAACCAACCAGCGACACGTACCGGTCACGAATATCGTCGATGACGTGAGCAAGCAGTGGGGGAAGCACTCAATCCAGTTTGGAGGCAATCTCCGCAAGATTGACAACGTAGGTGCGTCCAACTACACGTCGTACTTCACCGCGTCGACCAACCCCGACTGGCTGAATCCTACTTCTATAGCGGGTTCTGGAGGCAGCCTCGACCCGTCCAGCCCAGAGGGGGCCAAAATGAATCTGCCCGCGGTCTCTCAAAGCTTCTACGGAGCCTATAACCTTGCCATGACCGCATTGGCAGGTCTCATTTCAGAGGTGGATTCAAATTACAACCTGGACAAAAATCTGAATCCCATCCCCGAGGGCGCTTTGATCGACCGCCACTTCCGCTCTTGGGAGTATGAGTGGTATCTCCAGGATGCATGGCGGATGCGCCCAAATCTGACTCTGACCTATGGCCTCCGCTATTCGCTTCTCGAACCCCCGTACGAGGCCACCGGTACCCAGGTCCAGCCGCTTACCAGTACCCACGACTGGTTCATCAACCGGGGTATCGCAGCGGCCCAGGGCCAGACGTATTTCCCGCAGACCGGCACGGATTCCTCGGGGAATCCTGTCTATGATCACAACCTCGAGTTCGCACTAGGTGGCCAGGCCAACGGTAAGAAACCGTATTGGGGTTATGATTACCGCAACTTTGCACCGCGCCTGGCGCTTGCCTACTCCCCAAACGGCGACTCTGGATTTTGGAAATCTCTATGGGGAGGCCCAGGCAAATCCAGCATTCGTGTTGGCTACGGCTTGTACTTCGATCACTTTGGCGAAGGCATTACCAGCACGTTTGATCGTGAAGGCGCGTTCGGCTTAAGTTCCTCAGTATCCAATCCCGCTGGCATTCAGACAGTCGATGGCGCCGCACGGTTCACAGACCTTAACACAATTCCAACTACGAGCCTGGTTACAACCTCCTCGTGCCCGACGGCACCCTGTTCCCTGACGTACCCTGCTCCGTCCGGCTCATTCCCGGTTACGTTTCCCTACGCATTTCAAATCGGGTTTGGCCTGGACGATAAACTGAAAACCCCCTATTCCCACGTGGTTAACTTTTCGATCACACGGGACCTTGGCCGTGGCTTCGTGCTCGAGACCTCCTTCGTCGGACGTTACGCGCATCGCTTGCTGGCGGAAAGGGACCTTGCTCAGCCGGCCAATCTGAAAGACCCGAAGTCGGGGATGACTTACTACCAGGCCGCCACTGCATTGGCAAAGCAATACTGGCAGGGTGCTGACATAGCAAGTGTTGCTCCCATTGCCTATTGGGAGAACTTGTTCCCGTTGGCAGGCTCGAACGCGACCAACAAGGGATACATCTACGGTTGCGCTCCGAATGCGGGCGGACTCGCAAGCTATACCTCGACCCAGGCGATTTACGACCTATATTCCTGCTTCAGCGGCAAGGCAGCGGGCGCCGCAAACGAGACGTACTCTCTGGCATACCTGGATGTTCCGGGTTACTCGGGGTCTACGGCGTCCCCGAACGAATGTTTCCCCGCCTGCGCTACGATCAACGGGCAAACAACCGGGTATGCCTTCTGGTCCCCGCAGTACTCCTCGTTGGATTCCTGGTCCAGCATCGGCAACAGCGCTTACAACTCCGGTCAGGTCAGCCTTCGCCACCACACTGGCAACCTGACATTTGACCTTAACTACACCTACTCCAAATCTATTGACATCGGCTCCAACGCGGAACGTATCAGCGTTTTTGAAGGTCTTGGCTTTTCCAGTCAGATCATCAATGCGTGGATGCCGAACCAGCTGCGTGGGCCCTCGGATTTCGATACTACCCACGCCATCAATGCCAACTGGGTTTATCAACTCCCGGTCGGCAAGGGTAGAAGGTTTGGCGCCGGCATGGGGAAGGTGGCGGACGCTATTCTTGGTGGGTGGCAGGTCTCTGGCCTGTGGCGCTGGTCGACTGGATTCCCATTCTCTGTTTATCCGTTCTACAGCTGGCCAACCAACTGGGATCTTGAATCGAACGCGATATTGGTTGGAAAGAAACCCCAGACCGGCCAGTTCATCGTCGCTCAATCTGGGGGAGGAACCGGACCGAACGTCTTCAAGGATCCTGGAATTACCGACCCCACGAATCCCAACGCCGCCATCAATCAGTTCCGCGATGCATATCCGGGAGAATCCGGACAGCGCAACGAATTGCGTGGACCGGGAGCTTTTAATATCGATATGGGCCTGGCAAAAGAGTGGAAAATCACCGAGAGCCAGAACCTGCGATTCAGCTGGGAAGTCTTCAACGTCACCAACACAGTCCGTTTCGACGCTGGCAATATTCAGAACGTGAACAACTTTACCGACTATAACGCCAGCTTCGGCAACTTCATCAATACGTTGTTTAAGCCACGCATCATGCAACTAGGCGGGCGGTATACGTTCTAAATCCCGCTGAAAATCAAAAAGGGAGCGGCGCAATCCGCTCCCTTTCTTTATGTCAACCTGCGGGTCTCAGCGTTCACTGAGGGGTTTCTCGCCGCACCCTGCGCTCAAAAGTTTGCCGTGGGCACTTTTATGCGCGCCAAGCTACGTCAGCGGCGAGTCGCTCATCCGGAACCGCGTGCGCACGTGCTCTGAGATAAGCTCGATTGCGCCCCGATTCTTCACCGGATCCTCCTGGGCCAGATATTTCATGGCCTCCACGAGCAAACGCTGACCGTCCACGTAACGAGGATCGGAGTGGCGTTCCCGGCGCTTGTTTCCCAGCTTAGGAGGGACTGTAATCGTAAAAACCTTGGCCATGAATGAACCCAACTGAAGTTCGGTCAGTATAGCGCCCGCTGTGCAAATCCCGGTACTATTTTCTTCCTCTTTATAATCAATAACTTATCCGTGAGGCGTGATCGTTTGCGTCTTGCTCGTGGTTTTGAGTTTGAAAACGTCGTCGGGAATCTTTTTCCCGTTCACTTGAATGTCCGAATACTTGGCTAGCCGGTAATCGTCTTGCGGTGAAATAAATTTCTGCTGTACCGATACTCCTTTTTCGAGATCGATCCACAAAAAGATTTGCTTGTAAGTATCCCGGATCGCCGCCGACTTCGGCACCAGCTGCAGCTTTGCCGTTGCGACGCCATTGATCGTTTCCGGCCCTCCATAGGTGACGTCAAACACTTTTTGCAGATCCTGTCCGCTCCCGCCGAAGCCGAGCACCACGTAGCTTTCATAATCGGAGTGATCCTTGCGCACATCGAACTCCGTCACCTGGTCGGGTTTCGGCTGGTACAAGCGAATCTTCCCTTGGCTGTACAGCACATATTTCGGTTCCGGCTTGAGCGTCGCCAGGCTGCTCCCGACCTTCTTGACCTCCGCCATCATTTCGATGTCTTTGCCATTCCGGCGGTAATAGATTGTACCCGCCTGGACCTCATCGATCTCGTCGATGACTTTTTCGTACGTATCCCATTCGAAATTGGCCTGCGCGGACCGGAAAGTCGTGGCCACTTCATCCATTTTGTGCAGCACGGATTGCAGGTCGCCCTGATCGGCAGGCTTCGCCGCCCCTGCTGCGTAGAGAGCGAGCAACCCTGCCGTGAGCGTGATGACAGCCGCAAGAGAGAGACGTTTCATCCTGGCTTTCCGCTTTCGATTTTCTGAACCGCCTACTCCCGTTTGGCAAGCACCTTGTAGCTCTGCACCTTGCCCTTGAGGTCTGAAACTGGCTCGTAACTGACGATGGAAACTGCACCCGAAATCGGCTCGATGATGTGCAGCAGTTGATCCCGTACTGACGGATCATCGCCAGGATTGACCGCGCTGGCGGATACCTGAAAAAACAGATGGCCTTCGGCGTCGGCCGTGACCACTACTTCAGTCGGATGCGGTTTGCGCGGGATGGGTTTGTCGTTGAAGTTGAGCACGCGCGGCGAAAACAGCACGAAGATCAGGATCAGCGTCACCATGATGTCGTAATGCAGCGTGCCCCGCTCATACTGCCACAGAATATATCCGCGGATTGTTCGCCAGATGGCGTTCATGGGCAGGGGCGCGCCGGGCGCGGCAGTTGTGAGTTCTGTTCTCTGCAAGTCTAGTGACCACCGTTCTTCTTGGCAAATTCAGCGAGAGCAATGAGCAATGAGCTATGAGCAGGAGCTATGAACGTGAGCTTTGAGAACGAGCGGTGACCTATCGGGCTTGCTGTTGCTCATCGCTCACCGCTCATTGCTCACTGCTCATTGCTCACCGCTCACTACTCAAAACTTCTTCGCCGTGATTCGCTCTGCTCCCACATACGCTCGCAGCGCCTCGGGAATCAATACGCTGCCGTCCGCCTGCTGGTAGTTCTCCACAATTGCGACCCAGGTGCGGCCGACCGCCAGTGCGCTGCCATTCAGCGTGTGTACAAATTCCGTCTTGTTCTTGCCTTCCGGACGATAGCGGATATTCGCCCGCCGCGCCTGATACGACTCGAAATTCGAGCACGACGAGATCTCGCGGAATAACTGCTGTCCCGGCAGCCACACTTCAATGTCGTAAGTCTTCGCCGACGAGGCTCCCATGTCGCCCGTGCATAGCGTCACCACCCGGTAATGCAACCCCAGTTTCTGCAGAACTTCCTCCGCATGCCGTGTCAGCTTTTCATGCTCTTCGTACGAATGTTCCGGGTGCGCGAACTTCACCAACTCTACCTTCTGAAACTGGTGCTGCCGGATTATGCCGCGCACATCCTTCCCGTACGATCCTGCCTCGCTGCGGAAGCACGGGGTGTAAGCCGTCAGCGAGATCGGCAGCCGGGCCTGCTCCAGCACTTCGTCGCGATATAGATTCGTAACCGGAACCTCCGCCGTCGGAATCAGCCACAAGTCTTTTTCCCCATGCGGCACACGGAACGAATCAGAGGCAAACTTCGGCAGTTGCCCCGTACCGTACATTGAATCGGAGTTCACCAGGTATGGCGGCAGAACTTCGGTATATCCGTGCTCGCGAGTGTGCAGGTCGAGCATGAAGTTCGCCAGCGCCCGTTCGAGCTTTGCTCCCAGATCCCAGTACACCGCAAAACGCGCTCCCGTCAGCTTCACGGCCCGTTCCTGATCGAGCACACCCAATTCCGGTCCTAGGTCCCAGTGTGCCTTGGGCGTGAAATCAAACTTCGGAGGAGCGCCCCAACGCCGCACTTCCACGTTCTCCTCGGCGCTATGGCCCACGGGTACGCTCGCGTGCGGCAGGTTGGGAATGCCCGCCAGAATCTCGCGCAGGCGAGCGTCCAGATCGGACGCCGTTTTTTCTAGCGTGGTGATGCGCTCGCGCAATTCTTTGCTTTGCGCCATCGCGGCGCCGGCATCCTGTCCCGCCTTCTTCAACTTCGCGATTTCTTCTGAAGCCTTATTACGCTGAGCCTTGCTGGTCTCCGCCTCCGTGATTGCCTGCCGACGCGCCGTATCCACCTCGCGAAAATCCTTCAGAACCTCAGAGGGATCCATCCCGCGTTGCCGCAGCTTTTCCTCCACTAAAGGCAGGTTGTCGCGAACAAAATTCAAGTCGAGCATAGGAATCAATACTTTATCGGAAAAGCAGCAGGGAATGCACGCCGAGCTGTTAAGAGATAAATTCATCAACCTTGCTTCAAGGTCCCGCCGGTGGGATGATAGGCAAAGAGAATCGAGGTGTACCGTGGCCGAAAGCCGTCATCCCGGCATCAACATGCATAACCTTCCCGTCGGAGGCGGATTCATCGGCCTCCTGTTCGCCGTCGGCACCTCCCTCATTTTCGTTCTCGGGTTTCCCACTCTCTGGTATTTCGTGGCTCTTGCCTTCGCCTTAGGCATCGTCATCGCGTTTGCTTTGCGCCCAGTGAATCAGAATCGTTCAGAACGAAACAAGCCACTCTCCATCCTGCAAAGCGAGCCGACAAAGCAACCCGCTGCCAAGCCCGAACCACCCTCCCACCTGCTCCACTCAGCCCCGTTAGCTGCAGGAGCGTAGCGTAGCGCCGGCGTTCCGCCGGCTGTCGCGTGGGCGTCTTCGCCCACGCACTAGGTGCTCGCATAACCCGATCCTTTTGGCGTATTCCCCGCATCTGTGTAAACTACCTTCGCGATGAGATCGTCCCCCAGGTCTACCCATTTTTTCTTTTTTCTAGCCTTAATCCTCGCCGCCCTAACGCATCCCGTCCCCGCCTCCGCCTCAGCCTACAATGGTCACCCCAAACTGATCGTCGTCATCACGATCGACCAGTTCCGCGGCGACTATCTCGAGCGTTATCGCGACCAGTTCGGTGAAGGTGGCTTTCGCCTTTTCCTCGATCACGGGGCCTATTTTCCCGACTGCAATTACAACTACGCCAATACCCGCACCGCTCCCGGACACGCCACCCTCTTCACCGGCGCATACAGCAATGGCCATGGCATTGCCGACAACGAGTGGTGGGACCAGAAAAAGCAGCGTATGGTGACTTCCGTCGAGGACGACAACGCGAAGTTAGTCGGCATCGCCGGATCGCAGGCCGGCGCCTCGCCCCATAACCTGCTCGCCGATACCTTGGGTGACGAACTCAAGCTGGCCACACAGGGTAAATCTCGCGTCTTTGCCATCTCGCTCAAAGATCGTGCTGCTGTTCTTCCCGGCGGTTTCGCCGCGGACGCGGCTTACTGGATCGAGCCCAAATCCGGCGCCTGGATCACCTCCACCTACTATCGCAGTGACCTGCCGCCATGGGTGCAGAACTTCAACTCGACGCGTCCCGAGAAATACTGGGATCAGGAATGGAAGGATTCCCAGGGCGCAGTTCTGCGCTCGACAACGCGCCGCAAGCCCGAAGACAGCTTCTTCGAGGTGGTAGGCTCAACCTCTTTCGGCAACGAATACGAATTCGCCTTCGCCAACGAATTAGTGGTCCACGAGAATCTCGGACGCGGCCCCTCCACGGATCTGCTCTCGATCAGCCTCTCTCCTAACGACATGCTCGGACATGCCGTCGGCCCCGACTCTCCCGAGATGCGCCAGATGGCTCTCGACCTCGATCGCGAACTGGCCGGCTTCTTCAATTTCCTCGGACATCAGATCGGTCTCGCCGATGTCTGGATCGCTCTCTCCGCCGACCATGGCATTTCCGCGCTGCCCGATCAGGCGAAATCGTTGCGGATTCCCGCCGCAAATCTCGGCGCGGGCAAGCTCGAACAGCAGATCAATCGCGAACTCACAACCAGGTTTTCTCCCGGACATCCCGCAACCTATGTGAAACTGGACTATCCGCTGGCTTGGTTGGATCAAGCGCCTTTCATGGCTGCTCACGTGAAGGAACACGATGCCGAAAATGCGGTGGGCGAGGCTCTAAAGCAGGTCGGCCTGCGCGACTTCTACACCAAGTCGCAGTTGGCCGAGGGCGAAGTGCCCGACACGGAGCTGGGACACAAGTACTTGAACAGTTACTCACCGACGGGAAGTTGGTACGTGATGGGTGTTCCCGATATTTATGCCGTAGGCTCCGCCCGAGGCACCGATCACGCTTCTCCCTACAACTACGACACGCACGTTCCCCTCGCCTTTTACGGCCTGCCGTTCCAGCCGGGCACGTATCGCAACAGCGTCGAGCCGATTGATCTCGCTCCCACTCTCGCCTCGCTATTGGGCATAAACGCTCCCACGCACTCCGTCGGCCGGGTGCTGACCGAGGCGCTTGCCGCGCATCCCGCAACCAAGGGCGGCGGCCAATGACCGCCGCTAATAAATCCGGGCCGGATCTGAGCGTAACCATCGCCGGCATTCCCCTGAAGAATCCCATCATCGCGGCCAGCGGCACTTTCGGTTATGGGGTGGAATTTGAAGACGTGGTGCACCTCGCCAAGCTCGGGGGCTTTGTAGTGAAGGGCCTCTCCCGCGAGTCCATGATCGGCAATCCTCCCCCTCGCCTCTGGGAAACTGCGGCCGGCATGCTCAACGCCATCGGCCTGCAGAATATCGGCGCACAAGCCTTCCTCGACGAAAAGCTTCCGCACCTTTGCCAGCTGAAAAACGTAGTGGTGATGGCCAACGTTTTCGGCTATACCCGCGAGGACTACGAGCAGACCATCCAAATTCTGAATCAAGGGGAGGGCATCGCCGCCTACGAACTGAACGTCTCCTGCCCCAACACCGCGCACGGCGGACTTCAGTTCGGCAGCGATCCTCGTTCCCTCGATGAAGTCGTGACCACCGCCCGCCGCGTCACGAACCGGCCGCTGATCGTCAAGCTCTCGCCCAACGTCACCAGCATCGCCCAGATGGCCTACGTGGCGCAGGAGGCCGGCGCCGACGCGTTGTCGCTGATCAACACCTTTGTCGCCATGGCCATCGATCCCGAAACCCGCAAGCCCCGCATCGCCAACGTTACCGCCGGCCTGTCCGGTCCCGCCATCAAGCCCATCGCCGTGCGCATGGTCTACGATGCCGCGCATGCGGTGAAGATACCCGTCATTGGAATGGGTGGAATCTCAACCCCAGCGGACGTAGTTGAATTCATGCTCGCCGGAGCCAGCGCCGTGCAGATCGGCACCGCCAGCTACTGGGATCCGTGCGCTACTGAAAAGATTGTCGACGGGTTGGAAAGCTGGTGCCGTGACCACCACGTCACCCGCATAGCCGACTTCATCGGTGGAATGATCCTCGAATGACGCGGTTGCAATTCGCCCGTAGCGGAAGAATTAAATCTTCAACTGTGATGGAACGCCGGGCTATCGACCGTGGCTGTACCAGATCGATCCGGGAGACTTGTAGTTTCTCCCCTCGCCCCACACTGCGTGCGTGACTCCCTCGTTATCAATCGCGAGTCCGAAATAATCACCGAAAGGAAAACGGAACCCACTGGGAAGAATGTAGTCGTAGTCCTGCGCCGCACCCGAGAGCCGTGTCTCTCCACTCCAAGTCGCGCCCCCGTTGGTTGAACTGCGGTAAAACGTATTCCACAGGAAGTGACCGGGGTGCGCCGTGTCGCGGAGTCTGGTATCCATCCATGCTACTCGAACATCTCCCGCCGTTCCCGCAACGAGCGCCGGGAAAGCGTGTTCCACCCCTGCGGCCGCCCGGGACAATCCCACTCGCGCCGACCATGTGGCTCCCGCCGTGGTCGAAGAAGAAAAGTAAATGCGCTCCGGCCCGCCATTCACCGATCCCGCATTCCACAACGCGTATAACGCGCCCGCCGCGTCCGAGGCCAGCGCAATCTGCGCGCCCAGATATCCGGTTTCGCAGTTCTGCGCCTCGCAAGCCGGAGGCGCGCTCGATTGATCCAGCAGCAGCGTACTCCAACTTCGTCCGCCATCGGTCGACCGGCTGATGTAAATGCTTACCGGCCGCGTCGGCATGTCATAGCGCGCATACGCTGTCCAGCCGAAGAAGACATTCCCCGCCGGATCCACCGTCGCCCCGCCCGCCAGCGACCATCCCGGCCCCGCATTGGGATTCACGTTCGCCGCGTTAAACGTCTGCCCCGCGTCGTGCGATGCCGCCACGAAGAACTTCTCCTCGTGATTGAAGCCTACATACACATCCGTGCCGCGCACCGCCAGCACCGGCTTGTCCGCATCTTCCTGACCGCGCTCCGCGAATGAGAACGACCAGTTTCGCCCGAAATCGAGCGACCGCGCCACGATGATGTCGCGCTTGTTGTTCTGCATCCAAGACGCGTAAACCGTCTGATGATCCACCGGATCCACCACAATCTGCGGGTCGAATTGCCCAGTCGGAAACGGCAGCATCGCGCGCGAAGGATGCCACGTCAGCCCGTTATCGTCGCTGATCAGCAGTGCAATCGTAGGCGCTGTGCACGCCGGGCAATCCGGCACCGCCCCATACTGCGGATACAGAACGTAAAGATGTCCATGATTGTCCGCCGCCATCGTGGGCTCCCATTGATCGCCGGTCTGATACCCCATGCGGCTCTGAACTGTAAAGGCGGGAACTGCGAGCGCGAACTGAACCGTGCCCAAGGCGAGCAGCAGCAACAATGCAGCACTCTTTACGGTTTGGGCGGCGTTCTGGAAGTGGCTGGCTGGAGAACCCACAATGAAAGATCCTGCAAAAAGTCTGTTTCGACTCTACCGTGATTCCAAGCCTCGGTCAATTCCCCAAAGTACCCGGAAACAAAGATTTTACATCCATGAAAGCTTCCCATCCCGGGGCCATCCAATCAAAGGAAAGTACGACGAAACCGCAGAGGGCAATTTTTTCATTTCCCGTGTGTTCCCTCGTGCCTCCTGTGGTTAAGATGTCTAAGAGGACTCTCCATGGAAAAAGCCACGTTCGCAGCCGGATGTTTTTGGGGTGTAGAAGCTACCTTCCGCCAAATTCCCGGAGTCATCTCCACCCGGGTAGGCTACACCGGCGGTCAGACCGAAAATCCCACCTACAAGGAAGTCTGCACCGATCGCACCGGCCACGCCGAAGCTGTCGAGGTCGAATTCGATCCGGCCAAGGTCCGCTATGCCGATCTGCTCAAGGTTTTCTGGGAGAACCACGATCCCACCCAGGTAAACCGTCAAGGCCCTGACTGGGGCTCGCAATACCGCACCGCAATCTTCTTCCATTCCCCTGAGCAGCAGAAGGAAGCGCAGGCCTCCAAGGAGTCGCTGGAAAAGGCGCACCGCTACTCCAAGCCGATCGCGACTCAGATCGTTCCGGCCGTCACTTTTTATCCGGCCGAGGACTACCACCAGCAATATCTGGAGAAACGCGGCCTGGCCACTTGCCACGTGAGAACGTAAGGCTATACGACGTCGTCTCGAACGGAGCCGTTTTTCAGGCGAAGTGAGAGATCTCCCGTGGCAGTGTCCGAAGATAGAGGGGACTTTTTTGATTCGGTAGTGATTGCCCGCCAACAGCTACGCTGGTTCTCTCTCGTCTAATCAGGCCCTGGCTGTCTCGGCCGGAAGAATAGCAGCAGAACAAATCCGCCCAGATAATACGGCACGCTCTGCTCGACTCTGGCTCCCAGGAATCGTTGCATCAGCCCGAACAGTGCCAACGCCTCGCACAACGCGTAGGTCACAATGTACCCCGTCCGCCACTGACTCAGGCTCACAACTTCATTCGGCTCATTCGCCAGGCTGCCCTCGGCTCGAAATACGAGCGTGCGCCTCACTACGAAGATTATCCCGATCACCGGGACCGCCAACGTCGTAAAAATGTAGCTGAGCGTAGGGTCGATGCTCCGCTGAATGGGGTGCACCACAGTGCCCAGCACAACATAGAGGGCCATGCTCCCCAGCAGAGCCCACTGCACCGCCCGCAACATTTTCAAGGCCTGATCCATGGATTGCGCATTGGCATGCGGATTAATAGGCGGGAACACAGGAAATATTGTATGCGGCGACCTTGCTCGGCGACACTATCTTCTCAGGTGCCATGCGTGTGGTGTACTTCCGGCTTGCCCGGACGCATGCGCAGAAAAATCTGAAACGAAACCGGCTGGTTGCCGTAAACCGGATCCAACAGGCCAGGCTTCGAATAAAAGGTCACATCCGCCCCCGCTCCCAGCTGCCACGCACCGTTATGGACTACATCACGCGTTGCTCCGAATGTATATGCCCCAATGCGGTACGCCGGATGTGTCACCGCCTGCGGAAATAGCTCATCTTTGTCCACCAACTCCATTCGCGAGAAAACATAGTTACGCCGCCGGAAATTCATGGTCGATTCGAGTAAGTAGCTGTTCAGTGTCGTGTCGGTAGGCATCTTGTGTACGCGCCCCCAGACCAGGGTCGTCGTCCATGCGCCTTGTTGCAACGGCCGGTTGTACTCGATGGAAGCTGACTGCCGCCATTGGCTGCCGGGCCCCAGCGCTTCAGGATGCTCCAGCCGCCCAATGCTGTACTCTGCAGTCCAATTGCGCGCTGGCGCCGCAAACGCCCGCCCCGACCAGGAATCCAGCGGACCCAGCTGAATGCTCCAGCGCTGCTCATTGGGCTCGCGCCCGTTGAACGCGGAAGCTTCCAGCTTAACGCGATCGACCACGAATCCCGTGGTCACCACTCCGAAACTGGTGTGCGTCGAGTCCTGCAAATGATGCCCCAGCGGAGCCATCGGCAGTTCTGCCGCCGACGCGCGATGCAGGTAAGTCACCGGTCCCAAGGCCGGCTCCGCCGACGGCCCGCCGTAAAGCTCCCACGTGATCTTCTCGGTCAGCGGCAGCGTGTACAAGGCCGCCAATTCGGCAAACACGTTATGCGGATGCTGATGATCTACCAGCGGCTCTCCGTGGTATGTCTCACCAGTTTGGAACAGCTCGGGAAATCCCGGATGCGGCGAAGTCAGCGACTCCGCTGAAAACATCTGCCGCAACAGCAGTGTGCCAGTACCAAGCTTATGCTGCTCCATCAGCATGCCCCAGTTCACCGACTCCGCCTTGCCGGCGCCTCGCGGCCCGCCTTGCTGGTTGTACTCCGCAAAGATGACCCCATGCCCCATCAGCATCCAGCCACCCCGCATCCACATCCACTCCGGTGTGGCCACCGAGGCCGATTGCCAGGCCGTGCCCGAACCCTCATGCGCCGACGGCAATTCCAATTGCTGGGTCATCTCGGGCATGGACATCTCATGCTGCGACGATACTTCGCTGCCACTCTGGTGGTTTGCGCCATCGGGCGCAATCTGTCCGAGCGCCTGCACGATTGTGATTGCCATCAAGAAGAGGACAACGAGGAAGACCTTTTTCACGAGAAACCGAGATGATGAGGAGCGTGACCGGATGCAGAACTCAAGAATGTTTACGCACTCTTCAAAAGTACATGCTCAATAACTGACTACCCAGATACTTAACTGACCCCTGACCCCTAGTCCCTGACCCCTGATCACTGATCCCTGCTAAGTTCCAGTGATCTTAATCCGCAGCTCTTCCGGCAGCCTCTGCCGGATTTCTTCCGGCAACCGGTCGTGCACGCGGCGTGCCCCCTGCTTGGCGGCATCCAGCACCGTCACTGGCGCCGGCGTCGCCACGGCAACTCCCAGCCAGATCAGCGCGGACAGTGCAAAGCCCGCCAGCGCCGCAATCTCCAGCAATAACGCATGTCGCGGGCTCAGATAGTGAATGACCGCAAAGGCCAGCAGGAACACTCCCGCCGACACCGATGCCAGGGCAATCAGTCCTACATCGATCATGCGATGGATTTTTTGCCGGCTGCGGCAGTATTCGCATGCCGCAAAATGGTTTTCGTAATCCCCGCGCATCTCCGGCGCCAGCCCGGATATGTCGTATCTCCAGCCCGCTAGTATCTTGCCTACGATTGGATCAACGCACTGCTGACTCATGGGGGTACGAAATCAGCTAAACACTCGAGCCCCAACTACAGGCGAATCGGCTCTAACGCTTCGGTCTGGGACGCCAACAGCACTCGATTACAAAACAGTCCGCCACGTGTAGCCAGCGCTCGTTCTGCCTCTCTCCGGGCGATTTCCGGATGGTTGTTCTGCTCTGACAGATGCGCCAGCACTACAAACGTTGCACTATTATCATAGTCGCTGGTGAAGAAATCCGCGAGCGCCAGGTTTGACAGGTGCCCCACCCGGCTCATTACCCGCTGCTTTACCGACCACGGGTACGGCCCCACGCGCAGCATCTCCACATCGTGGTTCGATTCCATCACCAGCACATCGCAGCCGCGCAAATGATCCCTCACGCTCGCCGGGACGTATCCCAGATCCGTCGCGATTCCCACCTTGATGCCTTCCGCCTTGAACGTGAACCCTACCGGATCTGCCGCGTCATGCGGAATCGTGAAAGGCTTGACTGCAATGTCACCCACCTGAAAGCTATGCCCCGACTCGAAGCGTTCGAGCTTCTCCAGTTGCGGCCGCTCTCCAGCTTCGTTGCGCATAGCGCGCGCCCACGCCTGGTGCGTCGCCCCAGTCATGAACACTGGGATGCGCAACTTCTTCGCCAGCGTTGCCAGCCCGTAGATGTGGTCGGAATGCTCGTGTGTGATGAGTATTGCCGAAAGCGAACGCGGATCCTCTCCCAGCGACTTCAAACGCTTGAAAGTCTCGCGGCACGAGATCCCCGCATCCACCAGAATCTTTGTCGTCGAGCTGGCTACCACCGCGCAGTTCCCGCGGCTCCCCGAAGCCAGCATGGAGACACTTACACCCATGGCCGCCAGCATACGCTTTCACCCTGTGGAATCGCGAGTAACTTTTAGGGCTAGCCCATACCTTCGGGTGCCTCTCACCTGGTAAGACCATGCTCGGTTCGCGCTTCGCCCCGTGATATAGTCCTCGCGCCCCGAAAGCATGGGCGACGAACGTCCTCGATCAGCTGTTCAGTTGATTCATAAGGAGGATTCCATGCACCCACAGAACCATGGCAGTGTATTCCGCGCCTTTCTCGCCGTAGTCGCTTTGCTCGTGCTCCTCACCGCATTTGCGGCCGGCCAGGAAACCGTTCTCTATAGCTTCTACGACAGCGGTGGCACCGTTCTGCCGCAAGCCGGCGTTATCGCCGACGCCTCGGGCAATCTTTATGGCACCACCTTTTACAGCGGTGACTACGGCATGGGCATGGTCTATGAACTTACTCCCACCAGCACTGGCTGGCAGAAAACGATCCTGCACAGTTTCAACGTCGACGGCGTGGATGGTTTTTTCCCCACCGGCGGCGTGATCTTCGATTCCGCCGGCAATCTTTACGGCACCACGGAATTCGGCGGCAGCGGCAGCTGCAGTGTGGGATTTGGCTGCGGCACTATCTTCAAACTCTCTCCTGATGGCAACGGAGGTTGGACCGAAACCATTCTTCACCAGTTCAAGGGCACCGATGGCTGGCAGGCGCACGCGGGCCTGGTATTCGATTCCGCCGGCAACTTATACGGCACCACTGCCAACGGCGGCACCTTCGGCGAAGGCACCGTCTACGAATTAGTTCCTGCCAAAAATGGCACGTGGGATCTCAAAACTCTTTACCAGTTTTCCGGCGGCTTGGATGGCAGCGTCCCCTGGGGCGGCGTGATTCTCGACTCCGCGGGTAACCTTTACGGCATGACGAATCAAGGCGGCGGCGTCATCGCTCCATGCCATTACGGCTGCGGCACCGCTTTCGAACTGATCCGTCCCAATGGCGGTACGGGCTGGACCGAAAAAACTCTCCACAACTTCACCAAGGTTGCCGACGGCCACTACCCTTACGGCAGTCTCCTGATGGACGGCTCCGGCAATCTCTACGGCGCCGCTTCGTCAGGCGGCGGCAGCGCTGACAAGGGAATCATCTTCGAGTTGATGCCCTCGGCCTCGGGTCAATGGAATGAGAAGCTGCTGCACAATTTCAATAAGGGTTATTGGGACGGTGCGGGTCCCTCTGCCAACCTCATCTTCGACTCCGCCGGCAATCTCTACAGCACAACTCTCAGTGGCGGCGCGGAAAATGAGGGCACAGTGTTTGAACTCACACCTGCCGCCAAGGGCCCTTGGACCGAAACCATCCTGCACAATTTCATCCGGCAGGACGCGGATGGAGTTAACCCCAACGGCGGCGTGATCTTTGACGCGCACGGAAATCTTTATGGTGCCACGGCCAGCGGAGGCCAGAACGCAGAAGGAGCCGTTTTCGAAATCACCCGCTAAGGGAATCGAATATATGAAGAGTCGTGGGTGCCCCATTTCTCGCTTCTTTGCGAGAAGTGGGGCTTTCCCGTTTCCAGCAGCAGCGTGCGAGTTACTCGCCCCTCCGCAACGTATCGATCACCCTGCGCGCGATTGCCCCGCCATAAGCTCCCGCAATTCCCGGGAAGAAAGCCAGAAACGATCCATAGACCTGCGCCCGCGTAGGCTTCACCGTCAGAAAGATGTAAGCGGCAAATTCCGTCAAAGGAACAAAAGCTGCCACCACTACGACCCATCGCCAAGGCCATTCCGGGCGTAGCAAGCCAAGCAGCATGCAAGCCATGAGCACCAGCAATGCCGTGAACAGTAAGTCATTGACGACGACGTCTGCCCACCCAGTTGCGATCCCGCACGCTGCAGCCAGCCCGTAAAAAAAAGCATCAGAGCTTTTCATTCGCTCAAAAATTAATGATCTAAAAATCTGAAATCTGAAATCGTCAATCTGAAATCAGTATTTATAGAACCCCCGCCCGCTCTTCCGCCCGAGCCACCCCGCATCCACCATCTTGATCAGCAGGGGACATGGCCTGTATTTCGGATCGCCCAGTCCCGCCTGCAGCACGCGCATGATGTCAAGACACACATCCAGGCCGATAAAGTCCGCCAACGTCAGCGGCCCCATCGGATGCGCCATCCCCAGCTTGAACACCTCATCCACCGCTTCCGGCGTCGCTACTCCTTCCATCACCGCATACATCGCCTCGTTGAGCAGCGGCATCAGCACGCGATTCGAAACAAACCCCGGCGCATCGTTCACCTCGACCGGAGTCTTTTCTAATTTCATCGCTAATTCCCGCACCGTCGTAAAAGTCTCCTGCGAAGTTGCCAGCCCGCGGATCACCTCTACCAGTTTCATGACCGGAACCGGATTGAAAAAATGCATCCCGATAACTTTTTCCGGACGTTTGGTCTGCGCGCCCAGTTTCGTAATCGAAATAGAAGAGGTATTCGACGCCAGGATGATTTCCGGCCGCGTCAGCCGGTCCAGATCGCGGAAGATCTCCGTCTTGATCTCAAACTTCTCCGTGGCTGCCTCAATCACGAAATCGCAATCCGCCAGATGCTCGCGCTTGATCACCGGCTGAATGCGTTCCAGCGCCGCATCTCGATCCGCCGCAGTGATCTTGTTCTTCGCCACCTCGCGCTCGAGATTTTTCTTGATGGTCGCAATCGCCCGCTGTAAGAATGCCTGCTCCACGTCGCACAACACCACGGTGTATCCGGCGCGCGCGAACACGTGTGCAATTCCGTTGCCCATCGTTCCCGCGCCCACCACTCCCACTCGCTGAATGTTCATATTCCCGCCTCAATGAAAACCTTCGAGTCTACCACCAGCCAATGGTAGCGCCGGCGCAAACGGAATCCGGCGCTGGAACACTCCTCCTCCAAAAAAGTTGCGCCCTGTGCGATCGCTCCGAAACCCGCTAAAACACTGGGCATCCCGCGTTTCTGCCGCAGGCATCGCGCCCTCTCGTGCCTGCATCGGACGATATGTACCGGACGAAGCGCCCTTCGTAGACGGAGGTGATTATGTTTCACAGCAAGCCATGGCACTGGGTGAGAGTCGCGGCACTAGCCGCGGCCGTGTCTCTGGCTTTTGGCAGCCTCGCCTGGGGCCAGAATTGGGGACGCTACGACAACGACGACTACAACCGCTCCTACCAGGATGCTAGCGACCGGGGCTATCACAACGGCTACAACGACGGGTTTCGCAAGGGCCAGTCTGACGTCGAGCGCGGCCACCGGTTCAAATTCAAGAACGACGACTGGGAAGACTCCCGCGGCTACGAGCATTGGATGGGCGATAAACGCGATTACAAATCCGCGTACCGCGAAGGCTATGAACGCGGATATCGCGAAGCCTACAACAGCAACGGTTACCGCTATCACGACCGCGATGACTGGCGCTAACAATCTGCTCGAGTAGAAAGCGGCTGCCTCATTTCTCGCGCGTGCCTTGCGCGAGAAGTGGGGCTTTTCTTTGCCAGCTTATCCCTGAGCGGGCTTTTACTAACTCATTTAATTTCAGTAATCTCCCCAGATTGATCCACAAGAACGTTTGGTGCGTCCCTACTAGGATCTACTGTCTCTGAATTCCGGCATCCGTTCCCGCTCTTCGCCTGCCCACCATCCCAGCGTCTTTTCCAGGTGTAAAATCATCCAAGTTATATACAGCATTCATCTGAAAGGAATTCTCCCATGGCAACCCTCGAAGCCCCCGTCCGGCCGCGCACTAGCCTTCACGCTGGACCATTTGTTACCGAACCATTTTTTGATTTTCGCAATGAAGAGAATGCGCGCCGCATGCGCGCAGCCATCACCAAAGTCCGCAGCCAGCTTGGCCGCGAGTACGACCTGATCATCGGCGGCAAGCGCATCAAGACCGCCGACAAGATCAAATCGCTGAACCCTGCGAATCCTTCGCAGGTTGTCGGCATTCACCAGAAGGCCGGCAAAGAGCACGTCGAGCCCGCCATGAAGGCCGCCCTGGAAGCGTTCGAATCCTGGAAGAACACCTCCGTCGAAGAGCGCGCCAGCCTGCTGTTCCGCGTCGGAGACCTGCTGCGCCAGCGCAAGATGGAATACATGGCTTGGCTCGTCTTCGAAGTCAGCAAGAACTGGGCTGAGGCCGACGCCGACATCTCCGAAACCATCGATTTCTGCGAGTTCTACGCGCGCGAAGCGCTGCGCCTTGCCAAGACGCAAACGCCCATCCAATTGCCCGGCGAGCACGACACGCTGCTCTACATTCCGCTCGGCGTCGGTGCCGTGATCCCGCCGTGGAATTTCCCCTGCGCCATTATGGCCGGCATGACGCTGGCCTCGATCGTCAGCGGCAACACTGTCATCCTGAAGCCCTCGAGCGATTCGCCCACCATCGCCGCAAAATTCATGGAACTGCTGGAAGAAGCCGGCATGCCCGAAGGTGTGGTCAACTTCTGCCCGGGCTCCGGCGCAACTTTCGGAGACGCCGTCGTCGCCCATCCCAAGACTCGCTTCATCGCGTTCACCGGTTCCCGCGAAGTCGGACTGAACATCAACAAAGTTGCGGCAACGCAGGCAGCCGGCCAGCTCTGGATCAAGCGCACCATCCTCGAAATGGGCGGCAAAGATGCCATCATCGTTGACGCCGATGCCGACATCGACTCCGCTGTCGAAGGCGTCGCCCAGGCTGCATTCGGCTTCCAGGGCCAGAAGTGCTCGGCCTGCTCCCGTGCCATTGTGGACGAGCGCGTCTACGACAAATTCCTCTCCCAACTGAAATCCCGCGTCGAGAAGATCCAGATTGGCGATCCCGCCGAAAACGCCAACATGGGCGCGGTCATCAACGAAGGTTCGATGAAGACAATTCTCGGCTACATCGAGCAGGGCAAGAAAGATGGACGCCTCGTTACCGGCGGCGAACGTGCCCCGGGCGAAGGCTATTTCATCAAACCCACGGTGATCGCCGACATTCCGCCAAAATCAAAGCTCGAGCAGGAAGAAATTTTCGGTCCCGTGCTCGCCGTGATCAAGGCCCACGGCTTCGACCACGCTCTCGAAATTGCCAACGACACTGAATTCGGCCTGACCGGCGCGGTCTACACCAGTTCGCGCGACAAGATCGAACGCGCCATCCGCGACTTCCACGTCGGCAACCTGTACATCAACCGCAAATGCACCGGGGCGATGGTTGGCGCGCACCCGTTCGGCGGCTTCAACATGTCCGGCACTGATTCCAAGTCCGGCGGCCCCGACTATCTCTACCTGTTCACGCAAGCCAAATCGGTAGGCGAGAAGATTTAACGTAGCGGCGGAACCTTGCCGGCTGTCTCGGGCGCGTCCCCCCTAAAGATGAAGGCAAGGTTCCCTCCGACTAGGCCGTGATTCGGCCACAATCATCAAGCTAAATATGAAGTACGCGAGCCTGGCTCCAGTTCTGTTATAATCTTCTTGTCGCTTTTACTCGGTTTGCTTGCACTCGCGGTGGTTCTCGGTTGAACCAGATTCATCTCCGCCTTTCCTGCCCACCGTTTTACTCAGCGTCAAATTCAAATTATGCGAGTGGCCTGCGCACTTCGAAGTGTTTTTGTGTGTGACGCGAGGCCTCTCCAGAAAACCAAAAAATCGAATGGCTAGATTCTCAGAATTACGCCTGTCTTCTGCGTTGCAGCAGAAGCTGGCGACAGCGAAATTTACAACCTTAACCCCCATCCAAGAGAGCGCCCTCCCTCCCGCCCTCGAAGGCAAAGATGTAATCGGAACGGCACAGACCGGCACAGGCAAGACACTCGCCTTCCTGATTCCGTTGATCGAGATGCTGCGGCGCGAACCATCGCGCGCGGCGAGTGCCCTGGTTTTGCTGCCGACGCGCGAACTGGCGATGCAAGTCCACGAGCAATATGAACAGCTGCGCAGCAAGGACATGCAGAAAGCCGCATTAGTCATCGGCGGCGTCTCGGAAAAATCGCAGATACAAGGCCTGCGCGCTGGCCAGGGAGTAATCATCGCAACTCCCGGCCGCCTGCAAGACTTCATTGATCGCGGTCTGGCCGACCTGCGCGGCATCAAGATGCTGGTACTTGATGAAGCTGACCGCATGCTGGATATGGGATTTCTTCCTGCCATCCGCCGCATTCTGGCGATCCTCCCCACGTGCAGGCAGACATTGTGCTTTTCAGCAACCATGGAACAGTCCGTGTCCCACCTGGTTTACGAATACATGCGCGAACCGGTTCGAGTAGCATTGGGATCCACCCTCAAGCCGGCGGAGAGCGTACAACTCATTGCGTACGAAATGCGCCCGGCGGAGAAAATGGACACCCTTCGGCAGTTGCTCTATGGCGAATCCGGTCAGACGCTGGTCTTCGCCCGCACCAAGCGAGGCGCCGAACGCATTGCCAAATCACTGGCCCAGGATGGTTTCAACGCCACCATGATTCACGGTGACCGTTCGCAGGCGCAGCGCAACAAGGCCTTGAGCGGATTTCAGGAAGGATACTTCCAGGTGCTGGTGGCGACCGACATCGCGGCGCGCGGCTTGCACGTGGACGATGTCGCCCACGTTATCAACTATGACGTGCCGAAAACGGCTGAGGACTTTATTCACCGCGTTGGCCGCACCGGACGTGCCGGGACTCAGGGCTGCGCGACGACGCTGGTTGCGGGTGCCGAAGTCATCGACCTGCGACAGATTGAACGTACTCTTAAATTACGGATCGATCGTAAGCAATTGGATCTGTCCGGCGCGGAGCAACCGAAGCGGCTGGTGCAAAACACTCTCGCTACACGGACGTTAACCGCCCTGCCCGGTGAAGTCTTTGTATAAGTCGATGGGATGAATGAAAGCCGGGTGCTCCAGGGATTGCGGGCGTGTTACCGGAGTGTGTAAAAGAAGCCCGTAATCAGCCCGCCTCAAGCCACGCCTCTGTCGCTCTCAACTAAAATTTTAGCGCATGGCGACTGAAGTGGTCATCCGGCGACCGCAGCCCACCGAGTACAGCTCGGTGCGGTTTCTGATCGAGACAGTCGCAAGTGAAACCTTTAAGGATCTTTTCGCTCCGAATCCTGTTCCCCTGAAATTCAAAGACGAAGATTGGCCCTTGGCATGGGTGGCAATCGTAGATCAAAAGATTGTGGGCGTGATCATCACGAATCAGGAGTGGGTCAGCGACCTATGGGTATATCGCGAGCACAGACGACGAGGTGTTGGAAGTAGATTGCTTGCGCAGGGTGAAGCCGAAATTGCTACCAGCGGCTACCGGACGTGCCGCTTGCGCGTTGTTCGGTCGAATACGATTGCCGTCCAATTCTATCTTGCTCACGGCTGGCAGATTGCGCGTGAGTTCGCGCACGAAAAATACGGCCATGCCATGCTGTAGATGGCAAGATCGCTGGTCTGAAAAGCTCTGTGCCGATTTTGAGCGGCAACTTCCCAGTGCCCGCTCACTCGTTCCGCAGTGCCGTCATTGGCTCCACGCCTGCAGCTCGCCGCGCCGGGACAGCCGTCGCCACCAGCGCAGCCGTGCCGAGCATCAGCGCGGCCAGCGCGAGCATGACTGGGTCCCACGGCTTCACGCCGAACAGTTGATTGGTCATCAGTTTGCCGGCTCCTATCGCCATCGGAATGCCAATCGCCAGCCCAATGCCTATCTGCAAAAAAGCACCGCGTAACACCAGCTTCATGACGCGCCGGCGATCGGCTCCCAGGGCCATCCGAACCCCAATCTCGCTGGTCCGCTGTTGCACGGTGTACGCCATGACTCCATACAGCCCGACCGCCGCAAGCACTAGTCCCAGCAGGCCGAAGAGCGTGGTCAGCGTTGCGATCATGTTTTCCTGCTGGAAGTCACCGGCTACGACTTTGGAATATGGGTCAACGCCGTAGAGAACCAGATTGGGATCGATGCTGGCCAGCTTCTTGCGTACGCGCTCTTCCATTCCCGGCGGATTTCCCGGCGCCCAGATCACGACGTTGTTCAAATAGTGTGACGCGATTTCGCCACTCTGGAAAGCCGCATCGTCATACTGCACCGTCTGCGCCTCGGGCACCCAGTACATCGGCCGCACCGGTTCCTTTACGCCCCAGGTCATGTAGCGGATGTCTCGCACGACGCCAACGATCTCGTAGTTTCCGGAATATTTGATCTTGTCGGGCCCGAAATGCTGCCCGATCGGGTTCTGGTTTTTGAAAAATCTCTTGGCAAACGATTCATTGATCACGGCCACTTTTCTCGTCGTCGCCGTATCCTCGTCCGTAATGGATCGGCCTGACACGACTTTGGCGCCCATGGCATCGAAGAAAAGCGGCATCACCCGGGTGAACCCCGCTCCTGTATCGTCCTTGGCTCCGGGTTCAGGCTGACCTTCTATCCGAATGCCATTATTCCAGCTGTCACCGCTCATGGGCGCGTAGAGGGCAGCCGAGACCATCCGCACTCCGGGAATCTGCTGCAGATGATCGACGATCTGCCGGAACATCGTCTCCAATTGTTCGGGCTTGTAGTTTGCCAACATGGGATCGATTCTTGCGATGTACCGGCCCTCAGTCTCGAACCCAAAATTCTGGTGCTCCAGGTTTCGCAGGCTCTGGCCGAGGAGAGGGGCTGCGGAGAGCAGTACGAGCGACATGGCCGCCTGGGCGACGACCAGAGACCTCTGCGCCCAAGAGCGTCCGCCACCGACCGAGCGGTTTGCTCCGCGAAGCGCCTCGATCGGGTCAGCATGCGAAGTCATCCACGCCGGCGCAATCCCGAAAATTATTCCCGTCAGAACGGACGTGCCCAACGTGAACAGAAGCACAGGTAAAGATGGGGACGCGTTGATCGGCACGTAGTTATTCGGAGGACCGATTTGGAAAGCAAGATGCAAAATCATTCTCGTTCCGGCATACGCCACGCCGACGCCCAGAATTCCACCGATCGCTGCCAGCATTACGCACTCGACCAGGGATTTGCGAACCAGCCGTCCTCGCGAAGCGCCCAGCGCCACCCGTACCGACGTTTGGGCGCGATCTTTCAAGCCGCGCGCCAGCATCAGGTTTGCCAGATTCCCGCATGCCACCAGCAGCACACATCCGGCCGCCACCAGAAGCAGTTCCAGTCCCTCCTCATACTCATCCCGCAACACGGCCACCCCAGCCCCGCCAGGAACGAGGTGCAGGGTTTGCTGTTGCCATAGCTGCTTCTCGCCCGGTTCCATATCGGCAACGTGACTCGCCAGCCAGTCATACAGTTCCACCTTCAGCTTGGCCTCGAGCAACTTGGGATTCACGCCCGGATGCACCCTTCCGATCAGGTCGAGGAAGTTGGTGTTTGGCCTTTTCAGACGCGCCATCTCGCCATCGATTAATAGTTCGCTCGTTAGTGGCAGCCAGAAATCCGGCATGCCCCAGCCCGCCACCTTCGCGCCGAAGAATCCCGGCGAAGCGACCCCGATCACTGTGAACGGATGCCCATTGATCTGATAGCCGGCACCGACTACGGACGGATCGGATCCATATTTCTCCTGCCATATGCGGTAGCTCATCACCGCCACCGGAGGCGCACCCTCTTGATCGTCATCGTCAGTGAACAGCCGGCCAATCCACGGCTGCACGCCAAAGGTCCTGAAGAAATTTCCGGAAACATACTCCCCATTGCGCGTATCCGCTTGTGCCTGTGACCCCTGTCTGCGGACGCCAAGAGACGCATTGCCCGCCTGCAGCGCAGCCAGGTCCACAAACTCCGGCGTGTGCGTGCGAAAATGCTTGTACGCTTCCCCCGAGAACAACGCAAAATCCCCGTCGTTGCTCTGTGTGTACCCGCCCCAATTGCAGCAGCGAACCTTATCTCCGATCCGCCACAACTCGTCCGGCTTGGTCACCGGCAGCGACTTCAACATTACCTGGTGCACCAGGGTAAAGATCGCAGTTGTCGCTCCGATCCCGAGCGCCAGTGTGATCAAAGCGGTTGCCGTAAACCCAGGCGCTTTCCGGAACTGCCGCAGCGCATCACGAAGATCGGTCAGCATGCGTCCTCTCTTATATCAAGTTTGGACTATACAAATTTGGACGTAGCTAGCCCATGTCGGTTACCACGACAATTTCGTTCCTGGTCTGGTCGAGGCGGGAAATGATGAATGATGCGCCCGCCCGGAAGGAATTCTTAATAGCTCTGGCGTCCCCGCCCATCGGCCGCAGGACGCCAGAATGGATTTTCACGATTGCGGATTCCCACTCACCTTACGGAGCGCCGACTCCTGCGAATGCAAATGCCACTCCGTCGCCGAAGCTTCCTCCGAACTCTGCCGTTCCGAAAAGATTGCCTTTCGAGTCGAGGGTCACCGGTGTAGACGGGAAACCGCCGTCATTGCCATTGGAGAACGAGTGCACAATCGTCTCTGTCCAGCCGCCGGTGGACGGCGAAAGCTCATACAACACGCCCGTTCGAGAGTTGCCGCCGTTCGACGTTGTACCGAACAGATTTCCGGCAGCATCGAACGTCACGCCAGCCAGCGGCGCGTGACCGTCAGGTGTGTCGGTGAAGGCGTGAACCGTAGTCTTGGTCCACACGCCGCCGGCATTGGTAAGTTCGAACACTTCGCCGCAGCCGAAGCCTCCGCCGCAGGATGTGTCGCCGCCGTACACCGTCGTGCCAAACAGATTTCCTGAGGAGTCCATGGCCAACGCAGACTCCGGGTTGACTCCATCCGAATACCCGGTGAAGGTGTAGAGCACGCTCTCGGACCAACTGCCATTGCTGTTATGCGTCAGCTCAAATACGTCGCCCGCGAAATTGGCGCCACCGGATGCCGTCGTGCCGTAGAGATTTCCTGCGCTGTCGAAGATCAACCCACCGGAAGGATAGTTCCCGTCATTTCCTCCGGCGAAACTGTACAGCAGCGCGTACTTGTATCCCGTGGAAGTGTGTTTCATTACATAAATCGTCCCATCGCCGAAGGCGCCTCCACCGGCAGTCTCTCCATAAAGATTCCCAGCCTTGTCCATGATCACGCCGGCGTTGACCGGATCTTCTCCCATCGGAAAGACATGCAGGATCTTTTCCGTGTAACTCGTGCCGGACGGGATGAGTTCGAAGACCACGCCGTAACCCTGCCCTCCGCTGCTCGTAGTTCCGAAAATGATTCCTCCCGGTGCAATGAGCAGCGAGCCCGAGGGATTTGCCCCATCTGCAGATCCACCCTGGAAGTTGTAAAGAATCGTTTCTTTGATGCCGCCGGAGGTGCGACTTAGCTTGTAAATGGTTCCTTCACTCGCGGAACCGCCGAAGAAAGTTGAGCCATAAAGATTGCCGACGCTGTCGAGAGTGAGTCCGGAATCCGGATCCGATCCGTCGCTCCCACCCGAAAAACTATGAAGAATTCTTTCTGTGGCTGGAGGTTGGCTGGCAAAGCTCACCGCGCAGGTCATCAGTGCGAACGCGGCCCACACACTGGCACGAAACAGTTTCAACCGCATACTGCTACTCCATTCTCCGAAATTTGTTTAAGGCTCAAAAGCGTGTGGACGGGCGTCAGGGAAGCCCGGCACACCCGGTACTTGGTTTCCCGAGATGCGGGCAGGGTTGCTTCTGTAGCTGGACCAAAAAAGAAAGCCGCCTCAGAGGCGGCTTTGGACGCGTGATTTGAGTCGTTTACTGCGCTACGCCCGCAGGTGGCTGAGGCGCGGCGCCGGCAGTCGTGGCCGCCGCGGCTTCGTTCAAGATCCGGTGATGAATCGTGAACAGCGCCAGTTCCAGCCGGTCCGAAACGCCGATCTTGTCGTACACATTGCGTAGGTAATTCTTGATCACCTGTTCTGTGGTGCCCAGTTGCGAGGCGATTTCTTTGTTCTTGTAGCCCTGCACGATCAGCGCAACGATGCGCAGCTCTTTCGCCGTCAGCCGGTCGCGCACCCGCAAGCCAACCATATCGTTTTCGGTGAGCTCGCTGGGGACGGCGACATCCTGTACCCATGTTTCTCCGCGCGCTACCTTGCGCACGCAATCGACCAGCGCCGCGCTGGTCACGTTGCGGTAGACGACTCCATGCGCGCCGTTCGACATGTGCTTCTGCGCGCTCTCGCCTGTATCCGCGAGCACGATGACGCGCGTCTTCGCTTTGTTCGCAGCCTGGACGATCGCGGCAAAGTCATTGTGGAATCCCGCCGCCGCCACCAGCACGGCAGCGCGGAATTTATCCAGTGCCATGAACATCTGCTCGGGGGTCTGCGCCTGCGCCACAATGCGCATCTCGTCTTCCACCGCCAGCACTTTGGCGATGCCCGCCCGGAAGATCGCCTGGTTATCCGCCAGAATCAGTTTGAGCATGTTGTCAACGCTCCCAAAAAAATCCGCTTCAAAAACTACTTCCTTACGAACTCGTAGGAATCGATCACGCAAGCCACGCCGCGCCCTTCGCCGCCCGTGCCGGTTTCGTCGGCGCGCACTACTCGACCTTTGCATTGGATGGTGACGTTTTCCTGGCCCCCGGTCATCTCGGGCGGCAGGGTGATTTCAAATTCCACGGGTGATCCAATCTCCATCGCGGCCTCGGCGCGGATGTATACGCCCGCGGCGCTGAGATTTCCGGTGACACCGTTCTCGTCTCCGGTTTCCCCCTTGTGAATCTTAATCGGCAATTCCAGCGGAAATCTTTTCCCGGTCCGTGCTTCTTCCCCCACGGTACCTCCTCTATGTTGGCCGGTTATGATGGTTTCCTTTGTAAATGAGGCCAACGTCAAATCAAGCTCCCAGCAGGCTCCGGCCCGCTTTTGTGCTCACGGGCGGTTATATCACGGAAAGTTACTCATGTAAAAGCCTGATAACCCGTTAGTTAACGGTAACCAGTATGCTCCCCAAATTCGGTCTCGACGAACCGGTAGGCCCACTGACCGAGTTTTACATTTTAGCCGCAACCCGCGTGATAGTGTTTTGCTATCCGATATCGACAATAGCCTGATCCTCCGCCTGGGCATTCTGGGAATCGATTTGACCGATGCCCTGCGTTTCCGGCCTGCAGGCGGGAGATCTCATTCATCAACTCAACCAGATTCCGGTTGACAAAATGGACACGCTGCGCGCTGAAGTCGGCAAACTGAAGCCCGGAGATCCGGTCGTTTTGCAAGCGGAGCGCGAGGGCGGTTTGATGTATGTCAGCTTCGAAATGGAATAATGTAGTGGTTCAGCCTGGCTCGCCTGGCGAAAATATCTGATCGCGGCTCTTGGGACTATTTGTCGTAAATTCCGTTTCCAGGAGGATCATCGTGAAACGGGCTCTAAGTTGGTTGGAATTTCTCGAACAGGACCTCTGGTTGGCGGTTCGCAGCCTGCGAAAAAGCCCGGCTTTCCTCGCGGTTGTGGTCCTCTCTCTCGCACTCGGGATTGGCGCGAACAGCACCATCTTCAGCGTAATGGATACCCTGCTGTATCGACCCATGCCCTATGACCACCCCGAACAGCTGATTGCTATCCTGGAAACACCTCTAGGGCAGGCCGATGCCGATGCCCAGCCGCCCCCAATCGCCGAGTCGAATGACTGGAAGAAGCAGAACGACGTCTTCGAGGACATTGCGCTCACCAGCTTCGACGAACCCACAGTTTTATCCAAGAATGGTGAAACCGAGCGCGTTATCGTTCAAGACGTCACGCCGAATTTTTTTGCGCTGCTCGGGGTGAAGCCGATCCTGGGCAGAATCTCGTTTCCCTCGGAGATGCAGGATCACGATCAGACGGTAGTGATCAGCGAATCCTTCTGGAATACGCATTTCCACCACGATCCGCACATCTTAGGGAAGACTTTTCGGCTGAGCGACCTGCCATCGACAGTGGTCGGAGTAATGCCTTCCGGCTTCGCCCCCTTCTACGGCGGGCCAGTCGCCATCTGGCAGCCAATCAATCCAGAGAGCCAGCGGTATTCTGAACGCTCCGATCATTGGCTGACCCCTATCGCAAGACTTAAACCGGGTATAACTCTCGCGCAGGCCCAGACCGAAATGGATACGATTGCGAAACGATTGGAGCAGCAGTATCCGGCGAGCAATAAAGGCATTGGCAAGAAGCTGATTCCACTGCACGAGGTGCTCTATGGAGGAGCAGGGCAATACCTGTATCCGCTGTTCGGCGCGGTTGCATTTGTTCTGCTCATCGCCTGCGCGAACGTGGCGAATCTCATTCAGTCTCGGACGGAGGTCCGGCGCGGCGAGTGCGCGGTCCGTTTATCTCTGGGTGCGGGCCGGGTCCGATTGGTGCAGCAATCCCTGGCGGAAAGTCTGATTCTCGGATTGCTGGGAGGTGCGCTCGGACTGCTCATTGCATTCTGCGGCATTCGGCTTTTTCTCTTTCTGGCAGGCGGCGATTTCCCCAACGCCGACAGCATCAATATCAATCTGCGCGTGGTGTTCTTTACGGCTGGAATCTCGCTGTTGACCACTGTGTTGTTTGGGTTAATGCCCGCGTTTCATGCCTCGCGCTCCGATCTGAACGAAGTCCTTCGGAATGGCGCGCGGGGTACCGCGCCCGTGTCGGGCGGAATCATGCGTCGCTTGCTCGGCATTTCAGAAGTTGCGCTTGCGATGGTGCTTCTTGTGGGTACAGGGCTCATGATTAACACCGTGTTGCGCCTGCGGCGAGTCGATCCCGGGTTCGACCCCCACAACCTGCTTACGATGACCATTCAATTGCCGGAAGGGGAGAAGTACGTCGACCGAGTCCCAGGTGGAGACATGGAGAAGGCCAAGCCTGGCGTTACGGATTTTTTTCAGCGTTTGCTCGAGAGAGTTGCGGCCCTTCCCGGAGTCGAATCGGTGGGATCGGCCACCGGTTTGCCTGTAGGATTTTCGGAACGCTACACATTTTCAATTGTTGGCCGTCCCGTACCGTCGCCGGAACAGCGGCCCAGCGCGAGCTATGAGCAGGTTACTCCGGGTTTTTTCACTACGCTGAAAATTCCCGTGAAGAGAGGGCGATTTCTCCAGCAGAACGATGCCAAAGCCTCGGCCTGGGTCGTCGTCGTGAACGAGGCTTTCGTGCAGAAGTTTTTCCCCACCGAGGATCCAATCGGAAAACAGATCCGGTTGCGCTACGATCCGTATCCCAACGAAGAAGACCGGCCGCGGCAAATTGTCGGTGTCGTCGGCAACGTCAAGCATTTTGGGCTTGGCGGCGCAACCCGGCCGTTCATCTACGCTTCGTTTTATCAGCAACCGGACATCTACCCCGGCGGTTCTATCGTCGCGCATTTGTGGCAGGACCTTGCCATCCGCGTGGCTTCCCATGCGAGCGCGAGCGATCTGGCAAAAGGGATTCGCGGGCTGGTTGCAGAACTGGATCCGGACCAGCCCGTTACGAACATCATCTCGATGGACGAACGCCTTGTTGGCTCACTCGGCGACACGCGATTCTATATGCAGTTGCTGAGCGTGTTTGCGGCTCTAGCGGTCTTCTTGGCGGGAATCGGAATTTACGGTGTCATATCGTACTTCGTCAGTCAGCATACGCATGACATTGGCATCCGTATGGCGGTGGGTGCACAGCCCCGAGACATTTTGAGCTGGGTGGCTGGGCTTGGGACCAAAATTATTTTGATTGGAATTGCGCTTGGCATTGGGTTGTCAATAGGCGTCACGCGGCTAATCTCGTCCTTACTGTTTGGCGTAAAGCCGACCGATCCGCTCACCTATCTGATGGTCGCGATTGCGTTGAGCGTGATTGCGTGCGCCGCATGCTATATTCCGGCACGCCGGGCCGCGAAGGTCGACCCGATGGAGTCGCTAAGGTATGAATGAAGCACTTGCATTCGTCATTGGCTAAAATGTACTTGGATTACATGAAGACTGTAACTATTCACGAAGCAAAGACCAATCTGTCGCGCCTAATCGAGAAAGCATGCCGGGGAGAGGAAATCGTCATTGCCCGCGGTTCCGACCCCGTGGTTCGTCTGGTCCCAATCGAACGTCGCAAAAAGCATCGAAGGCTGGGAATTCTGCAGGGAACATTGGTCGTCGGGCCGGAATTCTTCCAGCCGCTACCGGCAAATGAACTCGATCGCTGGGAATGAGCTGACGGGGCTCTTCTAGACACGCATACTTTCTGGTAAAGCCTTATCTATCTCGCCGCCGCGCCAGCGGCATTGTCCTGTGCGGCGCTCTCCAACGCTTTTCCCAGACCTGAGGCAATGGCTTCTAACACCCGCAGATCTTCCGGGGTGAACGCATCCTGGGCGGCGCGATAGAGCGCCAGCACCGCGACGATGCCGTTTACGCCTTCGACCGGCACGGCCAACGCCGAGCGCAGCGTGCTGTATTTTGTCGGATCGTTCAAGTATCCCGGCTCGACCGAGGGATTGCCATTGAGAATGGCTTTGTGATTTTCCGCGACCCAGCCGGAAAGACCTTCTCCTAACGGAATTCTCAGAGCAGAGAACAGGCGGAAGTTCTCGCCGCTCACAAACCCAGGAATCAGAAGATCTCCTTGCGGACAGTAGGCCGCCATGGATTCGTACGGCATTAAATGTTTCAGGCGCACCGCCAGCAGCGAAAAAACGTCCTCCACCCGGAGCGCCACGCCGGGCTGCCGGCTCACTTCGAGAATCTCCCGGGCGGCGCGCTGCGCGGCGGTAACCAGTGCGTTAACCTCTCGGCGCGCTTGCGGCGGGCCATCGTCGATCTCTTCCGAGGCCGCAAAACCCGCGGCTGGCGCCGAGCCTCGCACCACCTTGATATCCGTAGATAGCCTTGCTGGACTTTCCATCGGGTGCTCGTGCGCGATTTTTTCCAGTTCGATATAACGCCGCTGCAGAATCTCGACTACACGCGGATCGAAGGCTTTGCCGGCATCGGCGACCACCTTCGCCATCGCTTCATTCAACGGAAGAGCTTTGCGGTACTGCCGGTCGGAGGCTAGCGCGTCGAAGCAATCCACCGCCGCGAGAATGCGGGCGCCGATCGGAATCGCCTCCCCAGCCAGCCCTTGTGGATAGCCACTGCCATCCCATTTTTCGTGGTGTGCGCGCACGATAGGCACTACCGGATAGGGAAAGTGCACTCGCTCCAGAATCTCCGCGCCCACGATGGGATGGATCTTCATCTTCTCGAATTCTTCAGGGGTCAGCCGCCCAGGCTTCGAGATGATGTGCTCGGGCACGGCTAGTTTTCCAATGTCGTGCAGCACCGACGCGGCTTGCAGCGCTTCCGTCTCGTCCTCCGACAAACCCAACTCTTTCGCCAGTTCCATCGAGTAAATCCGGACGCGCTGCAGGTGTTCGCCGGTAGTTTCGTCTTTGGCCTCGATGGCGAGCGCGAGCGCTTCGATGGTTCGCAAATGCAAATGCGAAACCTGCTGGGCGTGCTGCTTTTCCGTTTCCAGTTTGCCGAGATACAGCCGATAGGAGCGGTACATCAGGTAAATGGGCGGCAACACCAGCAGCGACGATTGCCAGCCGATGTACCGGTTCAAAAAGTGAACTAATCCGGCCGCTGCAGCCCCAACCATGTAATACGGAAACGACCAGAGATAAACATCGGTCCAGACTTTGAAGATCGGCTTGTCTTCCGTTAATCCGATGATGGTCGCCATCGCCGCCGTATTGCAGCCATAATGTGTGATCGCGGCTGCAACTAGAGCGAGAGGCCCGGGCGCGTGCAGTACATAAATTGCCACGAGCTTGTAAGCACCGTAGGCGAACGCGCTCGAAACCGTCACCTGCGAGAGGTTGAATACGAGTTGGACCAGCTTAGGCTTGCGCGAAGGCCGCCAGTAGAACTGCGCGAAAGTGCTGGCCAGGCCGATCACCAGCGTCTCCGGCAGGCTCAGTTCGAGAATCCCGATCAGGGTGAACAGAAAATTCACCGAGAGAGTGCCCTCGATCCCGGGCAGGCTCACCTTCAGCGAAGAAGCCAGCAGGGCCGCAGTGGCGTAGCAAACGAATTTAACCGGCTCGCTGGACTGCCAGTGAGCGAACGCGAATATCAGACACGAGGCCCCTAGCAGGGCCATTCCCGTGATGAAGGCGCGCGCACCCATGGAACGGATCCAGGACATGGCAAGTGCTTAAATTTTCAACGAATTAGAGGCGTAATTCCTCTCAAAAAACGGATCGCTGATTACCATGGTTTTCTTCCCTGAAATCAGTGGCTTACCTCTTTTTCACACTCCAAAACCGATCCTCAAAAAGGATTGCAGTGAGACATCTTGTCCACAAGGCCCACCTCTGGGACAAAGTGTCCGCTGAGTTCTGCAACAACTCCCGGCAAGTCATTCATAACAAAGCGTCTTCGCGAGCTCGTTTGGCCTTGCGCCTGCACCTTTCCTAGTCACCAAGCGCTGTGTTACGCGCCATTGGGCGACCTTTGTGGGGGAAATATGAAGAAGTACCTGCTTCTAACGTTCTTGGTTGTCGCGACCGGGATGGCCTCGGCACAAAACAATTCCAAGCTCGCGCCGGAGTTGCAGGGCTATACGGGCACGCAGCAGATTCATGTGGTAGTGCAGTACGCGCCCGGAACGCAGGTCAACTGCAATAGCCTGCTCGGGCTGGTCGACTGCCTGGTGAATGACATTGTGAGTCTCGGCGGGCAGCTCCTGGCGCCCTTGCCGCTCATCAATGGCGTGCTTGCGTCATTGGATGGCTCCGGAATCTCAACGCTTTCGAACAATTCCAATGTGGTTTACATCAGCTCGGATCGTCCGCTCACTCCAACGCTGAGCAACGCCGCACCGGCAATCAATGCACCTTACGCATGGCAGTCCGGCTACACCGGGGCGGGCATCGGAATCGCTCTGATTGACAGCGGAGTCAACGGCTCCGCGGATCTGAATGGAGGATTTCTTGGACTCTCGCGAGTTGTCTACAGCCAGAGCTTCGTTCCCGGCAATACAAGTACCGCCGATCAGTATGGCCACGGTACGCACATCGCCGGACTGATTGCGGGCAATGGCGCGAACTCAACCGGCTACAAGTATTCGAAGACCTTCAAAGGCATTGCGCCGCAGGCAAATCTGATCAACCTGCGCGTTCTCGATCAGAATGGCGCGGGCACCGATAGCGCGGTGATCGCCGCGATTGCGCAAGCCATTTCGCTGAAATCTTCGTACAACATTCGCGTCATCAATCTGTCGCTGGGCCGCGCGATCTATGAAAGCTACAAGCTCGATCCGCTCTGCCTGGCTGTGGAAGCGGCCTGGAAGAACGGCATCGTCGTCGTCGTGGCCGCCGGTAACAACGGACGCTACCTGCAGACCAACGGTTATGCCACCATCACCGCGCCCGGAAATGATCCTTACGTGATCACCGTGGGCGCCATGAAACCGATGGGAACTCCCACCCGCACCGACGATCTGATTGCCAGCTACAGCTCCAAAGGGCCCACTGCCGTCGATGCCATCGCCAAGCCTGACATCGTCGCCCCCGGCAACCTGCTGGTTTCGTTGGAGGCGCAGAACTCGACGCTCTACAACGAATATCCAGGCAACCGCGTGCCGTACAGCTTCTATGTCAACGGCGGCAGCTCTTCGCCGTCCTCCAACTACTTCGTGCTGAGCGGAACCAGTATGGCCACCGGAGTGGTGAGCGGAGCCGTTGCCGATCTGTTGAAGAAGACGCCGAGCCTGACGCCCGATCAAGTGAAGGCGCGCCTGATGAAGACGGCGTACAAGACCTTCCCGCAATACAGCAGCGTTACCGATCCAAGCACCGGCATCACCTACACCGACCAGTACGACATTTTCACGGTTGGTGCGGGATATATCGATTTGCAAGCCGCCCTGCAAAACACGAATCTCGCCAGTGGGACCGCGATGTCTCCCACGGCTACTTACAATTCGGGTTACGTTTATCTTGCAGACGATCCTTCGTCGGTATGGAACACGTCGTCGACCTGGGTGAACTCGGCAGTCTGGGGATCGACGGAATTCAACACCAGCGCTCCAACCACGACTATGAGCGGATCGAACGCTCTCTGGGGCAGCAACGCCCTCTGGGGTTCGAACGCGCTCTGGGGATCGAATGCCTTATGGGGCAGCAACGCGTTGTGGGGAAGCAACGCTCTCTGGGGCAGCAATGCGTTGTGGGGAAGCAATGCCCTCTGGGGCAGCAACGCCGTCCCCGGCGAGCAATAAGAAGCGAGTAGCGCAAATAAAGTACGCAGAGTGGAGTAGCGCCGGCGTCCCGCCCTCGGGACATTCTGTTTGCAAGAATCGTTTCTTACTGCACGGCCCCGCTGCTGCGAAGCGCGGCCTGCAAATCCGCCGGCTTAAATCCGAACGGCCCCGGCTTGCTCTTGAATGCCACCTTGCCGTTGCGGTCGATCAGGTAGATGCGATCTGGCCATGCCGTGTACGCGCTCTCGGTGGAATTGCCGAATTCATCGAGCACCGCGGGAATCTCGATGCCCAGCTTGCGCACGCAGGTTCCGGCAACCGACGCGCGTTCGTCCTGGTTGCGGGGGCTGGCGAACACAACTTTATCCTTCAGGTTGCTCTCCATCTGCCAGACATCGCTGGGATGCGCCTCGGTGATGTACACCACGAGAAACTCAACCTGATTCCGGTACTGCTCGTAGAGTTTGTTGAGGGCGGGAACCTCCCGCCGGAATGGCGGTCAGGTGTAGCTGCCGAAAATCAGAACCACCGGCCGGCCCTGCGCGATAAACGAGGACAACTGCACGTGTCCGCTCTTATCCAGCGTAGCCAGCGTAAAGTCAGGAGCCTGATCTCCCGCTTGCAGCGTGCCCGCGCGGGCGTGCATCCATAACGTCTCAAACGGCAGCACCAGGAATGCGACCGGCGCCGGAATTTTTGCCATGAACTGTCCAAACCGCTCCGGAGGCCGCCGCATCACGCCATAAAGCGCGCCACAGCAGACGATCCACAACGCCGCGATGACGCAGACAGTCGTGACAATAATCTTTGCGATAGACCTGTTCTTCGTGTCCACGTGAACCCCAGAAAAGAAGTGCGCCGATTATAGGTGCATGAATGGTCAGTTCAATAATACGAAAGTAGTAGACGAGCGCTGTCAGTTATAGGTACTCAGTACCCAGTACTCAGTGAATTCCAGTTCGGACCGGAATAGCCGCACTCAGCGCAGAAGGGAGTTCGAGATTTTTAGCTGAGAGCTGAGAGCTGCAGCTGATAGCTCAATTCAAAACGCCCCTCCGCCCCCTCCCCCGAATCCTCCGCCAGAGAAACCTCCACCTCCCCCAAAGCCCCCGCCGCCGAATCCCGATCCCCCGGAACTGGCCCGCGGCGCCGAAACAAACACCTGGTGCATGTCTGTCGCCATGCTGTGCATCGAACTGGAAAAGAAAATGGGATTGAACCCGCCAGCGTCCCCCGGGCCCGACGTACCACTGCGGCGGATCTTTCACGATCCCCGCAAAGGCCTGCGCCCAGTGATGCTCCACGCCCAGCGCCATGGCATACGGCAGATATTTCTCGAACGTGGTCGGCGGCATCAGTTTCAGGCGCTCCCGGTCCACGCGGTTCATGAACTCCTGAAATCCGAGTACCGCAACTTGCGTCCTCGCTCCTTTGACGGTCTTGGCCGTCATTACGCGCGCGAACAGCCACCAGATCACCACCGACACCGCACCGCACGCAATCAGCAGCGGAATCGAGCTAAGAAAGTTTGCCCATCCCATGTATTGCAAGATGGCAAATGGAACCAGGATCGCAATTCCGGCAACCACGCTGTATCCGTTGGCCGACTCGGGGTCGAGCAGGTAAATGCCTTTACTCTTCAGCGCCGACATGATGTCTTCACGAATCGGCGGGATGGCGGTGTAGAAGCGGTTCTTCAGGCTGGAAAGGCGGATGTCATCTCCGCCGGTGAAAATATTTTCCAGCATCACGCGCTCGTGCGGAGCCAGGTCCGCGCCCCACTGATCGCGCGGCTTCAGCAGGTGGAAGATGTAATCCTTCTGGGTAAAGACCAGGACTTTTTCCGCGGTCTCTTCAATCTTGAGGTATCCGCGCACCGCCAGATCGACGATGGTCGAGGTGATGTCGCGGGGATGAATCGAATCCTCCAGCAGCGTTCCCGCCTCAGCCGGAGAGATCCCCGCCGGCGGTTCATACATCGGCGCGACCGACAAGCCAGCGTCGGGATCGCGTCCCTTGTACCACCAGAGCACGAACATGCCAGCCAGCGTAACCAATGGCAAAAACACGACGGGATTTCCGCCGACAAACCACAAAAATTTCGTCAAGGCGCCCGGCTCTCTGAGGATGCCCTGCGGGATATAGACATCAATGGTCAGCCCGCCACGCATGGGCAATGGGGCGGTGGTGGCAAACTGTGTTTCCGCGCCGTTCACTTGGGCCGCGGCGTTGCGTTCGCTGGACCCGTACACGCCGGTGAAGGCCTGAGCGCGCAAAGATCCAGCCGCCGCCTCGGGAAAGCGCACCGTGGCAGCGGCGTGGTCGATCGGCACCGGCCAGTCGTTGCCGGTCACGTTCCAATAAAACTCGGCATAGTCTTTGAAAAAGCGCGTGCCATTCCGCACGCGATAGGTGATCTCGACCGTGCGTGTCGTGTCTACTGTGCCGGGGATGTAAATCTTCAAGTCCCGTTCGTGATTGGAAACCGACGACTCATATTTCAGCTTCGAGCCCTCCCCGTCGGTAACGCTCTGGACCTGTATAAACAGCTCGTAGTTCGTCCCATTAGGCCCGGGATACTCGATCGGGATCATCCGGTGAATCCCGTGCCACTCGCCCACGAAGACCAGTGAAATCCGCTCAGTCACGAGCGCGCTGCCATCATCACTGACGGTGATATCGTCCTGAAAATCAGCAACGCGCCAGGATTTCGCGGCTGCGATGCTCGGGGAAAAACAAAAGAGAATCGCAAGGAAAGTGATCGTTCGAAAGGTTTTCAAATTACTCAATTTCCAAATTACCCAATCTCTCAGAACTTCACCTGCACCGGCTCGCGGTCGGCTGCGTTGGCGGTTTCAAAGAACTGTCGTTGCGTGAATCCGAACATGCCGGCCAGAAGGTTGGTCGGGAAGGACTGAATCTTCGTGTTCAAATCGCGCACCACCGCGTTGTAATAGCGCCGCGCATTCTGAATCTGATCTTCGGTCTGGCTTAGCGATCCCTGTAGCTGTGTGAACTCCTCCGAAGCTTTGAGTTCGGGATAGTTCTCGGCCACGGCAAACAAACTCTTCAGCGCGCCGGTCAGTTGGTTCTCCGCCTCGGCCTTGTCCCCGGGAGTGGTTGCCTGCATCGCCTGCGAGCGGAATTTAGCGATGTTTTCGAACGTGCCCTTTTCGTGCGCGGCATAGCCCTTGACAGTCTCGACGAGATTCGGTATCAGGTCATGCCGCCGCTTCAGCTGCACATCAATGTCGGACCAGGCCGAGTCGCAGCGTACCCTGAGCTGCACCAGGCTGTTGTACATTCCGATGAGTACTGCGGCGATTACAAAAAGAAGTACCAGGAAGATGATGCCGGCCATGTGCCTCCTTTCAGTTATCCAAAATTGCGAACTGGAATTCAATGGGACGTTACCACAGAAAGCCGCAAGCACAAAGTGAGCCGCCCGGCTCTGCTCCATTAACAAACGGTAACCCTCGAGCCCCGCCCGGAGGTATGAAGGCCTGATATGTGAAACATCCCATCTGCGTCTGAGAGTAAACGCCGCACAAAAAACTACACATTCTTTAGTCCTCCCTCCTGCGGTTCCGAATCAGAACCGCTCCTGAAACGGAATCAAACTCTTTCCTGCGTAACGCAATTTGTACGGAGCAGCACTGCGCCGGCATCCCGGAGAGCGTAGTGTCACACTGAGCATGCCATCACCGTGTTTTCCCTGGAAAATTTTCTGAGGCAAATGAATCGTCCATGAGCCAAAATTCTGCCGATGTCATCGAGTGGCATATCTTCGAAAATCCTGGTGCAGACTCATCTGCAACAGAACGCCAGGCTATCCACATGGGTCCATTCGCCACGGAAGAAGAGTGCCGGACGGCGCTGGCCAGCCTGAAACAGATTCCTCAATTCCGCGATGGTGCGCTGGAAATGCGCAAGAAGAGCCGTCGTCGTGAGAAGCGCATCCGGATGAGGCTGGCAGTGCAGATTTCGCGGCTTACGGCCGCCGAAAAAACTTGGACTGCCCACACGGTTGACATCTCCAGCATGGGTGCCCGGCTCGCCGATTTTGGAGAGCCCCTCAAACTCGGCGAATTTCTGGCGATTCGCTGCGGTCAGCGGGAAGCTGTCTTCCGCGTGGCTTGGATTGGCCCGGCTGGCACGCCTACCGCCGGGCACATCGGCGTGGAGTGTCTGAGTCCCGAAACCAATATCTGGGATTTCGACCTGTCGGCGCGCACAGATGACGAGCCGCTCTTCCAGGAAATCGCGATTGCACGCGCCGTTCAACGGAAACTGCTGCCTCGCGAAAAGCCCGTGCTGCGCACATTGGAATATTCGGGGAAATGCATTCAGGCGCGAACCCTTGGCGGAGATTACTACGACTTTCTCGATCTGGGCCAAGGGTGCGTCGGCTTCGTCTTAGCCGATGTGGCCGGTAAAGGGGTTGCCGCCGCCCTTCTCATGGCTAATCTCCAGGGAAGCATCCACAATCGTATCGGCAATGGTGATCTGCCCAGCTTGCTGGCTGGCGTGAACGAGCATATCTACCGCCATACCGTGCCCGAGGTATTCGCGACCTTGTTCTTCGGATGTTATGACGACAGTACGCGTAGCCTGCTGTACGTCAATTGCGGACACAGTCCCCCATTGTTACTCCGCAGCAGCGGATCGGTCGAACGCCTTCAGGCAACGGCCACGGTGTTGGGATTGTTCGAAAACTGGGATTGCTCACTGGCTGAGACCTGCCTGCAATCCGGAGATGTGCTGAGCCTGTTCACCGACGGGGTTACCGAGACATTCGGCGCAGACGGGAAAGAATTCGGCGAAGACCGGTTGCTTCGGGTTCTCCAACAAAGCAGGGAGCTGGACTGCAATGCAATCCTCAAGAAAGTCGAGACTGTTCTGGATGAATTCCGCTCCGGCGATCAACTCCAAGACGACTCCAGCCTGATAGTCGCCTGCGGAAAATAAGAGAGGACCTGAAACGAGGACCGAGAAACTGAGTACCGAGTACTGAGTACTGAGTACTAAGTACTGCGTACTGAGTACCGAGTACCGCTCCTACTGCTGTGGCGCGAAATAGCCCCTGCGTGCCCGCACCTGCAGGTCTTTCTTCAAAGACGAGATCTCAATCGAACGATAGCGGCCGTCGGCATCGAAGTCTGCCGGTTTATAAGAAACCACATACTGGCTGCGCAGTTCGTCTTCAATCGCCGCGAACGAGTGCGTAATATCTTTCATCTTGAACGGGAAGAATGCGCGTCCGCCCGTCGCATCGGCAAGTTGTTCGAGCACCTTGTCCCCGCGCATCACCAGGCCGCTGTCGTCGGTTGAGATCGCGTAAATGATGACCTCGGCCCGCTGGGCCATTTCGATGGCCTGCGCTTTGGTGTATTCGCTCTGATTGTCCTCGCCATCGCTGACGATGATGATGGCCTTGCGTACCGGCCGCTCCGGACGGTCTTTCAAAAACTTATCCTTGCAGGCATGGTAGACGGCATCGTAGAGCGCAGTCCCGCCCCCATTATGCAGGCGGTGCACCGCCCAGTAGAGGCGCGAATAATTGTCCGTGAAATCCTGGGCCATCTGGCTGTGGCTATTGAAGCCCGCCACGAAAGCTTTATCGAAGCCGACCCGTAACGTGCGCTGCAGAAAAGTCGTAGCGGCGTCCTGCTCGAAATCAAACCGACTGTCCACCGAGCCGCTGACGTCGATCAGCAACCCGAGGTGCAGCGGAAGGTCGGTCTCACGACGAAAATTGATAATGGCCTGCGGCGGCTTGTGGTCGTCAAGAATGCTGAAATCGCTCTGATTCAGGTCGCGCACGAATTTTCCGTGCTTGTCGGTCGCGATGAAGAGCACGTTCACTTCGTTTACCCGCGAATGAAGCGTAACCAACGCGCCTTGATCGTCGTCGGAGTTGCTGGTTTCGGCGGCATAGCTCGGAGCGCCCGAGACGTACGCAGACTGCGCCTGTAACCGGCTGGCTCCCAAAAAGGTTGCCAGGCAGAGGGTAAAAATTCCGAAAATCTGGTTCGTGTACTTCATGCCCAAGGAATCCAATTTTTTCACTCTAAAACCGCGTTCCAGCACACTCCCAACCTATACGATGCACGCGACGGGCCGAAATCGGGCGTTCGCTGGAGCGGTATGTGCTTGACTTTAGGTGCGTGCCGCACAGGTGCCAAGTTACAAAAGGAGCACACGTTTGGTCATGGCACAAAACATGCAATCTAAATGACTTGCGCCGTCTCACGCACCCGTTCCAATAACGCCGTCCCATTAGCCAACCGGGTGCAGGGTTTAACATAGTCGCACGAACTTTACAGACTTTTTCTTAGAATCTTCTCGGAGGGCTGTCTGATGAAGAAGCTGATGGTGTGTTTGTTGATTGTTCTCATGTCGAGTTGGATGTTTGCTGCCAACGACGAGCGCGAAACCGACCGGGTCAAGGACTCCGGCGAAGTGCTGAAAGAGATTCTGAATATTCCTGACGACATTCCGCAGGACCTGCTTGATAAGGCCGAATGCGTCATCATCCTGCCTTCCGTAAAAAAGGGAGCGTTCGGAATCGGAGGCAGCTACGGCCGGGGCGTGATGGTATGCCGCAGCGGCCCGCATTACAAGGGAAAGTGGGGAGCTCCCGCGCTCTACGCTCTGGAAGGAGTCAGTATCGGATTTCAGCTGGGTGGGCAGGCGACCGACTTCGTTCTTCTCGTCATGAATCCCAAGGGCGCGCAATCGTTGCTGCATAGCAAGGTGAAGCTGGGCGCGGATGCTTCGGCCGCCGCTGGTCCCAAAGGCCGCACTGCGGAAGGCGCCACTGACATCGTGATGAATGCCGAGATTCTCTCTTATTCGCGCAATAAGGGTCTTTTTGCCGGCGTCTCTCTGGAAGGCTCGACCTTGCGTTCCGATGGCAGCGCCAACGAAAAGCTCTACGGCAGGAAGTTGAGCGCGCAGGACATCATCCGTGGCGGCAAAGTCGGTGTTCCCGCCTCCGCGCGCGAATTAGTGGCCTTGCTCGATAAGAAATCTCCGGTCAACAAATCAGACCCCAAATCTCTCGAATAACTCCTTTTTAAATCTCAGTGCCCTCTGTGGTGCATCCACAGAGGGTATTATTCTTCTCCATGGTTAGAAGGCCCCACAGTACGGAGCTAACCCGTTGCGCCTGGGCCAGCGGCGAGCAATCCATCCGCTATCACGACGAAGTATGGGGCGTTCCCGTCCACGATGACCGAAGGCTGTTCGAATTTCTAATTCTAGAAGGCGCGCAGGCGGGCCTGAGCTGGAGCACGATCCTCAACAAGCGGGATAACTACCGGCGCGCCTTCGACAGCTTCGATCCCACGCGCGTCGCGAAATACGACAAGCGCAAGATCAAACAGCTTCTGGCTGATCCGGGAATCGTGCGCAACCGGCTCAAGATTGCGTCCGCCATCGAGAATGCGAAAGCCTTCCTGCGCGTTCAGGATGAATTTGGCAGCTTCGACCGCTATATCTGGCAGTTCGTCGGCGGCAAGCCGCGCGTGAATCGATGGAACTCGCTTCGGCAACTGCCCGCGCGCACACCGGAATCCGACGCGATGAGCAAAGACCTGAAGCGCCGCGGCTTCAAGTTCGTTGGATCCACGATCTGCTATGCCTTCATGCAGGCTGTGGGAATGGTCAACGATCACGCAACCGACTGCTTCCGCTACAGGCAGCTGTGCTAATGGATCCAAAGGCAGAGTGAACCAGTGGGCGGTGAACAGTGATCAGTGGGAAGTGAACAGTGGTCAGTGTGGTCCATGTCTGTTTTACTGAGTACTGAGTACTGTGTACTGAGTACTGTCCACTAACCACTGACCACCGACCACTGACCACTGCCTACTCTTATCTCCTGCTGATCGCGCTAGCAGTCATGTAGACCGCGACCAATCCCAGTAGAAGCACTGCGCCTTCGACCCGCGTGGACCAGACGTGGAGCGCGTCAAACTGCACGCGCGCGGGATTGTCGATCGTGACTTTGGCAAAGTCGCCGACGGAGGCACGCAACGTATCCATGCGTGGGATGATCCAGAATTGCGAGAACAGCGTCAGCGCAAGCATGAGTACGATGAGCACATTGCGGATGGCGAAAACGTGCGCGGTTCCACCGGTCAGACGGCTATAGAGCAAGGAACTGAAGAGAAACACGATTCCAGAGACGATGGCGATCCAGTGCAGCTTGCCGAGAGCGCGTCCGACAACATTGCCGGCCAGATGTGTATCGGGCAACACCTGAAACGCAGTCGGCGCGAGCACGAAAGCGAAAAAGATCAGTCCGCCGATCCAGACCACAAGCGAAAGAAACATGACGAAGCGCAGGAAGGACATGACGGCAGAATTATAGCCGTGCGGGAATCAGAAATGGCTTAAATACAGAGCGCACAGAAGAAGGAGGGCTGAACACCGTCCACTGACCACTGTTCACTGATCACTGAATACTTCTTCTACACCGGTACAGCGACGTTCTCGATAATTTCCTTCAACACCTGATCCGACTGCTCCGACTTCTTCAGCGTCGAGGCGTAGAGTCCGTTGACCACCACGCGGTGGGCGAAGACTGGGATGATGAGCGGTTTGAGATCGTCGGGGGTGCAGAACGTGCGGCCTTCTAAGAACGCCATCGCTTGCGCAGCGCGATACAGGGCTTGCGACCCGCGCGGCGAGACGCCCATTGACAGGAACTCCGATTCGCGGGTGCGGCGCACGATTTCCAGCGCGTAATTTACCAGCGAATCATCCACGCGAATATTCTTCACTGCCTGCTGCATCTCGATCACATCGGCGCCAGTCAGGACCGGACGCACGTCGTCCAGGTGCGCGGCGCCTGCTTCGGAGCGCAGGATCTGGCGCTCGGCCTGAATATCGGGATATCCCATGCGCACGCGCATCAGGAAGCGGTCGAGTTGCGACTCGGGCAGCGGATAGGTTCCATGATGCTCGACCGGATTCTGCGTCGCAATTACCAAGAAGGGCTGCGGCAATTCGTAGGAGCGCGTTTCCACCGTGACCTGGCCTTCGCTCATAGCTTCGAGCAAGGCGGACTGCGTCTTCGGGGTAGTGCGGTTGATCTCGTCGGCGAGCAGCACGTTGGTGAACACCGGACCGCGCTTGAACTCGAATGCCTGTTCGGCAGCGGAGTAAACCGAAATGCCAAGCACATCGGAGGGCAGCATGTCGCTGGTGAACTGCACGCGCTGAAAGGTGCAATCGATGGCGCGGGCGAGCGCTTGTCCGAGGGTGGTCTTGCCCACCCCGGGAACGCCTTCAATGAGCAGGTGTCCGCGGGCGAAGATGCTGACCAGGGCGAGGCGAACCACATCATCCTTGCCGCGAATGACGCGGCGCAGGGCCTTTTCCAGGTCAACGGCTTTGTGAGAAACGGCGATGGCGGTCTCGGGAGACATTCCTATCGATTCTACTATCGGGCGCGGAGAGGGCAGAGTTACGTACGTCACAGAACCAGCTGTCAGCTATCAGCCATCAGCTTTCAGCGAAATACGCACTGCGGCACTTACTGGGAACGTGAATGTCGCCGAAGCTTGCAGAGTTTTGGCTGACAGCTGACGGCTGAGAGCTGACAGCTCTCAGTTGCCTTACTGCATAAACTCCGCGGGCCTTCCGGTCAGGCGCTCGATGCGCTTGGCAATCGGCGGATGCGTGGAGAACAGGCTGCCGAAGTTCATTCCCAGCAGCGGCTGGATGATGAACAGGTGCGCGGTCGATGGACTCGCTTGCATCGGGACACGACGCGAGTAGGCATCCAGCTTTTGCAGCGCGCTGGCTAATGCGTAGGGATTTCCGGTGAAGTGGGCTCCGGTCGCGTCGGCCTGATATTCGCGCGAGCGCGAAACGGCGAGCTGAATCAGACTTGCAGCGATCGGGGCGACGATCAGCATCAGGAGCGCGGCCAAGCCTCCGCCTCCGCGGTCTTCGCGGTCTCTTCCACCGTATCCGCCGAAGATCATGGCCCAGCGTCCCATGCTGGCGAGCATGGTAATTGCGCCCGCGATGGTGGCGGCGACGGAGCTGATCAGGATGTCGCGGTTGTTGACGTGTCCGAGTTCATGGGCGAGGACGCCTTCAAGTTCCTCATCATTGAGCAATCCCAGAATCCCGTGCGTTACCGCGACGGAAGCGTGGCTCGGATTGCGTCCCGTGGCGAACGCGTTGGGCGACTCGGTTGGGATCACGTACATCTTCGGCATAGGAATGCCGATCTTCTGGGTGAGGCGCTCGACCGCTGCGTAGGCGCGCGGCAATTCCTCGCGCGTCACGGGCTGAGCGCGATACATGGCCAGAGCGATCTTGTCGGAATAGAAGTAAGAGACGAAGTTCATGACGACGGCGAAGGCCAGCGCGATGAACATTCCGTTTTGGCCGCCGAAAGCGCGTCCGATGAAGAGCAGAAGCAGCGTGAGAGCGGTCAGCAGGAACGCGGTCTTGAAAGTGTTTCCCATAAAGTTGGTGGTCGGTGGCCAGTGGTCAGCTTTTCAGGAAAGCTCGCATCTGAAAGCTTCGGCCTAGCGGATTGGATTGTTCCGAACGCTGGCAAGATGCAAGGGTGCCATTTTGGGAAAATCCGCTGACTGATGGGGTACCCCCCTCCCCCCCCCGATCTATTGGAATCAGAGACTTAGGCCCGATTCGCCGAATAAAATCTTGGGGCTCATCGAGTTACGGGTAAAATCTTGAGGAATAAGGAGTTACCTTGACCCGTTCTTACGCTTCTGCCACTTTGAATCATCGCTGCTCCTAGTTGTGGACGTCAAGGACCGTGATCACACGAGTTCTGAATTCGGACCGCAAGGTCAGGTTCGGAAGATCGTCTTCGTAGTCAGCGCCACGTGCCTTTACCCCTCAGTTCGCTTATGACAGAATACCCGTCCACAATGGCGAGCAGATTGGCAGCGGTACTGATTCTTTTGCTGGTTCCCTGCGGTGGATGGGGTCAGGAGTGGCGATCCTACGGAGGGGATCCGGGCGGGATGCGATTCTCTCCGCTGCGGCAGATCAACCGTCAAAATGTGAGTGCGTTAAAGCGTGCGTGGACGTATCACACAGGCGAAGTGATTCGGCAAAACGAAACCGACCGCCATCAAGTTGCACCATTCGAAACCACACCGCTCGTGGTGGATGGAATTCTTTATCTCTCAACGCCTTCGAACCGAGTGATCGCATTGGATGGCGAAACGGGGAGAGAGATTTGGCGGTTTGATCCACAGGCGGGCAGTGCCAAACGGAAAACCTTTCAGCACCGTGGCGTTGCTTATTGGCAGAGCGAAACCGGAGAGGATCGGCGCATCCTTTACGGGACCTTCGACGGACGCCTGATCTGCCTTGATGCAAAGAGTGGGAAGGCTTGTCAGGGCTTTGGCGTCAAGGGTGTGGTTGATCTCCGCGCGGGAGTAGCAGATAAATTCCCAGACGCGGAGTACGCGGTCACGTCGGCGCCCGCGGTTTTTAAGGACCTGGTCATTACGGGTGCTGCTGTTCCGGAATATCCCTCCAAAGGCCCGAGCGGGGCGGTACGCGCATTTAATGTCCGCACGGGGAAGTTGGTCTGGACGTTTCACACCATCCCTCAACCTGGCGAAGCCGGGCACGAAACCTGGCAAGACGATGCCTGGCAGGGAAGGACGGGTGCCAATGTCTGGTCGACGATGAGTGTGGACGTGGACCGCGACCTCATTTTTCTGCCGGTGGGTTCAGCGTCGTATGACTTTTACGGTGGGGATCGCAAAGGCGAGGACTTGTTCGCGAATTCGCTGTTGGCGCTGCGGGCCTCGACGGGGAAAATGGTGTGGCACTTCCAGATGGTGCATCACGACATTTGGGATTACGACCCGCCCGCACAACCGACACTGATCACGGTGCGGCAGGATGGGAAGTCCGTTGCAGCGGTTGCCGAGGTTACGAAGATGGGCTTCGTGTTCATTTTCGACCGGGTCACGGGAAAACCGTTGTTTCCCGTGGAGGAGCGCCCGGTGCCACAGAGCGATGTGCCCGGCGAGGCGCCCTGGCCGACACAGCCGTTTCCAACAAAGCCTCCACCTCTGGTGCGGCAACGGTTCAGCGAAGCTGACATCACAAACGTTACGCCAGAATCGCACCTTTATTGCGCCAATTTGTTTCACTCGCTGGAGAGCCGCGGCATGTACACACCGTATGGGTTGAGGCAGACGCTGGTTGTGCCGGGAACGTTAGGAGGAGCTACGTGGTCGGGGGGATCGTTTGATCCGGAGTCGGGATATCTGTTTGTGAATGTGAATGAGTTGGGATCGGTGGGAGCCATGGAGCCGCAGCCGACAGGAGCGGCGGTGCCTTACCGGCGTGGGTCGAAGGGCGGCGAATATGCCCGGTTCTGGGATGAGAATCAGTGGCCATGCGAGAAGCCGCCGTGGGGAACATTGAATGCGATCGATGTGAATAATGGCGAGGTTGTTTGGAAGACACCGCTCGGCATGGTTGCCGGGCGGGACGGCGATACCGGCTCGCCAAATTTAGGCGGGTCCGTGGTTACCGCCGGCGGACTCATATTTATCGGCGCGACGACAGATAGCCGTCTTCGGGCTTTCGACTCGCAATCTGGAAAACAATTGTGGATGGCAGAGTTAGCAGCCAGCGCGCACGCTGCGCCCGCGACCTATATGGGCAAGAAGAGCCACAAGCAATTTGTAGTCATTGCCGCAGGAGGAGGAGGATTCTTTCGGGGTAAAACCTCCGACGAAGTTGTGGCTTTTAAGCTGCCGGACTGAGCGCCGCTAGTGAAGACTCAAGTTAACTCCTTGGAATCTCATGATGCGTATCGCCACCCCAGGCCGACAGTCATGGGAATCGAACAGCGTTCGAGGCAGTAATTCAGATTTACAACAAACTCTTCTGACCGGGATGAGCGTACTGCAGATGTTACGACAATTGATCCAACTCTTGCCTTTTGATTCTCCATCCTGCATGGACGGAATCATACTCTCGTGGCGAAGCCCCACGATGAGTGTAATGATTCCATAAACAATGTCGGCTCCCAGGCCCGAGTAAACTTTGGAAGCGCTAACCACCAAAGGGCTCGGAGGAAAGGAGCCGAACATGTTGATTATAGGTTGTGACTATCATCCGGGCTTCC